>Ga0153915_10001777_pt1 | contig 19837 bp, 14 predicted proteins | sample Opewatmetagenome_2_FD_107003 | JGI IMG/M metagenome (GOLD analysis project Ga0153915, IMG submission 107003) | Freshwater wetland microbial communities from Ohio, USA - Open water 3 Core 3 Depth 3 metaG | ecosystem: Environmental > Aquatic > Freshwater > Wetlands | place: USA: Ohio, Lake Erie...
AATGAAACAGGGAATCGGCTATCTGCCGGAGGACCGCAAGGGCGACGGAATCATCGCCGAACTTTCGGTGCGCGACAACATCATCCTGGCCTTGCAGGTCATGAAAGGCTTTTTTAGGCCCCTTTCGCGGAAACAGGCGGAGGCATTTTCCGACCAGTATATACGGAGCCTGAACATCAAGACCCCGTCTGCGAACACGCCGATCAAGTCCCTTTCCGGCGGCAACCAGCAGAAGGTCATTCTGGCCCGCTGGCTGCTCACGCACCCCGAGTACCTGATCCTCGATGAGCCCACGCGGGGAATCGACGTCGGAACCAAGGTGGAGATCCAGAAACTCGTGCTCCGGCTGGCCGAAGACGGAGTGAGCGTGACGTTCATATCTTCGGAAATCGAGGAAATGCTTCGGACCTGCTCCCGATTGATCGTCATGAAGGACCGGGAAATCGTCGGGGAGCTGTCCGGAACGAATCTGACGCAAAGCGACGTCATGCACGTGATCGCCCGGGGGGGAGCGTGAGCATGGCCAGGGCGAAAGCGCGACTCCACGGAATACCGTGGAAGGGATTCCATCTGTTCCTCCCCCTATCGGTTCTCTCGCTCCTCATCGCGATCAACCTGATCAAGGGCGCCGATTACTTCAGCATCTCCGTGATCCACGGGGCATTGTACGGGAACATACCGAACATCCTGTTCGGCGCCTCGGAGCTGGTCATCCTGTCGATCGGCATGACCCTGGTGACCGCGTCCTCCCGCGGGCAGGACATCAGCGTGGGCGTGGCCGCCGCCATCGCTTCCGCCGTATTCGTCCGGGTCCTCCTGCACGCCGGTACCATCACCTGGTGGACCATCGTGACGGGCTTCCTCGCCAGCTGCGTGGTCGGGATCGTCATCGGCGCATTCAACGGTTCCCTGGTTTCGATCTTCAGGGTCCAGCCGATGGTCGCGACCCTCATCCTGTACACGGCGGGCAGGTCCATCGCCTTCATGATCGACGGCAAACTGTCTCCCGTGCTGGCCAACGATCTGACGGGCCAGATCGGCGGCGTGATCCCGGGAGTGCCGATACAGACTCCCATCCTCCTGACCGCCGTCTTCATCGCGTTCTTCGCGGTCCTACTCAAGACCACGAACCTCAAGCTTTACGCGGAGTCCGTGGGAGTCAACGAAAAGGCCGCGCGCCTGAACGGGATCGACCCGGCAAGGATCAAGTTCCTGACCTACATGATCCTCGGAGTCTGTACCGCGGTCGCGGGTTTCATCGCGGTCACCAAGGCGGGACGCCACGACAGCGTCAATCTGCTCAAGTATGTCGAGATGGACGCGATTCTCGCCGTAGCCATAGGCGGAAACTCGCTGGGCGGCGGAAAGTTCAGCATCTGCGGTTCCGTGATCGGCGCGTATACGATCGAGGTGCTGAACAGGACCCTTCTCAGGCTGGAGGTGGAAACAGAGACGATCAAGGCCTTCAAAGCGGTGTTCATCATCATTCTGATGGTTGTCGCATCGCCGGTAGTCAGGGATTACGCCGCGAAAGCCCTCCGATGGATGCGGGCCAGGGCGGGGAACGGCACCGTACCGGAGACGGGTGCACCGGACGCAGCGGCGGTTTTCAACCCGGACACTCCTCGGAAGAAGGATATGTAGGGTGCGGAAAGACGCTCTGACGAATTCCAATCTTCTGTTTCTCATCGCCGCGGTCATCTTTGTCCTGATGTACGGATTCGCCATTCTGGCGTATCCGGGCAGTTTCCTGCAGTTCCAGACCTTCTTCGACCTGTTCAGCCTGAACGCCCCGCTCATCATCCTGACGCTGGGCATGAGCATCGTCATGATCGGAGGCGGCATCGACATTTCCGTGGGCGCGGTGACCGGCCTGGTAACCATGTGCTGTGCCGTATTGCTGGAATCGGGAAGGGGAAGCGTCGGGGGCGCCATCCTTCTTGCGCTGGGCATTGGGATCGCGTTCGGGCTCCTGCAGGGATACCTGATTTCCTACCTTGAGATCCAGCCGTTCATCATCACGCTGGCAGGGATGTTCCTGGCGAATGGACTGCTGACGACGATCCACAAGGATCCGCTCAACGTGACCCTGCCGGATTTCGTTTCCTTGCGGGATTATGAAATCGTGATTCCCTGGCTTGGCACGAACAACAGGCTGGGCAATTTCATTCCGCTGGAAATAAAACCCGGCGCCGTGGTCGTGTCGGTTCTTATCGTCCTCCTCGTCGTCCTCATGAAGTGGTCGCGTTTCGGACGCAATCTCTACGCCGTTGGCGGCAATAGCCAGAGCGCCCTGATGCTCGGCATCAATGTCAGGAGAACGAAATTTTACTCATACCTGCTATGCGGATTGCTGTCCGGCATCGCGGGCTTCGTGTACATCATGACGACGGGAGCCGGCAATGTCGGAAACGCGGCGGGATTCGAAATGAAGGCAATCGCCGCCTCCATTATAGGCGGCACGATGCTCACCGGCGGCGTGGGGAATCTGGTTGGCTCGCCAGTAGGCGCGCTGACCCTTCTGACAATCAACGAACTGATCCGTGCGGCGGGCGTCAACTCCAACTTTCAGTCGATAGTAAGCGGGCTCTTGCTGTACATCTTCATTGTGCTGCAAAGCGTCGTTCTGTGGTTGCGTGGTAGGGGGAAGCTCAGACTTGCTTTACCGTCCTGGCTGTTGCCGGGCAAGAAAGAGGTGGAGGGGCGGGGGTAGTTCCGCTCCCCCGGCCGGACTCGCCCTGGGTCGCAGGCGTCCTGTCGGACGCCATCCTGACGGCTCGCTCCAGGCCGCCGCGCAAGCTCTCGCGCGCAAGCGCGAGCCGCCCACTGGCGCGCTTTTCGCCGCTAATCGCGCCGCGCTCGCTCGTTTCGAGTCCGGCCGAAGCGTAAAAAAAAAGCGGTCCGGCGAAGAACGCCAGACCGCTTTTTGCTCCCCCGGCCGGACTCGCCTTCCGCTCGCCGTCCTCCTGACGGCTCGCTCCAGGCCGCCTCGCAAGCTCTCGCGCGCAAGCGCGAGCCGCCCACTGGCGGGCTTCCGGCGCTAATCGCGCCGCGCTATCTCGTTTCGAGTCCGGCCGAAGCGTAAAAAAAAAGCGGTCCGGCGAAGAACGCCAGACCGCTTTTTGCTCCCCCGGCCGGACTCGAACCAGCGACCTAGTGGTTAACAGCCACCCGCTCTACCGACTGAGCTACAGGGGAATGTGATTCGTATAAAACCACGGGAACGCCGAATTTGTCAATACCTTCAAACGGCCCCTACCACGGGGATTTTCATGCCGCAGCCCCCGCAGACGGCGCCTTCAGGCGTCCGCTTCAGGTCCGCCACGCCCGTCTGATAGCCGTGACGCCGGATGAGGAGGTCCCCGCAGCCGGGACACCGGGTGTCGGACGCCTCGCCCGCGATGTTCCCCGCGTAGACGTAGCGCAGGCTCTTCCGGGCCGTCTTCACGAGGGCCAGGATGGTCCCGGGCGGAGTGGGGGGGATGTCGTACTTGTATCTGGGATAATAAGCGGAAAGGTGCAGGGGGATGTCGGGGCTGATGGAGGATAGGAAGCCGGCAATGCCGGCGATCTGCTCCGCGGCGTCGTTTTTTCCGGGAATCACGAGGGTGGTCACTTCCACGTGGATCCTGCGGGCGGCCGCTTCGATGAACCGTTTCACCTCCTCCAGGTTCCCCCCGCATTCCTGCGAGTAGAAGGCGGGATCGAACGCCTTCAGGTCGATGTTCGCCGCGTCCGTGACGGACAGGATCTCCTCGGCAGGCTCGGGGTTGACGTAGCCATTGGTGACGAGCACGTTGGCCAGGCCGCGTGCCCGCGATAGGCGGGAGGCCTCGATCACGTATTCCGCGTGGACCAGGGGCTCCGAGTAGGTGTAGGCGATGGCGAAGGAGCCCTTGCGCACCGCCGCGGCCACCAGGTCCCTCGGCGCCATCTCCTGCAGGGGGAGGTCCGTGGTCTGGGAGATCTCGTAGTTCTGGCAGAAGCCGCAGTGGAAGGAGCAGCCCGCGAACCCCACGGACAGGATCCCGGCGCCGGGATGGAAGTGGTAGAGGGGCTTCTTCTCGATCGGGTCCACGGCCAGGGAGGAGATGCGGCCGTGCAACGGGATCGTGAGGCGCCCGCCGGCGTTCCTGCGCACGCCGCAGATTCCGTGCTTCCCCTCGGCGATGAGGCAGCCGTTGGGACACAGCAGGCAGGCGACGCGGCCTCCCTCGGCCGCCTTCCAGAATCGAGCTTCCGCCGCCGTAGCCTCCTCCTCTCAGTCGTACTGGAAGAACCAGTCGTCCACCACGGTACCCGAGTTCGACACGTCCACGTCCGCCGAGGATCCTCCGTTTGCGTAGGTGCCCACCAGGGCGCCCATCTCGTAGGCTCCGCTGAAGGACGCGCCGGAGGACGGGGTGACGGAGATGTCGTCCAGGTTCTTCAGGTCCAGGGTGACGCTGCCGGAAAGCCCGCGGCTCACCCCGGTGCCGGCGCTCTGGACCATCGTGCAGCTCCCGTTCGCACCTGCCGTGAGGGTAACATGTAGGAGGTCCCTGTGCTACCCGCGTAGGCGGTGAGCATCCCGGACCATATGACCGGGGACGTGGACGTCCGTTCGATGTCGAGGATCGTGGTTCTGCCGGACGCGGAACCTAATGAGGCGGCGTCGGGGAGCAGGGAAAGGCCGGCGTTCAGGGTGGGGAGAAGGGTCCTGAGGTCCTGGAGATCCGCGGCCGCCTGGCTCTGAAACGCGGTGGGCGCGTCGGAGCCGGAACAGGAGACCAGACCCGCCGCGGTGACGATCGCCAGGAGCATGGTAGGCAGGAGAATCGAATGGATTTTCCTTCTGCGCATGGGAACCTCCATCCTGAAAATACTTCCCGCGTCCCCGCCTTCCAATAAGAGCGGGGAGCAATAAAAAAAGGGTGCCGAAGCACCCTTTGAATGATGAGACCAAGGTGCCTACGCGAGTTTCTTCAACGCGTTCGCCTTGTCAGTCTTCTCCCAGGTGAACCCTTCGCGGCCGAAGTGGCCATAGCTTGCGGTGGCCTGGTAGACAGGCTTCTTGAGGTCCAGCTGTTTGATGATTCCCTGCGGGGTGAAATCGAAGACGTCCCAGAGGGCTTTTTCGATCTTGGCGTCGGGCAGCTTGCCCGTCCCGAACGTGGAGACGTACAGGGAGACGGGCTTGGCGATCCCGATGGCGTAGGCGATCTGCACTTCGCAGCGTTCGCACAGCCCGGCGGCCACGATGTTCTTGGCCACGTAGCGGGCGAAGTAGGATGCGGAGCGGTCCACCTTGGAGGGGTCCTTGCCGGAGAATGCGCCGCCGCCATGGCGCGCCATGCCGCCGTAGGTGTCCACGATGATCTTGCGGCCCGTGAGGCCCGTGTCGCCGTGCGGTCCTCCGATGACGAACCGGCCCGTGGGGTTGATGTGGTAGACTGTGTCCTTGTCCAACAGGGTGGCCGGGATGGCCTTCTTGATGACCTCCTCGATCAGAGCTTCCTTCAGCTCATTGTAGCCGATCTCCTCGGAATGCTGGTGGGAGAGGACCACGGTGGTCACGCGCTCGGGCTTGCCGCCCTTGTACTGCACGGAGACCTGGCACTTGCCGTCCGGCCGAAGGAAATCCAGCTTGCCGGACTTGCGGACCTCCGCCGCCTTCATCATGATCTGGTGGGACAGCATGATGGGGGCGGGCATCAGCTGCGGCGTTTCCGTGCACGCATAGCCGAACATCATACCCTGGTCGCCGGCGCCCATCTCGTGGTGCAGGCCGGATCCATTGACGCCCTGCGCGATGTCGGGGGACTGCCTCTGGATGGTGGAGATGACGGAGCAGGACTGGTAGTCGATGCCGTAGGACGGATCGGTGTACCCGATGGACTTCAGGACGCCACGGACAAGCTTCTGCAGATCGATGTAGCCCGTCGTGGTGATCTCCCCGCCCACCAGGACCATGCCCGTGGTGGCGAAGGACTCGCAGGCCACGTGGGATTCGGGATCCTGGCGGAGGGCCTCATCGAGGACCGCGTCCGAGACCTGGTCGCAGACCTTGTCCGGGTGGCCTTCCCCAACGCTTTCCGACGTGAAGACGAAATCTTCCCTTTGATTCATTGGCTGACCTCCATGCGCTAAAAGCCAGGACAACTTCCCGGAGGTCGTGCCTGATTTTTTAGCACTTCTTTTAACGTGGTTGCAATACACCGCAAATCACTCCACGGGACCAACGGTCCGGAAAAGAATATAACGCGGGGATTGGGAGGGGTCAAGGGTCATCACGGCGGCAGCGTTGCGCAAGAGGGGCGGGTCAGGGCTTCCCGGGTGCCATCCGGCCCTCGGGGACCGCGGAGATGGAAAGCACCTCCGTGTCCACGGGGAATCGGGGCATCTCGTCCACCTCGAAAGGCTCCAGGCGCATGCCGAGGCTTCCTTTTTTCACCCAGATCTTGGCCATGCACGCGTTCTCCCCCTCCTCGTTGACCAGATTGGGAAGTTCTTCCGCGTGCGTCACGTCGTCGTAACGGAACTCGTAGATGATGGTGTGCTGGCTGAAGGGGGCCGCGACAAGCACCATCTTGTTCGTCTCCCAGGGATGCTTCCTCGGGGTCCCCGTGAAGGGGACGCTGGTCTTCCGGTAATCCGCCGAGGCGCGGTAGCGCACCAGGTCGGTCAACTGTTCCGTCCGCAGGCGTTTCTTCTGGCTCACGGCTCCTCCTCCCTCACGGGCTGCGCGGGACAAGGTCAGCCGATCTTGGCGGGCTGGCCGGTGGATTCCAGCACGGAAAGCCACAGGGGATCTTCCGTGGAAAGGATCTTGCGGCACGAGGTGGCAAGCTTGATGGGCACGTGCGTGAACTGGCTGTGCCACAGGCCGACGATGCAGCCGGTCTTGCCCGCCATTCCCGCATGTACCGCGTTCTGCGCGAGCTGGATGCAGAAGATGGAGTCGTGGGCATTGGCCGGCACGGAGCGCACCATGTAGCTGGGATCGATGTATTTCAGGTTCACGTAGATGTCCGTCTTCTCCTTGAAATACTTCTTCACCTGGTCCCGGAGGAAGATCCCGATGTCCCCCAGCACGACGTTGCCGGACGCGTCCTTCTTGCCGGAAGGGTCCTCCACGTACTGCTGCCCGGCGCCCTCCGCCACGACAAGGACGGCGTGGCCCCGCTTGCGCAGGCGGTCCTCGAGAAGCGCGAACAGGCCCAGCTTCCCCTCCAGCCCGAAGGGGATCTCCGGGACCAGGACCAGGTTCACCTCATTGAGCGCCAGGGCCGCGTTGGCCGCGATGAAGCCGGACATACGGCCCATCAGCTTCACGATCCCGATGCCGTCGGGCGCCCCGATGGCCTCCGTGTGGGCGCTGCGGATGGATTCCGCGGCGATGGAGAAGGCGGTTTCCAGGCCGAATGTGTTTTCCACGTAGGCGATGTCATTGTCGATGGTCTTGGGGATGCCCACCACGGCGATCTTGAGGCCCCGTTTCTTCGCCACGGAGTAGATGTCGAAACCGCCGCGCAGCGTGCCGTCCCCTCCAATGACGAACAGCAGGGAGACGTTCATGCGCTCCAGGCAGTCGACGATCTCCTCCTCGCTCTGTTCGCCCCGGGAGGAGGAGAGGAGGCTTCCGCCCCTCTCGTGGATGTCGCGCACGTTCTCCGGCGTGAGCATCAGGGGTTCGTAACCGTACTTGGGGATGAAGCCGCGGTAGCCGTAGCGGATCCCGAAGACCGTCTTCACGCCGTAGCGGTAGTGGAGCTCCAGGACGACGGAGCGGATGACGTTGTTGATCCCGGGGCAGAGGCCTCCGCACGTGACGATGGCGGCGCGGACCTTGGACGGGTCGAAGTAGATCTTCTCCCGCGGGCCCGCCTTCTGGAAGGCGATGAGGGGCTTGCCCGCCTTCAGGCTCTTCAGGATGCGGTCCCGATCCTGTTCGTAGAGCACCGTTTCGCTGTCCGCCACGTAGTTGGCCAGGTTGTCGCCGTATACGGAGGAGAGCCCCAGGGGCGAGTCGATCTTGGCCGTGCCGAGATCGTCGATCGAAAGGTCTTCCTGCTTGAGCTCCTGCTGTTCCATGGCTTCCTCCAACGCGTCCACTCTATACCCCCGCTCCGCGGCGGTCAAGTTTTTCCCCGATGCCGGTTGTTCCCCCCGCGGTTCCTGAGTACCTTAACGGCATGGACAAGGACCAGCACAAAAAAACGCAGTTCTCCATCTGGTACCTTCTCGGGGGCCTCGTGGTCATCGTGGGCCTGCAGTGGTTCCTGGAGGGCGGGAGCCTCACCTCGGAGATCCCGTATAGCGAGTTCAAGTCGGCCGTGTCCCGCGGAACGGTCTCCAAGGTGGAGATCTCCGCAGCGGCGATTCGGGGGCTCATCACGGACGGCGGCCAGGAACGCGTCTTCACCACGACGCGCGTCGATGATCCGGCCCTGATCCAGGACCTGGAAGCGCACCGGGTGCAGTATTCCGGAAAACTGCAGAGTTCCTTCTGGGCCTCCATCCTCTCCTGGGTCCTTCCCCTCGGGATCATGTTCGCCCTCTGGAACTTCATGATGTTCCGCATGGGTTCCGGGGGCCCGGGAATCCTGTCCATCGGCCAGAGCAAGGCCAAGCTGGTCGCCGATTCGGGGGCCAAGAAGATCACCTTCGCGGACGTGGCGGGCATCGACGAGGCCAAGGAGGAACTGGTCGAGGTGGTGGAGTTCCTGAAGACCCCCAAACGGTTCGAGGACCTGGGAGGCCGCATCCCGCGCGGGATCCTCCTGGTGGGCGCCCCGGGCACCGGCAAGACCCTCCTGGCCAAGGCCGTGGCGGGGGAGGCCGGGGTGCCCTTTTTCAACATCTCGGGTTCCGAGTTCGTGGAGATGTTCGTCGGCGTGGGCGCCGCCCGTGTGAGGGACCTTTTTTCCCAGGCGGGGAGCAAGGCGCCGTGCATCATCTTCATCGACGAGCTGGACGCCCTGGGCAAGGCCCGCGGCTTCAGCCCCATGGGCGGCTACGACGAGCGGGAGCAGACCCTCAACCAGCTGCTCACGGAGATGGACGGTTTCGACACCCGCAAGGGCGTCATCATCATGGGGGCCACCAACCGGCCGGAGATCCTGGATCCCGCGCTCCTGAGGCCCGGACGCTTCGACAGGCAGGTGGTGGTGGACCGTCCCGACCTGAACGGCCGCGAGGCGATCCTGCGCATCCACGCCCGCGGCGTGAAGCTCGCCCCGGAGACGGACCTGCGCCAGATCGCGCAGCGGACCCCCGGCTTCACGGGGGCGGACCTGGCCAACATCGTCAATGAAGCCGCGCTTCTCGCGGCGCGGCGCAACAAGAACACCGTCACCACGGCGGAGTTCTCCGAAGCCATCGACCGCGTGGTGGCGGGCCTGGAGAAGAAGAAACGCCTCATCAGTCCCGGGGAAAGGAAGATCGTCGCCTACCACGAATCCGGCCATGCCCTGGTGGCCCACGCCATGGGCTGCGCGGACACCGTGCAGAAGATCTCCATCGTGCCCCGCGGCATCGCGGCCCTGGGCTACACCATCCAGCTTCCCACGGAAGACCGCTACCTCATGACCAAGAACGAGCTGGAAGGCAAACTTTCCACGCTGCTCGGCGGCCGCGTGGCGGAGGAGCTGTTCTTCCAGGACGTCTCCACGGGAGCGCAGAACGACCTCATGAAGGCCACCGACATCGCGAGGGCCATGGTGAAGGAATACGGGATGAGCCCCGCCCTCGGGATCGCCTCCTATGAAAGGCCCAACAACCCCTTCCTCAAGGGGGATGCCTGGATGCCGACGGAAAAGGAATACTCGGAGGCCACGGCGGCGCAGATCGACAAGGAGGTGGCCCGCATCCTGGAGGACGCCCGCGCCCGGACCCGTGCCATCCTGGAAAAGAACAAGGAAGGCATGGAGGCCCTCGCGGCGCTGCTTCTCGAGAAGGAAGTGGTGGAAAGGGACGTGTTCCTGAAGGTGATGGAGGAGAAGAAGGTCGTCTCGAGCCCCCTGCGCTCCTGCTGATGGCCGCGTGGGGGGCCGCCGGTCAGGACTCCGCCGGCTGCGTCTCCTTGGTCTCGGCGGCTTCCAGGGCTTCCATGGGTTCGGCATCCAGGAGGACTTCCAGCCGCTCCGGCTGTGGGTCCTCGACCTGCTCCATGGCCTCCAGGGGCTCGGGATCGGACGGTTCTTGCGGAGCCTGCGGCTGGGAATCCTTTCCGATCATCGCGGCCTCGGATTTGCCCAGAAGCCCCATGGGCTGCGCGGGGACGGAAGCGTCCACGGGCGCTTCTGGCGTCGCGGCTGACGGCGCAAGGTCCGCGGACGACTCCATCGTCGGCTCCGGCCGCCCCTCCGCGACGGGCGGTTCCTCCACGTCGGCCGTCTCCGGCATTTCGGCTTCACCGGGTGTGACCGCGCCCTGCAGGGCCCTCTGGGACCTGCCCTGGATGTAGTGCAGCAGCTTGTGGTGGCCGCCTTCCTCGAAGGAAAGGAACTGGAACCCGAGTTCCGGCCGATTGCGCGTCACCCTGCAATTGAGGCTGACCACCTCCTCCCCGAGGAGCAGGGAGGCCCGGGAAATTTCCTGGCCCACCTCGAGGTCCGTGATCATGCAGGCCGGATTGGGCAGGAAACTGGCACCCTGGATGGAGATCTCCCGCAGCGTGCCCAGCACGAGGGTGAGGCGCCTTGGGTGCGTGAAGGCGAGTCCCACGACGTCGGTCTCCGACGGGATCAGCCGGTTGAAGTTCCTCTTGTCCCTGACGGTCCTGTATCTGCGGAACAGCTCCTCCAGCCTGTAGATCTCCTGTTTGTCGGCGAGGTCCGCGTGCAGGATCCCATTGACCCCCAGGTGGGCCGCCTTGGCCGCCTCCTCCAGCTCGAAATCCTCCCCGATGAGGAGCACGAAGACGGTTTCCTCCTTGCTCCGCTTGTCCCGCACCAGCCTCAGGAGCGGCTTCCAGTGCCTGGGGAAGTCTCCGGCGTGGAACAGGATCACTTCCGGCTGCAGGTCGTCGAATTTCTGGATGGCCTGGACCGGATCCGTCAGGTGGGTGACCTGGAAACCCAGCGGCTTCAGGTGATAGCCGAGCACGTGCTGGAACTCATCCTTCAGGGAAACCAGGAGGAGGTTCATGAAAGCCTTTCTAATGCCCCGATGCGGCGGGAACGGAAGACGCGGGCGCCGTGGCCGGAATCGGCTCCGTACCGCGGTTGCGGATCTCGTAGTCGTAGATCTGCCAGATCTTCCCTTCCGTCAGCGTCCTTCGCTTCAGGTAATAGGTGAACTCCTTCAGCTCCAGATAGTCGGGGTATTTGAACTTTTCCATCACCTTCACCGTGGCCTCGTTGGGCGTGTAGGTGGTCTTCACGATCTCGAAGGTGTAGGGGATCATGTTGATGTCCTCGTCGATCGTCGTGGACATCAGCTTCCGTTTGTATTCGGCGATCAGGGCCACCTGCTTTTCCTGCGTGGACCTGCGGTAGACCCGTTCCAGCTCCGGGTCCTTGAGGTAGATGGACTCGAGGTCCATGTAGAGGAAGAAGCGCGGCCACAGGGTGCCCTGGCGGGCCCTGATGGTCTCCATCACCACATGGTCCGGGGCGATGTCCCGCGGCACGATCTCCTCCCCGGTCTCGGGCTCCACCGCCGCCCGCTCCTCGGCCGTGGCCAGGGGGGGCTTCATGTTCAGGGACAGCTTGTTCGACTTCACGGGGACCGAATCGGTGCCCGTGTAGAGCTCCGGGTAGAACAAGGCCTGTACCACGTAGAGCCCCGGGGCGTCGAAACGGGAAAAGCGGTCCAGATCCACGACGAATCCGTATTTCTCCCCCGGTTCCAGGCTCAGCTCCCTGAAGAAGACCCGTTGATTCGAGCCGCGCTCGATGGTAAAATCCGCCGCATGTTCGAGCACGAGGTTCGTCGTCGTGCGCACCTCGAAGTCCAGGTTGTACTGCGCCATGTTGGCGATCTTGAAGCGGAGGGTTTTGGCGGACTGGTTGGTCAGGCTGGCTTCCACCTGGATTCTATCCCCGAGGAAGTATACCTTCTTCTCGTAGAAGCGGATGGAAAATCCGACATCCGAGCCGGCCGCCGGGGGATTGGAAGCGGCCGGAAGGTACCAAAAGCCCCCTACGACCAGGAACCAGAGCACGTAGATGATTTTCCTCACGCCATTGACTCCCTGTTTTCCTTATAATGATCGGAAGAAACCATGTCAAACTTATCCCGACCGGTGAACTCCGTATCCGCCCCGTTCCTGCAGGAGTTCTCCTCCAGGGTGCGCGCTTCCCAGCCGTTCCTCTCACTGCGGGCCCATCTGGCGAGGAACGTCTTCCCGCTGCGCATCACGGGGTCCAAGGGAGGGTTCCTCCCGCTGCTCCTGGGGGAGATCCACGCCCTGGGCCGTTCCACCTCCCTGATCGTGACGCCCACGGAGCGTGAGGCGGAGAGCCTGGGCCAGGACCTGGCCGCCTTCGCCAGGGCGGAAACCGTATCCTTCCCCTGGTGGGAGACCGTGCCCTACGAGGGGGCAAGCCCCCTCGCGACCCTCTTCGGGGACCGGGCGCACGCCCTCATCCGCCTCCTGCGCGGAGAGCACATGCTCCTGGTCGCCCCGCTTCGATCCCTGCTCACGCCCCTGCCGGACCCCGCGGAGCTCAAGGGCCAGACGATCGGCGTGAGCAAGGGGGACAAGCTGGACCCCCTGCGGTTCGCGGAAACCCTGACGCGGCTGGGATACCTCAGGGTGCCCACGGTGAGCGTCCACGGGGAGTTCGCCATCCGTGGGGAGGTGGCCGACGTGTTCCTGCCGGGCGAGGCGGAGGCCGTGCGCATCCAGCTGGACTTCGACGAGGTCTCCGAGATCAAGCGCTTCGACCCGACCAACCAGTATACCATCGGCACGGCGAAGGACGTGGACATCCACCCGACCCGGGAGGTGATCTTCACCGAGGAGGACCTTTCCCGCCTGCGGCACGCTCTTTTGGCCCAGGAGTACGACGAGGAGGAGGTCGACGGGGTGCTCCAGCGGATCGCGGAGGATCCCCTGGGCAATGGGGTGGAGATCTTCTATCCGCTCTGCTCGGAAAGCCCCCACAGCCTCTTCGATTACCTGGGCGCCGATGCCACCGTGTTCCTTGTGGATCCGGAGCGGCTCTCCGCCGGGGCCGCGGGACTGCGCAAGGAGTACCTGGAGCTGTTCCGCCGCGCCCGATCCAAGGGGCAGGTCGTGCCGGGACCGCAGAGGATCCTCCTCGACTACGAAGAACTGGAGCCGCGGTCCGTACGCAGGATCAGCATCCACGAGACGCAGCAGCCGGAGGCCGGTCCCCCGACCTTCCATTTCCCCTGCGACGCGCCGCGTTCCTTCTTCGGCAACTTCACCTTCTTCAAGGAGGAGGTGGACGCGCTCCTGAAGAGCGGCTACAAGCTCTACGTCTTCGCCATCTACGACGTGCAGGCGGAGCGCCTGGCCCACATCCTGAAGGACACGGAGGCCGTGATCCTGCCGCAGGGCATCTCCGCCGGCTTCTCCCTGCCGCAGGAGAAGATCGCGGTCATCCAGGAGGGGGAGATCTTCGGCAGGAAGAGGCGGGTACCCAAGTCGGTGGGAAGCGCCCGCAGCGCCGCCATCGATTCGTTCGTGGAGCTGGCGCCCGGGGATTTCGTCGTCCACGTGAACTACGGCATCGGCATCTTCCTGGGCATCGAGCGCATCCGCGCCGCCGGCAACGAGCGGGACTACATCCAGCTCCAGTACGACGGGGACGAGAAGCTCTATATCCCCATCGAACAGGTCAACCTGGTGCAGCGCTACATCGGCCAGGAGGGCCGCAGGCCGCGCCTGGACAGCATCGGCAGCAAGGCCTGGGAGAAGCGCAAGGAGAAGGTCCGCAAGTCCGTGGAGGAGCTGGCCCAGCAGCTCCTGGAACTGTACTCCAAGCGCAAGGCGGAGCAGGGCTACGCGTTCCCGCGGGATACCGACTGGCAGAGCGAGTTCGAGGCCGCCTTCCCGTTTCAGGAGACCGAGGACCAGCTGAAGTGCATCGATGAGGTGAAGGCGGACATGGAGAAGCCCACGGCCATGGACCGCATGATCTGCGGCGACGTGGGCTACGGGAAGACCGAGGTGGCCCTCCGCGCGGCCTTCAAGGCCGTGATGGGCGGCAAACAGGTGGCGCTCCTGGCCCCCACCACCATCCTGGTGGAGCAGCACTACGAGACCTTCAAGGAACGCTTCCAGAACTACCCCGTGCGCATCGAGATGCTCTCCCGTTTTCGGCCGCCCAAGGAGATCAAGCAGGCCGTCGTCAAGGCCGCCGAGGGCAAGGTGGACCTGGTGATCGGCACCCACCGCCTGGTGCAGAAGGACGTGAAGTTCAGGAACCTGGGCCTCCTGATCGTGGACGAGGAACAGCGCTTCGGGGTGAAGCACAAGGAGCGGTTGAAGCAGTTGAAGACCAATGTGGACTGCCTCACCCTCACGGCCACGCCCATCCCGCGGACGCTCAACATGTCCCTGATGAAGCTGCGCGACATGTCGGTGCTCAACACGGCGCCCCAGAACCGGATCCCCATCGAGACCTTCGTCACCGAGTTCAACGAGGAGCTGGTGGCGCGGGCCATCCGAACGGAGGTGGAGCGGGGAGGGCAGGTGTACTACCTGCACAACCGCGTGGAGACCATCCAGGAGATCCTCGTGTTCCTGCAGGGCCTCGTGCCCGAGGTCTCCGTCATCGTGGCGCACGGCCAGATGGAGGAGGAGGAGCTGGAGGAGGTGATGCACCAGTTCATCCACAGGGAGCGCCAGGTCCTGCTTTCCACCACGATCATAGAGAACGGCCTGGACATCCCGAACGTGAACACGATCATCATCGACCGGGCGGACATGATGGGGCTCTCGCAACTCTACCAGCTGCGGGGCCGCGTGGGCCGCGCCGGCATCCCGGCCTATGCCTACCTGCTCTACCCGGACCGCCGGGCGCTTTCCGAGATCGCCATGAAGCGCCTGCGCATCCTCTCCGAGCACACGGAGCTGGGCTCCGGCTTCAAGATCGCCCTCAAGGACCTGGAGATCCGCGGCGCGGGCAACATCCTGGGCCGGGAGCAGCACGGCTACATGCTCTCCGTGGGCTTCGACATGTACCTGCGACTCCTCGACCAGGCGGTGGCGGAGCTGGAAAGGAAGGACAGGGACGAGCCGCCCGAGGTGTACCTGGAGCTGGAGTACTCGGGCTTCATCCCCGATACCTACATCAGCGAGCCTGTGGAGAAGATGGAGGTCTACAAGAAGGTGGCCGGCGTGGTCACCGACGACGAGCTGGACAGGCTCCACCGCGAGCTGGAGGACCGCTTCGGTCCCCTGCCGGAGGAGGTGCAGAGCGTCCTGTCCCTGGCGGAGATCCGCGTCATCTGCCGCAAGCTTTTCGTCACCTCCCTGCGGGAGAAGGACGGCGCGATCTCCATCGAGTTCTCGCGCCTGTCCCGCGTCTCCGTGGACAAGGTGGTCCGCATGATCAAGGAAAGCGGCGGACGGGCCTTCCTGGACCCGGAGCACCCCAACTTCCTGAAGCTCAAGGCGGGCGGCATCGGCCTGCGGGAGAAGAGCGAGTTCATCCGCGGCCGACTCGCCATGCTGGTGTAGGCGCGGGGGCGGACGGGAGGGAGCCCGCGGACCGTCGGACGGTCTCCAGCTCGGACGCTTCGTTGTCGCAGATTCCGATGTCGAACATGGGCTCCTCACGAGGCCTTGTGGGGCCGCCCTGAACATGCCATGATTGCCCGATATCCCGAAGGCTGGAGAGGTCCCACACCTGATCCATCCGCATTCCCTGATCACCGGATGCGTCATGCTCCTGGAGAACCTGGTACGCCAGATGCCTCTATGAGAACACCTGCCTGTCCGTCATCTCGGCGCTCCTGTACCCACTTCCGGAGGGCCACGGGGCGGCGTAGTCGGAATTCGGGCCTGATTTGTCGTAAATCGCCTCGCGGGACGGTACCGGTACTGCTATATTGCTATGCACAGCATGGTCCTCCCATGCCACGTCTTTTCGAAAAACCAAGAAGAAAGTCCCGCCGGATCATTGATCCGGTGGAAAACGTGCCCCGGCAAGGAGATGAGATGAAACGGTACCTACTGAGCCTTCTGATGGTCGCGCTCGTGGCTTCCGCGGGTTTCGCCCAGGTGAACGAAACCGACAGGCCCGACGTGGACAGCCTCCCCATCGGGGATGCGCGGGCCTACGGCCTGGGCGGGGCCATGACCGCCGTGAACGACGACATGAACACCCTTTTCTACAATCCCGCGGGCCTGTCGTTCCTCCGCCACAACTACTTCAACATCGAGATGGGCCTTGGCACCTCGACCTACGCCATGTCCACAGTGTCGTCATCCGACTCGAACGGCAGTTCCTACAGTGCCTTGGCGAGCGACCAGTTCGACGTCTACTACACGCCCCTCATCGCCCAACCCCGGATCGTCTTCGGAGGCAAGTGCTGGGGAGTGGCCCTCACCGCGGACTACCTGACGTACCTGTCCAATGGCGTGGAATACTCGGACGTGGAGCTATATAACGACAATATCGCGCTGCCCACCTATGTCTCCCGCAGGATCGGGGCGGTCGCCGGGCTCGGATTCAACCTCGGTCCCATAGCCCTCGGCGCCAACATGAAGTACTACAACTACAGCACCTACAATTTCTACATGTCCTCTGCCTACCTGGACGCGATGTCCCTGCTCGAGCAGATGTTCCTCGGGAACGGCTTCGACTTCTCCAACTGGGAGATGAACGTGGGAGTCGGCGCCATCGTCACCTTCGGCAGCCTGAACGTGGGCGCCTATTACGACAACCTGATGCCCTTCATCAATGCCCTGGCGGGCGGCCAGGACTATTCCATCGAAGCCTACATAGTCGACTGCTTCGAGACCATGAGCGTGGGCCTCTCCTGGATGCCTTCCAATGACAAGTTCGCCAAGGAAAAGTTCCCCCTGGACCTCCTGGCGGCGGTCGACCTCAAGAACCTCGGCAGCAACACGGACCGGGAGCTCTGCTTCGGCGTCGAGGCGGGCATCGACCTCTGGAATGTCCTCGTGGCCACGGCCCGTCTGGGCTACACGCAGGCGCTGCCCACCACCACCTTCTCCGTGGGAGAGCTGCTGGCGGCCTTCGCGCCCGAGAACGGCGAGTTCACCGCTGGCGTCACGGCCAAGCTCTTGATGACCAAGGCGGACCTCACCCTCATAATGCCCATGGGCGCGATTACTTCTGTCGTGAACGAGGAAAGCGTGAATTGGACCGAGGTGAAGCTGCGCGCCACGGTTTCCCTCTGCCTATAGTCCCAGACCCTGCGGGTGGAAGGGGCCGTCCGGGAAGTTCCCGGACGGCCCCTTTTCGCAGGCGCTCCTAGATCACCGTTCCCGGCTGCAGCACCGTGTTCTTCGGGATGACGATGATGCCGTCGCGGATGGACCAGTTCTCGTGGTCCCCGTCGGGACGCGGGAGGTTGTCGATGCCCAGACGGCAGTTGTCCCCGATGCGGGCGTTCTTGTCGATGATGGCGCGCTTGATGATGCAGGAGCGTCCGATGCCGATGTCGGGGACCCCCTTCTTCCGGTTGGATTCCTTGTCCTCCGGGGTCTCGTAGAAATCCGCGCCCATGCAGATGACGCCGTCCAGGTTGGCGCCGCTTTCGATGACCGTGCGGATCCCGACGATCGACATGGAGATGTTGGCGTTCGTGATGATGGAGCCCTCCGAGGCGAGGGTCTGGGATATGGTGCTGTAGTTGATCTTGGACGGGGGCAGGTCGCGCCGCCTCGTGTAGAGGGGCATGGTCTCGTAATAGAGGTTGAAGTCGGGGTTGATCGAGGCCAGGTTGAGGTTGGCCTCGTAGAAGCTCTTGATGGTCCCGATGTCCTCCCAGTAGCCGTTGAACACGTAGGCATAGACGCCGAGGTCCTTCACGGCGGCGGGAATGATGTCCTTGCCGAAGTCTGTGAGGGAGTTGTCCAGGACCCTGGCCATCGCGTCCGCGCTGAAGATGTAGATGCCCATGGAGGCGAGACAGCACTGGCCGCCGATCTCCAGTTCCTCCTCCCGGCAGATCGTCTCCGGCACGATCATGTCGGAGAGGTCCATCTCCGCGGGGGGTTTCTCCAGGAACCGGGTGATCTTGCGGTCCGGGGCGATCTGCATGATGCCCAGGCCGCCGACGCGGCTGCGCGGGACGGGAAGCGTGGCGACGGTGAGGTCCGCCTTGGTCTCGATGTGCTGGAGGAGCATGTCGTTGAGGTCCATCCGGTACAGCTGGTCGCCCGCCATCACCAGGTAGTGCGTGGGGGACTGGTTCTGGAAATGGATCATGTTCTTGCGCACCGCGTCGGCCGTGCCGAGGAACCAGTCATTGCTTTCCAGCGTCTGTTCGGCGGCCAGGATCTGCACGAAGCCCCTGTTGAAGGTGTCGAAGATGTAGGTGTTGGCCACGTGGTTGTTCAGGGAAGCGGACTGGTACTGCGTGAGGATGTAGATCTGGCGGAAGCCCGCGTTGAGGCAGTTGGAGATGGCGATGTCCACGAGGCGGTACTTGCCGCCGAACGGCACCGCCGGTTTGGCCCTCTGTTTGGTCAGCGGAAACAGGCGGGAGCCTACGCCGCCCCCCAGGACGATCGAGAGCACCTTCTCCATCCGGCGCCTCCTCGTGCTGAATTCTATGGCGATTTCATGTTCAGGTCAAGGAGAAAATGGAGAATCTGGAAAATTCGGGGCGGCGGTTCCAGGGCTTCCTCCCGGCTCCCCTGTCGTGGTACCATGGAAACCGTGGGGGAGGGGATGCTGGATCCTGTCATCCGGTCGCTTCGCGGGGACCGGGAATTCGGTCAATGCGTGACCCACTGGGAGGTGATCCCGGCCCGGGAAGGACGGTACGTGGACATGCCCGCCGAGGTGGATCCGCGCATCCGTGCGGCCCTGGCGGGACGTGGGATCACGCGCCTCTACGGCCACCAGCTGGAGGCGTTCCGGACCGCGCGGGCCGGCCGCAACGCGGTGATCGTGACCCCGACGGCCTCCGGGAAGACGCTTTCCTACAACCTGCCCGTGCTCCAGACCCTGCTTGAGGACCCGGACGCCAAGGCACTGTACCTGTTCCCCACCAAGGCCCTGTCCCAGGACCAGCAGTCGGAGCTCAACGAGACCGTCCTGGGCGGGAACATCCCCGTGCGGATCTACACCTACGACGGCGACACGCCAAGCTCCATCCGCATCGCGGCGCGCGACGAGGGACGCATCATCATCACGAATCCCGACATGCTCCACACGGGAGTGCTTCCCAACCACACCAAGTGGATCAAGGTGCTGTCGCATCTGCGGTTCGTGGTCATCGACGAGGTGCATTCCTGCCGCGGCGTCTTCGGGTCCCACATGACCAACCTCATCCGCCGCCTGAAGCGCGTGGCCGCCTTCTATGGCGCCAAACCGGTCTTCCTCTGCTGTTCCGCCACCATCGGCAACCCGCACGACCTGGCCAGGAGGATCATCGAGGAGGACGCGGATCTCATCGACGACAACGGCGCTCCAAGCGGCGAGAGGCATTTCGTGCTCTACAATCCGCCCCTGGTGGATCCCGTGCAGGGAATCCGCCGGGGCGTGGTGATGGAGAGCCAGAGGATCGCCGCGCGCCTGCTGAAGGCCGGCGTGAAGACCATCGTGTTTTGCCGTTCCCGCGTGCGCACGGAGCTGATCGCCACCTACATCCGCCAGAGCCTTGCGAGCTTCTACACGGACGACCACCGCATCCGCGTCGAGTCCTACAGGGGGGGCTACCTGCCCAACGAGCGGCG
>Ga0153915_10001778_pt1 | contig 19832 bp, 16 predicted proteins | sample Opewatmetagenome_2_FD_107003 | JGI IMG/M metagenome (GOLD analysis project Ga0153915, IMG submission 107003) | Freshwater wetland microbial communities from Ohio, USA - Open water 3 Core 3 Depth 3 metaG | ecosystem: Environmental > Aquatic > Freshwater > Wetlands | place: USA: Ohio, Lake Erie...
AGGAAGTGTCCAACACACATTATACGACGGGATTTTGAGGTCTGCAACTCCTTCGACATGATGGAGGAAGTGGCAAAGATATCGTTGCGCAGCTTGATTCTAGTAGGCGACAGCGACATCATGACACCGGCAAAGTACGCGAACTACCTTCATGAGAAGATCGTTGAATCCGAATTGCGGGTCATACCGCAAGCAGGACATGCACTAATGCTGGAGAAGCCTCTCGAGTTCAATCAGGCGATTCTTGATTGGCTCAGACTGTAGTTGGAAAGTCTCACCGTATTAACCCATGACGCCGCTTTTTGGCCTGAACAGCCGCAACGAGTTTCGTACGATCGAAGTAGACTTCATTACGGGCAATCTTGCCGTCTTTAATCAAGACAATGTCGAGCCCGGTCTCATGAATGACTTCGCCTCCGACGGGGATAGCACACTTCCACTTCAATGCCATTCCTCCTTCTGTCGGAAAGACCTCGATGGGTTCCCAACTCCAATCATGATACACCTCCAGTAAGTTTGTGAAATACGACAGGATTGCCTTCTTCCCGCGAAGCCCTTCCTTGTGTGCGGGATCGGAGTATATCGCATCCTCGGAGTAGAATTCTGACAACTCGACTGGCTTGTTGCCCGTCCAAGTGGCCAGCCATTTCTTAGAGAACTCGAATAGCTCTTGTTTATTCATTCTTCAACCCTCGTCCCAGATGCCAATCGCTTCACCTCTTCTCATAACCCAGACCGGTCACAGTATGCGTTCCAGCATCTTGACAAACTCCGCGGCCTGATCCATCCCCTTCTGCCAGAAATCATCGGCAGTGATGTCGAAGCCTATTTCTTTGCCAAGCTGAAGTGGTGATTTGCTGGACCCTGCGGCGAGAAGAGCCTTGAGCTTCGGAACAAATGCCTTCCCCTGCTCCTTATATAGCCGGTACAGGGCAAAAACGAAAAGCTGGGCAAACACGTAGGGATAATTGTAGAACCGGTAGTTTGCTAGGTAGTAGTGTGGCTTCATCGTCCACTCCCATTTCATTACTTCCAGCCAATCAACAGCCTCACCATAGATTTTGTCTCTTGCAGCCACCCAGTACTTTGAGACAGTCTCACCGTCCAAGAACGTCCCACGTTCAATGGCTTCGTACAGGCTCTTTTCAAAGAACACTCGCGCTGAAACTTGGAAGACGGTCATCCCAAATTCATCCAGTATCTTCGCCAATATCGCTTGCTTCTCAAGTTTGTTCTTCGTCCGGGACAACAGGCGCTCCGCAAGAAGAAGCTCGCCAAATATGGAGCCACATTCCGCTACGCAAGAACCAACTTCGCAGTTGCTGTATTTCTGAGCCCTTGCTGAAAGATGTGCATGGACAGCATGGCCATTTTCATGCGCCAGTGTGAACACATCTCCTAGTCTGTTGTTGAAGCTGAGCAGAATAAAGCCAGTCTTGCCGCCGTAGTAGTCTGTTTCCCATGCACCAGACCTTTTCCCCTGCCTGACCTCTGCATCGACGTGATACTTCTCAAACATCTCTCTAACCCAGTTGCCGATCTGCTCATCAAAAGTCATGTAGGCGGCAATGATCTCTTCTCTGGCATCCGACCATGTGAACTCCTTCCCGGGGACCTTCGGAAGAGGAGCTATGATGTCGTAGTTTCCGAGCTTGGGAAGCCCCATCATCTTCGCTTTCATGGCCAGGTACCTACGATAGAGGACAATGTTGCTCTCGACCGTCTTCATCAACGAGTCGATCGTCTTCTGGCCTACATCGTTGGCCAGTAAGCTCTGAGTCATGTAGGACGGGTACTTTCTGAGCTTGCACACCTCAAGATGGTCCGCACAAATAGAACGAAGTGCACTAGCCCAAATGATATTGTCCTTTCCCAGCTCTTCGTACACGATCTGATTCGCGCGGCGCCTGACATCACGGTCTCCATGTTCGTAAAGACCGATAATCTCACCATAAGGAAGGGACTTCACGCGTCCTTCAAGCTCTATGTCAAACGAACGGGTGGAAAGCCAGTCGCCCTGCAGCTGCTCCCAAGCACGAATCCCATTTGTGTCTTTGACTATGACCAGACTCTCTTGATCCTCAGAAAGCAGGTATGGTTGTCTTGTCAACAGGCACTCCAGTTGGTGCCTGTACTCTGCGAGGAGAGGATCACTTACCAGCGAAGACTTCTCAGCCAAGACCTTGCCGAACTCGACGTCCATGAAGGCAAGCATTTGCCCTTTCTTGGATGAGTTCCTGCGGTAAGAATCATAAAGGGCCTTTGCGGTTGAGCTAGTTGAATCGGCTCCGTAGGATTCTCGGGCATACAAGAAGGCACCCTCTGATTTTAGAGCAAGCTCGTCCTTCTCCTCAATCATCCTAAGCAAATCCTTGGTCTGAAGCTTGGCTATCTTCCCTTGGTATCTCTGACGGTATTTGTCAGCGTCGGTGACCGCGACTTCCATCTCCTTGATTACTGCGGGTGCACTGCTATCTTTGACAAGCTGTGTAAGGTCCCAAACCATTTCCTTCTGAGTCATTCAAATCAACGGGTAGTGCCCGGCCAAACCGCCTTATGAGACCTCCGAACACATCATTGCAGAAAACAAGCTATCATTCCAAGAAGGCGTCCCCATTTATGACGACTGCGCGAAATCACTACATTGAATGCTGCCCCAAGGAGATCGAGATAGGAACCACTCCTCCAAATCAGGACCATATCTGCTGCTGTGTCTCTGGCACCGCCCGGTCAGTCAGTGCCACCTAAGTGAGCCACAAGACATATCTTGTGTTCGAGTTTGCCTTGTGACATTCGGAGGGCACCACTAGTCTGAAGGGATTGGCGACGAGACATGGCAAGGTTCTTTTCGAAGAGAGAGTCGATGAAGCCGCATTCGAGCGGATTCTGTCCGGCCTCAATTTGAAGCCGCCAGTCGTTGTAAAACCGAACTGGGGTACGTCCACAGTTTTCACCGAGGCACAGATACTCGACTGGGTGCTTGACTATGTGGAAGGGAAGGTCGTAGTAACTGAGAGCTATGGTTGGTCAAGAAGCAAAGAGATGCTTGACGGCAAGGGCCTGGGCTCCAAGAACAAAGGTGATCTCCGCGAAAGTGATCGATGGTTCCTTGAATACTCAGGCATTGGGAAGGTCCTCAAGAAGCACAATGTTGAGTTCATCAACATCACAGAAGAAATATGGGGCAAGCGAATAGCCGAACCGAAAGAAATCAAGACTCTTGTCGGGAGAAAGTTCAAGTCACTAGTCACTAGTGACTTCCTCTCAGCGGTGCCCAAACGGCTCTACGACTTGCGCGGAGGAACACTGCTTAGTCTTGCAAAGCTCAGACTACTGCTGGACCCGCCAGCTCCAAGCCTGTCAATCAAGAACCTCTTCGGGATGGTTCCCGGCCCGGGGAGATGGAAATACCACGGAAAGCAGGACTCATTGCTCGCACAGAGCATAGTGGATATCAACAAGGTCTACAGGTCATTGTTCCACGTGAAAGGGATTGTCGAGGGCGTGTATACTGCAGTCAGTCCTGGAAATACCGCACGCGATCAGACAATACACGAAGACTTGGGTTTGGCCTGGGGCTCAGAGAGCACTTTGGATCTCGATGCTTTCGTATCAGTCCTTCTCGAGTCTGACCCCGATGAGATACCCTATCTCAAGTTGGCTGCCGACAGCTTTGGTTTTTGGGAGGACCAAACAATTCCGTTGGCAAAGATGAGCGGTATTCGTGTCTTTCCCAAATGGAATAGCCCGAAAGAAAAACAAAGGTGAGCGGGCCGCAACAGATTGGATTCACCCGACCTGATTAGGGCAATCCTCCATAATGCTGATAGTAACTCGGAAGCAGGAGTGCACTGTGTCCGTGTTACATGAAAGAAATAGAAGGGTCCTAGGCAGCACTGCCTAGAACTCCCTGGGGGACAAAACCCCATGTACTTTACTGCTTGAAAGCGGCTCTTGTGCCGGGCACGAGTAGATATATGACGATAATCAGAGGAAGGACTAAGCTAATCAAATCCCATGAGTACAATGCCCATATGACTTGAATGATATTGATTATCAGTGTCCATATCCAAGCCCAGCCCTTCAGCGTCCAGAGACCATAAAACAGAATGAGCCCTATGATCCCTAGAATCAGCGGGATCGCTGCCATGAATGCGAGTAGTGGAAGCAGCGCGAGGGCTAACATGAGAGCCAAAGCACCAATGTAGATCCAAACTATGGCTCCCAATAGCTGAAGGATTGCCAGTATTGTTATACCAATAGGCCTAGCCATATTGTTTACCTCGCACAACACTCGTTGTGTAACTCTCAACACTAACTAACCTGCATATAAGACAATCTACATTAGGCTCCAAAGAGCGGTTTTCGCACGCTCGTAGCCGGTCCGCCGGAATGCGGCAGTTGGATGCGGATAATCCTGGCGACAGCTTGTGCGCATGGCAGTGCGCTGTAATAATGAATGGTTGATGCGGCCGACAAGGGATTCTCGTGTCAGCATCGAAGCGGCCTAATGGGTCGCCGGCGACGCCGGCCTTTTGTCAAGCCCTCGCGGAGGACCGCGTACATCGACGCTCCTCAACACTGATTAGCGATCCATGCCCACCAGTTTGCCGGTACGGGATCGTTGCAATCATGCCCAAAGCCAGTTAGGTAGTCATTGATTGGGTCGTCTAGCTGCGGGTTCCACGGGTCGGCTGATTTTGTAGAGTAAAGAACTGCGGCCCAACATGCATCGCCTTCTGTGTCAGCACATGCCGCGAACCACACATCTATTATTCTGTGGGCTCCTATCATTGTAATTCCCATAGGAAATATATACGGGAACCCAGTCAGGTGCATACCGAAATCCACTCCTCTTGTTTCAACATTGAGGCTTCCGGTCGCAAACGAACATATCATGTGCACACCTTGGAGAGTCCCACCCCATCTCTCGAACACATCATAACCGCCACCGTCATCCAAGGCTAACGGGCTGCAAGCGTCGAGGACAATCCATTCGAGGTCGCCGTCGCCCCACATGCATTCAGTAGGATACAGCCATGTGTCCGTATGCATGGAACTGAATTCGACACCCCAAGGACACCCGTGGTCTTGATAGTATACGAAGTCCACTGCGTCAACCCAGTTTACATCGTCTCCTCCGATGGACACATACCTGAAGTCCTGTTCCCAAGCGTCATAGTCACCCCAATTGAAGACACAGGTGAAGCCGCCCCAATCGCCCAGCCAGTTGTAGAATCCTCCGCTGTTGATTCCAGAGTTGGGCAGCCCCACGGAAGGTCCGACCCATTCAATGCCAACTTCATTGGCAGAATCGTCTCCAAGGGATCTCACAGTGGAATCAGGGTTGGCTGGATTCGTGCTTGCTGCAAGAGGATTCGCATATGTCAGCGGCAGAAGAGCCAGAAAAGGAAGAAGCATGAGAAGAGGCAGAAACGCCAAGGCCTTACCCCGTCGCCTACGTAACAGAACCGCTGCTGTGAGGAGAACCACGAGACCAACTACTCCTGCAATAGCTAGAGGTGAAGCGGGCGTCGGTGCGGCGACGGTGATAGTAATAGAGTCGCTAGATACGAGACCATTATCGTCCCTCACTACTACTGTAACCGTATGCGGTACGACGGAGTTGTTTCTCTTTGCGGCTGATAGATCCGAAATCGAGAATGACTGAGAGGTGCTAAGAACGCCATCAATATTGGGTGTCCAGTTGTACGTGTAAGGAGTCTGTCCGCCTGAGACAGAGCAGCTGAAGTTTACCGCTTGGCCAGGCACAAACGATGAGCTGTCAGCAGGAGTTAGAATTGAAACAAGAGGTGAGAATGTTGTGGCAGAAAGAGTCAGGGGGGGTCTCAAACTCGTTATCGCCCGATTTTCCATTCAGCTCGATGCTATACGCCGGGAACAAGAATTCGTCGTACTGGTCATCGCATCCCGCGTAGTAGCCTAAAGAGTAGTTCTTGACATCGCCCTGCGAGAGACCATATGCATCAAGGAGCGAACCGAGACTGATGACAGGAAGAGTCTTCTCCAGCTGCACCTCTCTCCAATTCCAGTCAAGGCCGACGATTTGTCCTCCGTCGCAGATCGAGATGGATATCTTTGCTCCGGGTCCAGTCACAGGGTAGCCACTTAGCTTGAACTCGTAGTTCACAGTATAATGGAGTATCTTTGAGCGTGTCTCTCCGGTGTCTTGGTTATGACCTGTAGCATTGGTCGATCCGAAGCCCGAGAACTGACCGGATGAAGGCAGAAGACCGAATTGAGCAAGAAAGTTATCCGCGATAATCTTGCAGGAATCCTTCGACGGCAGCTGATTTCCGGACGAGACATTCCAAAGCTTGGAGTAGTCCGCATACCACATAGAGCCGTCTCTTGAGTCCATTTCGAACGTCCTGTTCGCCACAATCACCTCGTACTTTCCGGCAAACTCGTGAACCACATTTTGTAGGCTGAACATCGACATGGCGCGAGAACCAGTGATAGATTCGTTGACAACAGGTGTGATCAGCCTGTAAACGCCCATTTCTGTGGAGGTGAAAATGTATCTCGGTTTCCCATCATCTGGCGTACCTAGGCCTGATTGAACGCCAGGTGCACCCGCAGTAGTAACGAACAGCAGTACTACCAGAAAGACAACAATCCCCTTCATCGGCACAAACACCAACCTGCATTCTTCTATCAGTTACGATAAAAACACATTTGCACTTATTTCAGAGGAAGCAAATGAGGGTCTCGTCTAGCCCGGAATTGTGATTCTAAGACCATAGAAAAGGGCCGCTGAGCCCTGTGCATCCAAGTCTCAGAAGTGTCGGGCAGCCACCTGGACGGCTTTTGTCAAAACCGAAATCGAGTCACATCACTTGACCTAGGTGAACGAGAAACAGACAGCAATGTCTTTGTAGTTGGTTGCTGCTTCGAACCACTAGAGGGACTCGGCGAATTGGACCTTCCTATGATTATTGTGCACGGGGGCGCTGGTGACTGGAAGCAAGACAAACTTGCCGCTGCTCTGCCAGAGGTGGAAAAAGCGGCAACCATCGGTTTCCAGATCCTCAGGAATGGAGGCTCTTGCCTTGACGCGGCCGAAGCCTGCACTCTTCACATGGAGGAATGCGGGAAGCTGAATGCCGGTGTCGGTGCCCGATCGAATTTGGACGGAGTTCAGGAACTGGATGCCATGATTGTAGACGGTGTCAACCTGAAGTCAGGATCTGTAATGGCAGTCACGGGAGTCCGACATCCCATTTCGCTGGCCAGGTTCGCAATGGAAAAGACCCCCCACTCGCAGTTCGCCGGTGAAGGTGTAAAGAAGCTGTATGAAAGGATGCTCGCTGAGGGATATCGAAAAGAGACGAGCCCCGGAGTAACCTCATCTCCGTTTCATTCTCAGGGCGGTGACACTGTAGGTTGCGTTGCAGTAGATGTGCATGCCCACATCGCAGCAACATCATCCACCGGAGGCATACCAGACAAGATGGCAGGACGTGTGGGTGATTCCCCAATCTTCGGAGCTGGTGCATATGCGGATGATACATGTGGCGCAACCGCCACTGGGTGGGGTGAACACATAATCCGTGTACTTCTGTGCAAGACGGTCGTGTCCTACGTAGATGACGGTCTAGACCCTCAGGCTGCGGCAAGTAGAGGAATAGATCTTCTCAAGTCCAAGACTGGTAGCCAAGCTGGAGTCGTGGTCGCCGACTCAGCCGGCCGATACGGCCTAGCAATGAACACAAAGGCGATGCCCACTGTTGTCATATGCGGGAAAAGCGCCTCTTTCCGGCGGTTTACATCAACTGCCGATTTGCAGGCCTGACGCGAGGCATCTTTTGACGTGCAATCTAGGAACGAGTGGTTCAGGGAATAGCCGAACCACTTGGTTGAGACCTGTCATCGATTACATGAACCAGACATGTGATGTCTGGTACTAGCATCTCGATGACAGATCTTGGATTGACTCTTAACACGAACTCTACTTGACTGCACCCACAATCAGAAGGATCAGTCCCAGTCCAATCAGGCCCAACATGAGCTCCGAGAAGTTGTAACCCGCAAGTGGCAGTGTGTAATAGCCAAGGTAGAAGTATGCGGCGTAGGCTGGATAGCCAATCAAGGGCAGTATGATCGGGATAAACCCGACGATTATCAGGAGCAGTCCCAAGAGAGCAATGCATTTTCCCATTTTGATATCATCTCTGATGGCACTTGATAATTACTACACAGGAGTATATGAATCAACCTCCGTTCAACTCATGCCATCTGGAGGCAACACAGTATTGTCTTTCTGGCATCAGGCCCATTTGCGCTATTCCTGGTCCTATCCATGGCAAATCTCGAGTCCATAGGAAAGAAAGAATAGCCTTTTCTGAGCAGATGGCGAGAACGGCTGTCAGTATGGCTCAACTACCCATATTCGCAGACCATACCTGTTCCTCCGGAAGGATAGCGAAACTCGATTGCATCGGCCTCGCACAAGGCTTAATGAAATCAGCAGACCTTGGAACCCTCATCACCAGGGCATCGACGTCTTGGTTACGTTCTTTCCTCCTTCTTCTCGGACGTATGGGCCACTCTTACCTGAAGCCCAGAGATTGGCGACGTCAGCATCTCCGTTTCTTTGTTTGAGTCTTGACCAATGAAGGGTAACTACGAACTGTCAATTATCGGGATTCTTGCGTCTGTGGTAAATATCAAGCCCAGTTCTTTTAGAGCTCTCTCACATCCTTGTCCGACAAGGTGAGTGCTATGCATATCACATCCGCGAAGGTCTCGCAAGACCCTGATACACTCTGCGGCGTTTGGATTGAAGACCCCGCTTACAGCAAGAGCATCGAGCACTTCCTTAACATCAAGGCTGCACTCTACTACCCCCATCTGTTCCTTGAGTTTCATTATGCTCTCTATGATGATTGGCGAAAGAACATCAATCTCATCTGGAATACCTGCCAAGTATTTCACCGAGTTAAGCAGCGCAGCAGATTCTGAAGTTAGAATCCTTGACCGCTTTCCAGTGAGAATGATAGGAGAGTCTTCAGTAGGATATACCTCGATCGCGGCTCCTGTATGCATCTCCGTTGCTTTAATCTTCGGCTTCTTCGAGCTCTCTTCTAGGGCTTTGTTTGCCTGAATTGCCACAACACGATGGTCTGGCTTGGCTTTCACAAGGTGCATTATTCTGTCCATGCGCTCAAGCGTGTCATGTGTGACGTTGCCCTCAACGAAGTCTCTGTGGTATTGGTAATACCTTCGAACAATCTCGTCAATACTTGCCTGTCGCACGACACTGTCGTCGACTATTCCCTCCTTGGCCATGTTGACCCCTAGGTCTGTAGGACTCTTGATATCTGCCAGTGGATCTCCGACAGGAGTAATCTTCTCAATGATCTTTTTTATTATTGAGAAGTTCTCTACGTCTCTATTGTAGTTTGTCGCATCAATGCCATAGGCCGCCTTATGAAAGGGGTCTACGCAATTGTAGTCACCGATATCAGCTGTCGCGGCTTCGTATGCAATGTTCACGGGATGGTTCATAGACAAGTTCCATATTGGGAAAGTCTCAAACTTCGCAAGATTGCTCGTTATGCCGAGCTTTCTGTCGTGATAGATCTGGCCCATAGCAAAGCTCATCTTTCCGCTTCCGGGTCCCGGTGCAGTGATAATGACGATCTTCTTAGTAGTTTCTACATAGTTCAGTTTGCCGTAACCCTCGTCACTAACCACCTTGTCAGGGTCTGTGTGATAGTCAGGTATCTCAGAATTGGTGATTACCCTGATGCCTCTATTCGCAAGACGTTGTCTGAACTTATCAGATGTCTGCTCTCCACTGTATCTGCTTATAATGACAGCAGACACATCCAGTTCCAACTGCTTCAGATCGCTTATGTCCTTGAGGATTTGGTCTTCATACGTCAGACCGAAATCGCGCCGTATTTTTCGTCGTTCAATGTCCTTTGCACTGATGCAGTGAATGATCTCGATATCGTTGCCCAGCTTCTTGAGCATCTGGACCTTTGTATCGAGGGCATAGCCGGGGAGAACTCTTGATGCATGGTGATCATATCTAAGCTTTCCTCCAAACTCAAGGTAGAGCTTATCGAATCTGTTCACCCGGTCCATGATCCGCTTTATCTGAGCAGAGAGATATCGTGAAGTGTCAAAGCCCTTCTTCCTAATCATGGGTATCACTCAGAGGAGTTGCCAAAGTATTGAAAATCATGACAATGTTCCGACCCCTATCACTCCCTCTAATAAACCTTCAAAAGATGAATCTCGAAAATGGTATGATCAGGATTGGAGGATGAGACTGACACCGAGGGAGATTCAAGCAATCTCACTCATCGTGAACCGCGAAACCGTGTTCACGAATACTCTAGTCGAAAGCTGATAAGTGTCGCTACAATCCTGTCATGGCTATCCACGCTCATACACGACGCCTTTTCCACCTGAAGGATAGTGAAAGTCGATGGCGTCTGCTTCGCATACTTGATAGCACGCCCCGCACTCCAGACATCTCGACTTGTAATCATTGGCGAGAAATACCTTGTTGCCCCTCTTTCTCCAGAGATTCATAGTGCACACAACAAGGCATCGCCCACACTGATTGCACTTTGCCGAGTCAAGCTGAATGAAATCGACGGACCCTGGAATTCTCGTCACTAGCGCATCAATATCTGGTTTCAAGAAGATCCCTCCTTCTCCTCAAATGCAGATGCCACTGCTTCCTGAAGCTCAGGCATTGATGCCATCAGTTTCTCAGGACTCGTGAGGAGTTCCATCTTGTCTCCCAATATAGCCTGCAAGAGCGGCATGACCTCCTTCACTAGAAACGGGACTGCCTGCGGCAGGTACGACTTGACCTGTCTCATCACCTGCCTGACTCGTACGGCGTGAGGCTGGGACCAATCGAGTATGCCGCCTAGAATCTCCATAATCATCGGAACGAACCATGTCATTGTCTCCTTGGGACTGAAAGGTAGGGCCCTCCAGATGTGGGCCAGTTCCGGACCGGTCTTGAACTCTTCTCCGACACTTGTCTGCTGCCATTTCCTATCGTAAAGATCCAAGAACTCCTTAGATCTGTCGCCCGCCGATATAGCCTCTGCAGCGGTTTCAGCTGCTGCTCTCCCGGTCATCATAGCCGGATAGATACCCTCAGCCTCAAGAGGACATGGGACGCCAGCAGCGTCGCCCACCAGAATGACATTGTCTGCATGTGTGTCTGTCGGGGTACCTTGCCATGGGAGCAGGTGAACATGATACTCCCGGGGGCGAGCGTCAAGAATCCTGACAAGCCTCTTGAAGTATTCAAGATTGACAACCTGGTTGAGGTAAGAAAGCGGGTTCTTGTCCCACCATGTCATCCAATTGCCGAGACCAATATGAAACCCGTCATGGAAGAACACATGATACGCAGCTGGAAACAGTGCAGACCACCAGACAGCGAGTGTTTCGTCGCCCATGATATCGTCAATCTTCCGGGGATCAACTGCATAGTCGTACTGCGGTATGAGTGTGACGTGGTCTTGTCCCCATCTCTTCCTAAGGCCGCATTCCCGGGCAACCATGGAGACAACGCCATCAGCACCTATAACCAAACCCCGATACTTCTCACCGTGTTCGTCAATGACACCAGTTACTCGGCCGTCTTCCCGCATGAGTCCCGTTACCAGCGTGGAGGTCTTTAGTTCTGCACCGGCATTCGTCGCATATGTGGCCAGCCACGGGTCGAAGTCGCTCCTGTAGACATTCATTGTTATGAAGCTCTTTGCTGGTTCGTAGGACACCGATTCTGTTGGTCGGGCCATAACATAGCCAGCCACGACACCTTGCTTATTTACGAAGTAACTCCTAGATGCGGCTCCAGCCCTCATTGACGGGCAGGAGTCTGGCGTCAGTTCAGTCATGAATCGAAAATCCTGCCACATCCTTGGCCCAAGTCCACAACCGGATGAGTTCTTCTCTCCGGGCTTTCGTCCTCTCTCAAAAAACACCGTCTTCAAGCCGCGACTGGCAGCTTCCATGGCGGCAATCGAACCGCCCGGGCCGGCACCGACGACTATAATATCATAGTCTTTCATTGTTCGTCACCTGGCTGTCTGTTCTCTTGCTCCATTCTCCCAAATCGAATAGGGAGCCAAACAGCATTGCCTTTTATAAGTAGTAAGGGTGAATCTGTAATTGTATCGTAGTGGGGAGAACGTGAAAAGGGTGAACTCGTTCGTACCCATGGACGGACGCCAGCCAGCTGTCTTACACCGCGCGCGATGCTGGCTAATGTTACGAAGTCCATAGGAGTCTGATTCGACCTTGCCTACCTCAGGGAAAGCAGATGAAGCACAGCCAAGACCCAAAAGCAGCGCTACGCCCATTGAGTCGGAAGAAATCAGCCTGATTGAATACCGATGTCAAAGCTGCAATGCGGCGTATCCGTTGGGTGCCGACGATGTTATCGCTACATGTCCGTACTGCGGATACACGTTTGAGGTTGATACTGGAAAGACACTGAAGCATTCTATGATTCCGAACAGACTCGCCGTCCAAGAAGCTAGCGAAGTTGTTCGCAATTGGATTGCATCCGTCGCGGCCAGGTCTGTTGGGTCACATGTTGCCAAGGCGGTGGACATTGAGACTCCCATGCTGCAATGGCTACCGATGATACGGGTTGACGCTGACTGCAGGACACACTACTCGGGCGGCAAGAAGACCCAGACTGGAGTAGCCTCAGCCTATTGGACCAAGATCGAGAATGAGACGACCAGTCACGAACCGATTTGGGTGCTCGCACGACGCCACGCATCCGACTTCGGCGTTGAAGAGTTCGTCGACTCCATCGGAGATGCTGAGTCCGTTACCTTCGACATCAAAGCCATTCAGTCAGCGCTGTTACTGAACTCTGAACTCGAAGAGACCGATGCTCAACCAAGAGCTCGGGTCAACAAGGTTCTGAAGGACCGCAACACGCTTCTTAGGACAATGACCAGTCTTTTCGACTATCAGCTTGAGATGAATTTCAAGTCCTGTAGCTACATTCATGCGCCTTATTGGTTGGTTCCGTACACTTATCACAATGGAACATTCCGAGTAGCGCTATCGGGTGTGACGGGCCAGGTGCTTTGTGCCGAGGTGCCAGTCACAAAACGTTACAAGGCCAGCCAATGGTTGAAGAGCCTCGGTCTGCTGATCTCGTCTGCACTTCTCTTCCTATCGCTTCCTATCGCCACTTTCTTCATTTTGCAGTTTGCGTCAGGAAGCTCAGGAGAAGCGATTCTCTTGCCCCTGATCATTCTGTTCGGCGCAGCGGTCCTGTGGGCAGAGTCAGTAAAGACCCTAGGCAGAGTGCTAAGGTACCAGATTACCATGACGGCGGATGGTAAGAGCCGTGAGAAGGGAGACTCTCTGAAGGAGAGTCTCAAGATAATCGCGGAGGTATCCTCATGAAACAAGTAATCTGCCCTCACTGCAAAGGCAAGGTCGAGGTGCCTGAGCTCAGCAATACGGTCGTTTGCCCATATTGCAGCACGACAATACAAATCCCTACAGGAGAGATTTCGAAGGAGCATTATATCATGCGCACCCAGTTCACATTGCAACAGTCAAGAGACAGGCTGTTCAGCTGGGTGGTAAAGCAGTTGGGTGCTCCTAAGGGCCTTGACCAGAAAGCCAACATTAGGGATCACAGACTGGTCTACTGGCCCTTCTGGGTCGTGGGAATCAAGGCGTCGTCGGATTACGCCGGCAATCAGTGGAAACCGGACTTCTCGGGAAGTCATTCTGAAAAAACGTCCAGAACGAAGATCTTCTTAAAATCAGGCCACATCGACACTCACAGGGATGTATTCGTACCGGCTCATCCAGGCATACCCAAGCACTTGCGTAGATTTGTCATTCCGACTAGAAGAAAGGAGTTTTTCAAACGGGAACTCGTGCTTGATTCCGGCGGATTCCAAGAAGCAGTACACGTCGACCGGGACAAGGCAGTCGAACTCGCGAAAGGTGAAGTGAAAGAAGCTCTTCTCAAAGAAGCTCTGAAGGATGTAGGAGTAGTCAACAGGATAGATTACGATGTCAACGTATCAGCGGTCTTTCTGGTCCATGTTCCGGTATGGCACCTGAGGTACAGCTACTCTTTCAAGAGTTACGAGGCGCTAGTCGACGCGGCTTCCGGGCGCGTAATCTTCTCTCGGTTTCCGATGAAACTCGCATACAGGGCAAGTCTCATCATGAACGGTGTTGTCCAGCTCGTTGTAGGCGGAGGTATCGGCCTTGCCGTGCTACTCGTGGGGCTTTTCGTATTACCCGCATCAATATACGCGGTCGCAGTAGACCTCTTCGGACTCGCCCTTGGGTTAGGAATGCTAGCCTTCGCAATGCGGTACTTCATCACTGCCTTCTCGCTCAAATCGGGTGTAGAGACGGCAGGGTAGAGACCCAAGAGTTCACGAAGTGGGACGAACCTTTGAGTACGTCACGTCTTCGCTTCCTCTTCGTCCTCTTCCCACCCGAATTCGATCGCGTGTTCACGCGACACGCTAACCGAGTGAATACCCTTCTGCCCAGTATATACATGCAATACCTGGGCCTTCTTGTCGTACTCGTGCCTTCCTTCGGAGAGCCTGATGGTGAAACCCTCCGGGTACTGCACATCCGGCAGATAGATGGTGGTGCCGTCGGAAACGCTCGGATCAGCATCGAAATCAAACACGAACGACCCAGTCCTCATGTCGAATTTCATCCGTGTGGGGGTGCCCGCAACGGTGATGAAGTGAGGACGACAGAATCCGCGAATCGCCCTTCCTCCGCTGTTGATATCATCGGGCTCTTTCAGTTGGTCCACACTGAATATCGAGAAGTCCTCAAGGTTCCATTGATCGCCCCACTCGTTTGTATTGTCGGAAGTGTAGTCCCATTGCGTACTATTCAGCAGACTTGCATCGAGAGCGTTATAGTACTTCGAAAGAGCTCTCTCGTGAGTCTTCCAAGCTTCAAGGGGATCTGTCTTCAGTTTCCCATATGCACTCTTCTGGTCAAGGTCGTAGCAGAGACCAAACTCACCTATGAGAGTCGGAACGCCTCTGGACACCTGAGCGGTACCCTCGCCAATCCCCTTCAGCTGCCTCACGAACATCTGTGCAACGTTGCCAGGTCCGATTACAGTGGTTCCTTTCGCGATATCATAGCTTGCCTTTTCCATGAATCTCTTTGTCCCGATTGTACCTACATCATACCAGTGGGCGGCATGAACGGAGTTCGGAGGCACGTCTATCCGAAGAGGTTGGCCCATGATGGTCTTCTCCGTAGAGCCTTCGTAGAAAACAATAGCATGAGGCATCACGGTCCTGATCTCCTTTGCTACACGATTGACGAAGGGTGAAAGGTAGTCTCTTACAAAGTCGACCTCCACACCCCGCCTCTTCATGAAGTGGTCGTTGTTAAGGATCCGTGGCTGGTCTCTCTCAAGGTCCCAAATGCGCTCAGTCCGCCAGATGTCCGGGCATCCTTTGAGCCATACGGAGACTCTCGCCGCATTCATGATGTCCTTGCGGGTTTCCTTCACTCCGAAGCGCTTGATCTCTCTATAGCCTACTGTCCGTGGGAACCCGGATGCGGTTGCCATCGCATCCATTGGTGTGAAACCGTAGCCAATCACGGTACTCAAGTCAACGTTCGACCCGTCAACCTTGGCCCCAATCCAACCTTGGTCCGGTTCATTCAGCGTATCAAAGCCCAAGACATAATCCATGTCCTTGGCAAATGCAGCTACCTGCTTCAGAGCGTTGAAGTAGTGTTCTTGCAGATAGTCCTGTACGTTTTGCCCCTCAACCAAGCAGGAGGGTGCAAAGTCCTTACCTCCGAAGAAAAGCGTCCACATATTTGCAGCGGCAAAACGGGTCTTGTTCTGCGGCCAGCTCATCGGTGGGTATGCCTTGGGGTCGTTGGGATTGTAGCGGCGCTGCATCAAGAATGCCGCCTCGGAGGCATCGAACTTCGTGAGGTCAAGACCAACCTTCTCGAGAGTCCAACCGGGAGCCCCGTCTCCGCCACACATTCGACTCCATACGTCTTGATGAGGATCAATGAAGGCATGCAGCTTGAACTCTTCTGCAATCTTCAAGATTTCCTGCAAATACTCGAGGTACTCCTTATCATAATCCCCAGGGCCCCTGTGCTCGATTGCCTCCCAAGTCACGAGAAAACGAAGGCAGTTGAAACCCCAATGCTTGATTCTCCTAAGATGACTCTCGGCCTCGGAGAGTGGGAAAGGCCGGCCGATGTAGGACACGTCTCTGTGGTCACGAAAATCTGTTTTGATGTGGGTCGCACCATTCGGTCTTGCAGGTACTTTCGAGCTTCCTCCAACGTTTACTCCTCGAAGGAGCACTCTGCGTCCTTTCTCATCCACGAACCAACCGTTCGATACTGTAAGACGTGAAGTCATTATCAGAGAAGACCTCCTTGCTCACTATGTCCAATGCATCGCATCGTAGTTTCTTTGAATGGCTCTGTCTAGACCATCAAGAATGCTCTTCGTGCCCTTGGTCTTTGCGATTGTTGCTAGTTCGCTCATTGACGCGGGAGCTCCTTTCTTTGCGGACAAATACGATAGCAGCGTTACTGCAATAGCTTGCTTGGCTTGCTCAGGAGTGAACTCCGGGTGCTGGTCCTTCAGTATGCAGTCTGCAAAATGGGCATCTTCTTCCCTTGCTGATATGAGGTAATACTTGGGATAAACACCATGTTCGACTTTCGGTGAGTAGAATTCTCCCTTCACTTGCGCCTTGTCATGCGACGAGAATATGCTTACTGGATTCTCCCAGGCATGATCCTCCAGAATCGTCCCCTTCGTTCCATGCAGTTCCATCCTGTTGGTCAATGGATGAACCGTAACCGATGAGACATCAACAGTGATCATCGCACCGCTCTTGTATCGAAGCAATACTATGGCAGAGTCCTCGGCCTTGTTCGGAGGAGAATTGAGTCCTTTTCCCAACCAACACTGAGCCTTATCGACCTCACCGAGCATCCAGTTAAGAGTGGCAAACTTATGGCAGCCCTGATCGGCAACGACGCCTCCGCCACCCTTGTCGAATGTAAACTGCCAATTGTCAGCGTCGAGAAAAACGCGAGATGGTACGAAGGCACCCTCATATGCCCGCCCCAGGAAGATGTCTCCGATTAGTCCTTCTTCGATGACCTGCTTTACAAGCTTATGTGCAGGAAGGAAACGGTGATTCTCTGCAATCATGAACTTTACTGATGCCTTCTTTGCCGCGGCAATCATTTCATCACATTCTTCCAAGGTTGTCGCCATTGGTTTTTCACAGAGGATGTGCTTTCCTGCCTCAGCAATTCTCTTTGCCAAGCTTGCGTGCAGGTAGTGAGGAACAGCCAACAAGACAGCATCAATATCGCTCGCAAGGAACTTGCCAAGCTCAGCGTAGGGAGTCAGTTTGTGCAGTCTTGAGAACCGGGCCAAGACTTTGTCATTGATGTCATGAGCGGCCACGTATCTGACAGATGAGCCAGGATTGTCCTTGGAGGACATGACATGGAAGCCGCCCGCGTCTCCGCAGCCAATGAGACCGAACTTGACTTGGGCCATGAGGAGACTTCGATGCAGACTCCAGAATAAAGGTTGTCACTCCATCACGTTACACTCGGGAACCGCGACTGGCCTTTCGCATCTGTTCAAGGATAGCTTGCGGATACTTCGCTTGGAAGAACGGGAGACCCGAATAGAAGTGAGTGAACGTTGAGGCCAGGGGACCAGCCTTGTTTTTCTCTCTGCTGTCATCTCCGAAATAGACCCTGCGATACGCCTCTGCGTACCTCGTGCCCCTAACCTTGAACCCTGAAAGAATAGCAAAGGGTCGGACTAAGTGCTTCATTCGCTTCAATAGCCATAATTGGGTTCTGTGACATTCGATTAGTCGCTCCGTGATACGAAACCCTTCAGCTGGGAAAGGAAAGAAGACATTGGGAGCAAGTGTGTTATAGAAATACAGCGCGGGACTAAAGTCAATCAGCCCATGGTGAATAACGTAGAAAACGGCGCGCCCAGTATTGACATGGTCCTTGTGATAGTACCAAGTGTAAAGCCCTTCAGGGGCGACGATTACATCAGGTCTGTGCTGATTCAGGTACTTTGCGATTCTCCCAACGAATCCACTGCTGAATGGAACTAGACCGTCCACATAGCCCAAGAAGTCAACATGATCAGGTTGGATCGCATGTATTCGCGCGGCTGCATAGAGCTCCCTAGTCCTGACCCCCGCCAAGATGTCGCCTTTGAATCTGTCATACTTGAAGCCCGGCAGCCCGAACTCTCCCTTTGTCACGGAGGCTATCCGGATGTCGTGCTCTTTTGCGCTGATGATGCCAAGATAGTGCAAGAGTTGAGAACAGTTCAGCTCCAAATCATCGGGGTGCGCTTGGAAGAATATGTACCGTTTCATTGTCTTGCGACCAAGGCATGTTTAAATCCCGCCCATATAGGTTCTGTCTGAACCCATCGAAGGCGCGGACCAATGTCTTACCTGCTTGGAGTCACGCTTGCCGTGTCATCCGGAATCGCAAACAATGTCGGCACACTAGTACAGAAGAAAGTCGTAAACGGAGTTCCTCCAGAAGCAAGGGATCAGAGATTCATGAGGACCCTGGTAAAGAATCCTATGTGGATTTTTGGCCTTGTTCTTCAGCTCGCGCTGGGTACCGTGTTCTTTATGCTAGCGACAAACCTCATTGGCCCTGCGCTCGTGCCTGGCTTGATGGCCGCAGGTCTCGTCGTTCTGGCCGTCGGGTCAATAAAGCTAATACATGAATCGATTAGAGCGGCAGAAGCAGCCGGCATAGCACTCATGATCGTGGCCATTGTCCTAATTGGAGCCAGTTCCTTAGTCATTCCAGCTTCAGAATACGATTTTCTTGAGTCGGGGTTCCTATTGCGAATATCGATCTTCACGACGGTTCTCTTCGCAATCATGGTTATGCTCATAGCAACCGAACGTCACTCAGTCAGACTCAAAGCCATTTCATTAGCATTGGCATCAGGTGTGATGTTTGCACTCTCGAACTATTGGATCAGTCCTTTGATGGGAACGATAGATCACGTGCTCACTGGGACCTTCGTCTTGCCAGAGCTCGTGCTCTTCTCATTTGCAGCACTGACCTTGGTCCTGACGAACGTATTTGGGATAAGCACCCTTCAGACTGCATTCAGGTCAGGCCAGGCCAGTATCTTGGTTCCGATTCAGCAGGTACCTATTCAGGTGGTCCCTGCCCTCGTCTATCTCTTCGTGTTTGCTCGTGCTCCTCCCGATCAGTTTTCTTTCGCGCTTCTACTCGCAGGAATAGCCGCAGTTGTTGCGAGCTCATTCCTTCTCGGGAGACGGCAAGTCATGGTGGAATCTGTGAGGCAGGAGTCGCACAATGAAACCAAGGACTGAGAACATGCAGACCAAGGAATTATCCGCCTCAGGTTAAGTCTAAATACTCGCCTGCGGGATTCGGACTCTCAACGTGACAAAGAAGGTTCTTTCAATTGGCTACAAAAAAGGAAGTAAGGGGCGCACTGCAAAAGTGGATTCATCTGCTTGACAAGAACCCCGATGTGTCGGGACAGTTCGTGGGCTACAAGAAGATATTCTTGCTGACGTTTACGGATCTCAAATATCCTGTTCAGATGGTATTTGACGGTTCAGGCAAAGCGAAATTAGTGGACGGCGCCGTCGCGAACCCGGACATGAGCTTGGCAGTAGATTCCGGCCTCTTCCTGAAGATATCCAACGGCGAAATGGACCCGATGGAGGCTTTCATGGGCGGCCAGCTCAAGCCCA
>Ga0153915_10001779_pt1 | contig 19825 bp, 16 predicted proteins | sample Opewatmetagenome_2_FD_107003 | JGI IMG/M metagenome (GOLD analysis project Ga0153915, IMG submission 107003) | Freshwater wetland microbial communities from Ohio, USA - Open water 3 Core 3 Depth 3 metaG | ecosystem: Environmental > Aquatic > Freshwater > Wetlands | place: USA: Ohio, Lake Erie...
GCGAATCTGGTTGCCCCAGCTCACGTCCGACTTCGAGTCCTCGAGAACCTTCGCCGCGGCGTTGCGCTTGTTCACTTCGAGCTCGTAGAGTTTCGCTTTCAGCATCTTCATAGCCGTGGCGCGATTCTTGTGCTGGCTGCGCTCGTTCTGGCAGGCGACCACGATACCCGAAGGCAGGTGCCGGATGCGCACCGCCGATTCGGTCTTGTTGACGTGCTGCCCGCCGGCGCCGCTCGAGCGATAGACGTCCATCTCGAGGTCGGCCGGATTGATCTCGATGTTGATGTCCTCATCGACTTCCGGCGAAACGAACACCGATGCAAAGGACGTATGACGGCGGTTGCCGGAATCAAAGGGTGACTTGCGCACCAGACGATGCACGCCCGTTTCAGTGCGCAGCCATCCGTAGGCGTAGTCGCCCGTAATCTCGATGCTCGCGCTCTTGATGCCCGCGACCTCTCCACCGCTCAATTCGATGATCTCGGCGCGCAAGCCGTGCTTGTCGGCCCACTTGACGTACATGCGCAGGAGCATCTGCGCCCAGTCCTGCGCCTCGGTACCGCCGGCGCCCGCCTGGATGTCGAGGAAAGCGTTGTGCGAGTCCATCTCGCCGGGAAACATCCGGGCGAACTCGAGCTTCTTCAGGGCGGTCTCGAGGGGACCTAAGTCCTTCTCGATCGCGGCGAGTGTCCCCGTGTCGCCCTCTTCCTCCGCCAGCTCGACGAGCGCGGCCGCGTCGGTGAGCCCGCCCGTCAGGCGATCTAGCGTCTCGACGGTTTGCTCCAGGCGTGCGCGCTCGCGGCCGAATTCCTGCGCCTTGTCGGGCTTCTGCCAGATGGCAGGATCTTCGAGCTCGCGCCGGACTTCGTCCAGGCGCTCTTTCTTGCTGTCGTACTCAAAGGTACCTCCTGAGAGCGCCCGCCCGCTCTTCAAAGTCCTTCAAGTTGCGCTTGAGTTGAGTGATTTCCATGAGCCGGGAATCTTAGCAGAGATGCTCGACCACAAGCTGCAGGCGCTCGAGGCCCTGGTATTCATTGACGTCGAGCCGGTAGGCAAGCTGCACACTCCCCTTGCCGCGCGGGATCGCAGTCGAGCCGTCGGCGCCGACATTGAATGCGATGGCATCGTACGCGGGCGTATCGCCGTCCATCCGGACACGCATCTTGAGGTGACGCTCACCGACGATGCGCGACTCGAGGATCGTGAAGCGGCCATCGAACAGTGGCTCGGGAAAACCCTGGCCCCAGGGTCCGCCGGCGCGCAGGGCCAGTGCCGTGGCAAGTGTCATCTCCCCCGGTCGCAGCTCGCCGTCGCTCAGGACGACGCCCTCGGCGTCGGCGGGCTCCATGCGGCGCGCGATCTCCTCGACAAAGAGCTCCCGAAATTCCTCGAGCCGCTCGCGATGCAGGGTGAGTCCCGCTGCCATCGCATGACCGCCGAATCGTTCGAGCACCCCCGCGCGGCGCTTGGCGACTGCGTCGAGCGCATCGCGCATGTGCACGCCGGGGACCGAACGCGCCGAGCCGCGCAGCCAATCGCGGTCCGCGGGCGCGAGCGCAACGACGGGCCGATGCAGACGTTCCTTCACGCGCGCCGCGACGAGGCCGACGACACCGTGATGCCAGCTCTCGTCATAGAGACACAGGCCGAGCGGCAATTCCTGCTCATCGAGGTGCATCCTGCTGACGATCGCCGCCGCCTCGTCGTTCATGCGGCCCTCAATGACGCGCCGCTCCGCATTCAGGCGACCGAGCTCGGCCGCGAGCAGCCGCGCCCGCGCCGGATCGTCGGTGAGCAGGCACTCGATGCCCAGCGACATGTCGTCGAGCCGGCCAGCGGCGTTGAGGCGCGGACCGACGGCGAATCCGAGATCGGCCGCCACCACGCGCTCCGGCCGCCGGCCGCCCTCCGCGAGCAAGGCGCTGATGCCGGGCACGCAGCTACCGGCACGAATCCTCTTCAATCCCTGAGCCACGAGAATGCGATTGTTGCGGTCGAGCGGGACGACATCCGCGACCGTCCCGAGCGCCACGAGATCCAGAAGGTCCGCGGCTGACGGCACGGCTCGGGTCGCGCCACTGCCGGCGAGGCATCGGCTGAGCGCCGCCAGCACGTAAAAAGCCACGCCGACGCCGGCAAGCGACTTGCTGGCAAACGCCGCGCCGGCGAGGTTTGGATTGCAGATCGCGTTCGCGGCGGGAAGTGTCGCGCCCGGCAGATGGTGGTCCGTGATGAGCACGTCGATGCCAAGCGCGCGCGCGGCCGCCACGCCGGCGTCGCTCGATATCCCGTTGTCGACCGTCACGATGAGGCCCGGTGCGCGCTCCGCGGCCAGTGCGACGATTTCCGGCGTGAGGCCATAGCCGAAGCGGAAGCGATCGGGAACGAGATAGCCGACGTCGCGCAATCCGAGCCGCGCGAGACCGCGCACGAGCAGAGCGCAGCTCGTAGCACCGTCGGCGTCGAAGTCCCCGACGACGATGACGCGCCGCTCGCGCGCCAGGGCATCGGCGAGGAGGTCGACGGCCGCGTCGACACCGTCAAGCGTCCCGACCGGCAACAACCCGGAGAGTCCAAGGTCGAGATCGTCCGGCGATGAGATGCCGCGAGCCGCGTAGACGCGGCGAAGCACGGCGTCGATATCCGACGCAAGGGGCGCAGCAGCGTGTCGCCGGACGATTCGCGGGGCGCGCACGTCAGGTCTCTGCCCAATGCCGCCGTGCACGCCACAGCCGCCAGCAATGGCGGCGCGACGCACGGGTGAACGCGCCGTTCAGATAGAGCCCGAGTCCTGCGATCGATCCCGCCGAGATTGCAGTCCAGGCTGGCGCCAGCCAATCGCGCTCGAGACGGAGCAATGGCTGGGACTCGCCGCAATTGCGCCAGCGCTCAAGCGCGATCGTGGCGACGACGGACTCGGCATGCAGCTCACGCGCTTGAGCGAAATTGGCTACGGGATCGACACATGGCGCGTCGCCGAGCCGCCAAAGCCCGCGCAGCAGGGGTTCGTCGCTGGCCGCCATCGGCAGCGTCCGGCCGGCGAGGTCGGGCCAGGAGCGGCCACCACCCCAGACCCAGAGGCCATTGATCGACTGGGGTCCGGATGCGCGGGAATGCAGCCACATCTGCGCCTCCGTCATCAATCGACGCAAGTACGGCCCGTCCCTCCCGGACGGCAGACTCTCGGTAACGTCGCCGCCGACAAGGCGGCACGGATCGATGGTCGCAGCACTCAGGTCGCGGGCGATCTCGAGAAACCACTGCGAAGCAAGGTCTGCATGAAGCGTCAGCCCCTGGCCGGCGAAGTCCCGGTTGAAATCCGCCGCGAGCGAATCGCCGTGGAGTGACGGCGGCGCACCGACTGCATCCAGCCGCACATGATTGATGGTCGCCATCAGTCGCACGGGAGTCGCAAACCACAGCTGAGCGTCGCGCGTGCCGGTGAGCCCGAACCATGCCACCGACGCGAGGGCAAGATCTTGGGCCGCCTGCGGCCGTCCTGCGCCGGGCAGCATGAAGAGGGCCTGCCACCAATCCGCAATGCCGGCTTGGGTTTCGCCGCGAGCGCGCAGTAGCTCCGCGGACGGCACGCGGTCGATTGCGGCGAGCGCCTCGGCCTTGAGGCCCGCGGGCGTGTGCCCGTCCGTGACGATCAGCGTCAGGTCGCGCAAGAACGGGCTCCGATCGGGTATCGTTGTCGCATGCAATTCAGCGCTGATTTCGACAGTACGCTCAACTTCGTGCGCGCTTACTCGCCGGCCGAGATCATCGTGCGCGATCAAGTCATCCGCTCGAGCGTCATCGTCTCGGCCCGCGAGCTCTTCCTCGACTGGGCACCGCGCAGCGTCGCGCAGCTGCGAGACGAGCACCTCGCGCCGCTGTTTGCGTTCAAGGCCGAAATCGTGCTGCTCGGCACCGGCCGCAGGCAGGAATTTCCGGCGACGGCGATTCTGGCGGCGGCTGCGCGCGCGGGCGTCGGTCTCGAGGTCATGGACACAGCCGCTGCCTGCCGCACCTACAACGTACTGCTGCAGGAGGAGCGGCGCGTAGTGGCGGCGCTGATGCTCGCGGCAGAAGGAGTCCCCGGCCAGACTTAGGCCAGGGCACCGGAAGAAGACACGGGAATAGAAGAGTTCTCTTTCATCCAACCAATCATTCGAAGCTGACAGACTCGAACAATTGCCGTCGTTTTTTCTTGTTGTTGTCGCTGTTCTTCTTCTCGTTCTTCGGTGACTCTCCCCTGCTCTCCCGTGTCTTCATCCGGTGCCCCGGAACGATTGCCTCGGCAACATCAAACCATAGCGCGCGGCGCGGCCGCAACCGGATTACGGGCTGCGGTGCGGCAGGTAGAGGGAAGGGTCGACGGGCTTGCCATCTAGCCTGATTTCGAAGTAAAGGGACGGCCGCTGACCGGGACCCATTCCCATTTGCGCGATCGGCTGACCCTTGCGCACGAACTCGCCTTCGCTCACCAGAACCGCCTGATTGTGACCATAGGCGCTCAGGAGGCTGTTGTTGTGCTTCACGATGACGAGGTGCCCGTAGTTCTTGAGCGCTGTCCCGCTGTAGACCACGCGGCCTGCGGCCGCGGCGCGCACCGGGTCGCCGAGCCGGCCGAGCACGCGCAAACCCGACCCGCCGGTCGGCTGGCGGACCGGCGACTGGACCTCGCCGGCGGCCGGCCATTGCCAGCCCACGACGGGCTCGGAGTCTTCCGGCTCGACCGGACGATGCATGGTCGGTGCTGCCGCCCGCGATGCGGGGGATTGAGACACCGCCCCGGCATCCGCCGAGACCTTGAGCACCTGCCCTGCGGAGATCCTGTAGTCGGCACGCAGCCGGTTCCAGCGCGCGATATCGCGATAGTCGAGATCGAGCCGCCACGCGATCGCGTAGAGCGTATCGCCGGGCTGCACGACGTAGGTGAGTCCCTCCGTTGCGACGAAGGGCGGACCGCAGGCGGCGAGCAGCAATGCCGCGCCGATCGCGAGCGTCGAGCGCAGGCGCCCGCGTACCTGGTCCGCGCGCTTCACGCGTTCGAAACGGGCCCTTTGATGAGCGGAACGAACGCGACTGCACCGAGCCGCTCGCGCTGCAAGCCCGTCTCGCGGCGCGTAATGCGCCATAACTCCTGTTCCCCCTCCGGGCCGACCGGCACGACCAGCCGCCCACCTGGCGCCAGCTGCTGCTGCAGAGCTTCGGGGATGGCGTGCGGCGCCGCCGCGACGAGAATGCCGTCGTAGGGCCCGTGGGCGGCCCAGCCCTGGGAGCCGTCCCCGTGGCGGAAGCGCACGTTCTTGATGCCGAGCTCCTTGAGCCGGGCGCGCGCACGCTCGATGAGCGGCTCGATGCGCTCGATCGTATAAAGCTTGTCCACGAGCGACGCGAGCACGGCCGTCTGATAACCGCAGCCCGTACCCACTTCGAGGACATTGAAGAGCGGCCCCGCTTCGAGGAGCGCAGCCGTCATGCGCGCGACGATATACGGCTGCGATATCGTCTGGCCGAAGCCGATCGGCAGCGCCGTGTCCTCGTAGGCACGGCTCGCCAGTGCCTCGTCGACGAAGAGGTGCCGCGGAACGCTGCGGATCTGATCGAGCACGGCCGGATTCTTGATGCCCTGCTCGCGCAGACGCTGCACCAGCCGCTCCCGCGTTCGCGGCGAGGTCATCCCGATGCCGTTCATCCGGGGGTCGGTCATCCACTCGCTCCGAGCCAGCGGTCGATGTCCGCGAGCACCGCATGGCGGGTCAGATCGAGCTGCAAGGGAGTGATCGACACATAGCCTTCCGACACGGCGTGAAAATCAGTTCCCGGCCCGGCGTCCTGCTGTGGTCCCGCCGGTCCGACCCAATACACCGGACGGCCTTTGGGATCCTGGGATTTGACCACGGGCTCGGCGCGGTGCCTGAAGCCAAGGCGTGTCGCGCGCATGCCGCGCAGATCCTCATACGGGCGGTCGGGCACATTGACGTTGAAGATCATTGCGGGATCGACCGGTTGCCTCAGGAGCCGCGCGACGAGTTCGCGGGCAACGCGGGCGGCCGTGTCGAAATGCTGGCCGCTGTGCACACCCGTGCAGAGCGACACGGCGATCGCCGGCAAGCCGAGGAATCGGCCTTCGATGGCCGCCGCAACGGTGCCCGAATAAAGCACGTCATCACCGAGATTCGAGCCGTCGTTGATACCGGAGACGACCATGTCGTGTTCGAAGTCAAAGAGTCCGGAGATCGCGAGATGCACGCAATCGGTGGGCGTGCCCGTCACGTAGTAGAGCCTGTCATCCATCTGCGTCACCCGCAGCGGCACATCGAGGGTAAGCGAATGACCGGCGCCGCTGCGATTGCGATCGGGCGCGACGACAGTGACGTCGCCAAACTCGCGCAGCGCACCGGCAAGCGTGTGCAGCCCCTCGGCGCGATAACCGTCGTCGTTGGAAACCAGGATCTTCACTTGGGAGGAGGCGTCGGGCTGGCAGCTCGGACGGCGCACACTATACTCGAAATCCGACGCGACTTGAGCCGAACGAGGCCGAACCCCGTGGCAAACGAAGATCGCAGCAAGCGCCGGCACCCGGTCCCCGACTCGGCGGGAGAGACTCGTTCAGAGGCCGAGCTCTTTCGCGAGGCCGTGCGGGACGTGGCGCCGCTCAAGCGCGGTCATCGGCACGCACCCGCACGCCCCAAGCCGCCGCCGCGTGCGCGATTCACGCGGGCGGACGAAGCTGCGGTTCTCGAGGAAAGCCTGCGACTCGCTCCAGGTGAACTTGCGGTCGAGACGGGGGACGAGCTGAGCCACCGGCGAGCCGGCGTTGCGCAATCCGTGCTGAGGCAGCTGCGGCGCGGCGCCTATCGCGTCGATCGCGAGCTCGACCTGCATGGCCTGAACGTCCGGGACGCGCACGCCTCGCTCAGCGCATTCCTTGCTACGGCAGTGGCCATGGATGCGCGCTGCGTACGGATCATCCATGGCAAGGGGCGACGATCGGGGCCACGCGGACCGGTCCTCAAGAACATGGTGAGCAAGGTGCTGCAGAAGACTGCAGCGGTCGTCGCGTTTACCTCGGCACGTCCCATCGACGGCGGCACGGGCGCGCTGTACGTCCTGCTGGCGCGCTGAGCCGTCTCATTTCTTCTTGAGACGCTCGACCAGCGCCTTGAGGGTCGCTTGCGTCTCGGGACTGAACCAGAGCCGGGCGGGTGTGTCGCGTTCGTCGAGCCCGGCGTCGCGGACGAGATCCATCAGGTCGCTCCGCGCCAGGGTCCGCGTCGCGGCCTGCGCCATCTGGGGCAGACGCGCCGTCTGTTGAGCCCATTCGAATGCGCGCGCGACGACATCAGCTTCAGGCGCAAGCTCGTCGACGAATCCGAATGCAAGTGCCTCGTCCGGCGACATCAGCCGGCCGGTCGCGAGCAGGAGCTCCGCGCGGCGCGGTCCGACGACGCGCTTCAAGACGGCGTGGATGACGGGACCGGCGTAGAGTCCGACCGCGACCTCGTTGAGCCCGATACCGTACTTCCCCTGTGCCATCACGCGATAGTCGCAGTACATCGCGAGCACCGCGCCGCCCGCGGGACTGTGGCCCGTGATCGCCGCAACGATCGGCACGGGGCTTCCCGCAAGCTGTCGCTGCACATCGAAGAACAGCCTCCAGAAGGCCATCATCTCTACGGGGTCCTTTGCGAGGAGCTCGGGAATGTCCAGACCCGCGGAGAAAAGCCCCGGCCGTCCGGACAGCACGATCGCCCGCGCGGGGCCACGCGCCGCGGCGCGCAGCGCCTCGAGTAAATCCGTGAGCAGCGCCCCGTTCAGCGCATTGACCGGCGGCCGTGCCATCCTGAGCTCCAGGACGTCTCCAACCGTGCGTGATTCGATGAGGCTCATGGCGAGCTCCTTGGCTTGAGGAGAACCGCGACCGCGTGCGCGGCGAAGCCTTCGCTCCGGCCGATCGCGCCGAGTCCTTCCATGCTGGTGGCCTTGATATTGATGCGCGCCTCTGCAACGCCGAGATCGGCGGCGAGATTCGCGCGCATCGCCGGTTTGTGCTGCAAGATGCGCGGCGCTTCGGCAATCACGCTCACGTCGACGTTGCCGATGCTGTAGCCGCGCGCGCGCAGATCGCCGGCGATCTGCCGCAGAAATCCACGGCTGTCGGCGCCGCGGAGCCTCGGGTCGGTCGGCGGGAAGAGCTCGCCGATGTCGCCGAGACCCGCCGCTCCCAGCAGCGCGTCGCAGAGCGCGTGTACGATCACGTCGCCATCCGAATGAGCGCGCACGCCCCGATCATGAGGTATGCGCACGCCGCCGAGCACCACGTGATCACCCGCCTCGAACGCGTGTACGTCGTAGCCGTGGCCGATCGAAACGGCCGGAGCCGTGCCGGCGCCGAGCACCGCGCTCGCGACGGCAAGGTCTTCGGGCCGTGTAACCTTGATATTGGCGCCGGAACCCGCGATGAGCCGGGGCTGGAACCCGGCCCGCTCGACCGCGGCGGCGTCATCGGTGATATCGAGACCCGCGGCGAGCGCCGAATCGAGCGCCCGGCGCAGGAGGCCGAAACGGAACATCTGCGGCGTGAGCGCCCGCCACAAGCCGTAGCGCTCGACGGTTCTCTCGATGCGTCCCGAGGCTGCCCCCTGCTTGATCGTGTCGCCGATCGGTGCAGCGAGTATTCCACCCACCGGATCGTCGCCAAGCTCCGTGATAAGACGATCGAGATCAGCACGCGGCAGGCAGGGACGCGCGGCATCGTGCACGAGCACCCAGTCGCTCTCGCTCGCCCGGGGCGCGAGCGCCTCGAGGCCGTTGCGCACGGACTCGGCGCGCAGGGCGCCGCCAATCGTGCTCGTGAGCCTCGGCCGCAGACGATCGACCAGCGCGGCGCCGCGCTGGTCGGCCGGCGCGAGTACGAGAACGATTCCGGAGATGTCAGGATGCTCGAGGAGCGGCGCCAACGCCGCTTCGATGACCGTGCGGCCGCCGACTGACGCATATTGCTTGGGAGCCTCGCCCCCGAATCGCTCCCCGGCACCCGCCGCCGGCACGACGGCCCAGTACCGGCCCGCCGGCGGCGAAGCGGGCGCGGCGGTCATTGCAGATTCGAGTTCGCGGTCGGGCGAATCGGGGCGGCAGCGGCGTCCGGATCACGCGGCACGACCTGGTAGAAGGTCTCGTTCGACTTGATCATGCCGAGCTCGCTGCGCGCGCGCTCCTCGACCGCCGAGAGGCCTTCCTTGAGGTCGCGCACTTCAGCGGCAAGCTGCGCGTTGCGCTCGCCGAGACCGTGATTCTCCGCGCGCTGCTGCGCGACCGCCGCGTGCAGGCGCCAGACTTCCCGCGCGCCGTCATCCGACAACCAGAGGCGGTACTGAAGCCCCAGAAGGACGGCAAGAAGAATGGCGGCGAGAAACTTCATGCGCGACGAAGCGTACTCTTAAAGATCAGTCCAGACAATAGCTTATCGACGACTTATCATCTAATTCCTTGGTCGATTCCTCGATCAATGCCGGCGCTCCCTCGCTTCAGGCGACCCGCATCGGGAAAGCATCGCGGCCAGCGTAGCGCGCGCGCGATCCCAACTCGCCTTCGATGCGCAAAAGCTGGTTGTACTTGGCGATCCGGTCGGAGCGCGACATCGATCCGGTCTTGATCTGCGTGGCCGCCGTCGCGACTGCAATATCGGCAATCGTATTGTCTTCCGTCTCGCCCGAGCGATGCGAGATGACCGACGCGTACTTGGCCTTCGCCGCCATCGAAATCGCCGCAAGTGTCTCGGTGAGCGTGCCGATCTGATTCGGCTTGATGAGAATCGCATTCGCGATCCTGCGTTCGATACCCTCGGCGAGAATCTTCGTGTTCGTGACGAAGATGTCGTCGCCGACAAGCTGGATCTTCCCGCCGAGCTTCTTCGTAAGTCCCGCCCAGCCGTCCCAGTCGCCTTCGCTCATGCCGTCTTCGATGGTGATGATCGGATACCTCGCGACGAGCCCCGCGAGGTAGTCGGCGAATTCGGCCGGCGTGAAGCTGCGGTTCTCCGACTCGAGCACATAGCGCCCATTCGAAAAGAACTCCGAGCTCGCGGCGTCGAGCCCGAGATAGATGTCCTTGCCGGCCTTGTAGCCCGCGCGGTCGATCGCCTCGAGAATCGTTTCCAGCGCCGCTTCATTCGATGGCAGATCGGGTGCGAAGCCGCCCTCGTCGCCCACCGCCGTGTTGAGCTTCCTCGCCTGCAGGACTTTCTTCAGCGCATGAAAAACTTCCGCGCCGTAGCGTACTGCCTCCGCAAGGGTTGGCGCGCCGACGGGCAAAATCATGAACTCCTGGATATCGACGCTGTTATCCGCATGCGCGCCGCCGTTGATGATGTTCATCATCGGCACCGGCATCGTCATCGCTCCATCGCCGCCGAGCGAGCGATAAAGCGGAAGGCCGCGATCGCGTGCCGCGGCGTGTGCTGCGGCGAGCGATACGGCGAGCAGCGCATTCGCGCCGAGCCGCGCCTTGTTCTCGCTCCCGTCGAGCTCGATCATGCGTGCATCTAGTGCCGCCTGATCGAGCGCGTCGCGTCCAATGAGCGCCGTGCGCAGCGGACCATTGACGTTCGCGACCGCCTTCTGCACGCCTTTGCCCGAATAGCGTTTCGCATCGCCGTCGCGCAGCTCGACCGCCTCGCGCGTTCCCGTCGAGGCGCCGGACGGCACGGCGGCGCGGCCGAAAGCGCCGGAATCGAGGATCACGTCGGCTTCAACGGTCGGATTGCCGCGCGAATCGATGATCTCGCGGCCGCGAATGTCGGCTATTTTCGACGCACGGGTCGTCACAGCAGGGACTCCTCGAAGGGCTTTGACTTGACCGCGCTGTCGAGCGCCTTGAGCGTCGTGAGCAACGGCTCCATGCGATCGAGCGGCCACGCGTTCGGACCGTCGGACAAGGCCTCTGCCGGACGCGGATGGGTTTCCATGAACAGGCCCGAGACGCCCGCGGCGACCGCGGCGCGTGCGAGCACCGGGATGAATTCGCGCTGGCCGCCGGATGCCGTGCCCTGGCCGCCCGGCAATTGCACGGAATGCGTCGCGTCGAAAACGACGGGACAGCCGGTCGAGCGCATCACGGCGAGCGCACGCATGTCGGACACGAGATTGTTGTAGCCGAAGGAAAAGCCACGCTCGCACACCATGATCGAGGGATTGCCGGTCGAGCGCGCCTTGTCGACGACATTCTGCATCTCCCAGGGCGACAGGAACTGGCCCTTCTTGATGTTGACCGGCTTGCCCTGCGCCGCGACGTTCACGATGAAATTCGTCTGGCGGCAGAGAAAGGCCGGCGTCTGCAGGACGTCCACGACGGCGGCAACCTCACCGAGCGGCGTGTCTTCGTGCACGTCGGTGAGGACCGGCAGCGCCGTCTCCTTCTTCACGCGCTCGAGTGCCCTGAGGCCCGCTTCGAGACCTGGGCCGCGGAAGCTCGCGCGCGACGAGCGATTCGCCTTGTCGAAGGAGGCCTTGAAGATAAGCGGTACCGCGAGGCGTGCGCACATCTCCTTCAGTCGCGCCGCGACCTCGAGGACGAGCGCCTCGCTCTCAATGACGCAAGGGCCTGCGATCAGAAAGAGTGGACGATCGGGCCCGACCTCGTGGCCACATAGCTTCATGCCGTGCGCCGCCCGCCGCTCAGGCGCTCGCCGCAGTCGGCAGCTGCGCGGCGCGCCAATTGCGGGCAGCCCGCACGAAGCCGGAGAAGAGCGGATGGCCGTCCCGCGGCGTCGACGTGAATTCCGGGTGGAACTGACTCGCAATGAACCAGGGATGGCCGGGAAGCTCGACAATCTCCACGAGGCCGTCCACGGAAAATCCCGAGAATTTCAGGCCCGCCTTGGTCAGCTGATCCATGTAGCGGTTGTTGAACTCGTAGCGATGGCGGTGGCGCTCCATGATCGATTCACGGCCGTAGGTCATGTGCGCGAGCGTACCGCTCGCTATGCGGATTTCCTGCGCGCCGAGACGCATGGTGCCCCCCTTGGCCGCCGACTCATCGCGGGTCTGCACGCCGCGCGCGCGATCGTCCCACTCGGTGATCAGCGCGATCACCGGATGCGGCGACTCCCGGTTGAATTCCGTGCTGTTCGCCCCCGGGAGGCCGCAGACGTTGCGCGCAAACTCAACCACCGCGAGCTGCATGCCAAGGCACAGGCCGAGATATGGCACCCGATGTTCGCGCGCGAAGCGAATGGCCTCGATCTTGCCCTCGATGCCGCGCTCGCCGAAGCCGCCCGGCACCAGGATCGCATCCATTCCGCGCAGGCAATCCGTGCCCTGCGCCTCGATGTCGGTCGACTCGACGTAGTGCACCTTGACGCGCGTGCGCGTGCGAATGCCGGCGTGCGACAGCGCCTCGTTCAGGGAAATGTACGAATCGCGGATCTGCACGTACTTGCCGACCATGGCGACATTGATGGTCGCTTCCGGGTTCTGCTTGGCGGCGACCACCTGGCGCCATTCGGCGAGGTCGGTCGGCGGCACATCGAGCCGCAGCCGATCGACGACGTAGTCGTCGAGCCCCTGCTCGTGCAGCCAGATCGGAATCTTGTAGATGTCGTCGCAGTCGATCGCCGATATGACCGCGCGCTCCTCCACGTTGGTGAAGAGCGCGATCTTGCGCCGCTGCTCCTCGGGCAGTGGCCGCGTCGAGCGGCAGAGCAGAATGTCGGGCTGAATGCCGATCGAGCGCAGCTCCTTGACCGAGTGCTGCGTGGGCTTCGTCTTGATCTCACCCGTAGTGCCGAGCTCCGGCACGAGCGTCAGGTGCATGTAGACGCAGTGATTGCGCCCGACCTCGACGCCCATCTGGCGGATCGCTTCGAGGAACGGCAGCGATTCGATGTCGCCGACCGTCCCGCCGATCTCGACCATGCACACGTCCGCGCCGCCCGCGCCGAGCTTGATCGAGCGCTTGATCTCGTCGGTGATGTGCGGGATGACCTGGACCGTGGCGCCGAGATAATCGCCGCGCCGCTCCTTGGCGATCACCCGCTCGTAGATGCGCCCGGTCGTGAAATTGCTGTTGCGCCCTGTCACCGTGCGCACGAAGCGCTCGTAGTGGCCGAGGTCGAGATCGGCCTCCGTGCCGTCCGTCGTGACGTACACCTCGCCGTGCTGGAACGGGCTCATGGTGCCCGGATCGACGTTGATGTACGGATCGAGCTTGACCATGGAGATCTTGAGCCCCCGCGCTTCGAGGATGGCGCCGAGGGAAGCCGAGGCGATGCCCTTGCCGAGCGAGGAAACAACACCGCCGGTCACGAATACGTATCGCGTCATGAGTGAATACCCGTCGCGAGGGTTGAAAACTATTTGGGGCCGGTTTTCGCGCACCGACCCCAACATTTCGACGGGCGATCAGACTATCAGAAGTAGCGCCGCGTCGCCATAGAGGAGTCAGGTTTGCAAACTTGCAAAGTTGCGAGTAGCCCCGCGCATGGCGAGCACTGCAACTTTGCAAGTCTGCAAACCTGACTCCTCTAGTACAGTTCCGGCCGCCCGTCCCATTCGATGTGGGCCGCCGTCTCGCCATCGGCCGGCTGGTACTTCGCTTCGGTCCAGAGGTCGCCGACGGCGATGAGCTCGCCCGCGGCGTAGATGAGGGGAATATGCGTGCGCACCCAGGGCACGATGCCGTTTTCCTGAAATAGATTGCGCAGTGTGCGGCGCCGTGCACCGGCCGCGGGCCGCAGCGATCCGCCGGCTGAGCCGCCGCGGATTTCGAGCGTCTCAGGCAATCGCTCACGAGCGAGCGCGGCAACCCCCGGGCCGTCGGCGAGCCGCAGGGAGCCGAGGCCAGATCCGAGCTGGACCTGCGGCGTGCGTTCCCACGGCCAGGACAGCCCCCCGATAGCGGCAAGCTCGTAGCTTTCGGCGAGGTACAGGCGTCCGCGGTAACGGCGCACATCGGCGCCGGGCCAGTTCACCCTCGGCGTCGAGTCGCCGGCCGCCTGCGTCATCATCGCGAGCAGCCGCTCGAGATTGTGCGCCGACGGCAGCGGGCGGCCCGCCCCGCGAATCCAGAAGCGCAGCAGATTGCACGCGCGTTCGTGACTGAGACCCGCAAGACCCGCGAGATCGAGCCGGTCGCCATCGCGGGCCCGCACCCAGTCCCGCTCGGCGATCGAATCGAGCAGCCGCTGCGCCTCGGCCATGTGGCGCGCGCTGCGCGCCGCATTCGCCGCGATCGCCGGCCAGCGGCGCCTGAGGACCGGGATGACGGTCGTTCTGAGGAACGTGCGGTCGAAGCGTGGATCGGAGTTCATCGGATCATCGAGCCACTCGATCCCGCGACTTTCCAGATACTCGAGAAGCTCAGCGTGGGTCACCGTGATCAGCGGCCGCAGGTGTCGCCCGCCGGCGAAGGGCATGTTCGTGGGCATGGCCGCGAATCCCGCCACGCCCGCGCCCCGCGCGAGCTGCAGCAGCACGGTCTCGAGCTGATCGTCGACGTGATGCGCCGTCAGCAGGTATTCACCGGGCGCCAGGAGTCTCGAGAGAGCCGCATAGCGAACGGCACGCGCCGACGCCTCGACGGACTCGCCAGCCCCCGTCGCGACGCGGACCCGCTCGACCGTGCAGGGAACGTCGAAGTTGCCGCACACTTGCGCCGCTCGCCGTGCCCATTCAGCGGATTGGGGTTGCAGTCCGTGATCGATGTGCACGGCCCGGAGCCTGACGCCCGGCGTCGCTTCCGCGACTTCCGCCATCGCGGCAAGCAGGGCCGTCGAGTCCGCACCGCCGCTGAAGGCGACGCAGTACGCCGCAGCCAGAGGATCGCCGATCTCCGCTTCGATGAGGGCGCGAAGTCTCGCGCCCGAGAACTTGTCACGCTTCGCTGAAGACACCGAAGGACTGGAGCCGGGCGGAACGCGTCTCGATGATCTTCTCGATCGGCTGGCCGTCGAGCTCCTTCAGATGGCGCAGCAGGGCTGCCTTCAACGATTCCGCCGTGACGTTCGAGTCGCGATGCGCGCCACCGAGCGGCTCGCGAATCACCTCATCGACGAGGCCGAGCCGCGACAGGCGATCGGCCGTGATGCCCATCGCCTCGGCTGCGACCTCGCGCTTGTCAGCGCTGTGCCAGAGAATGGACGCGCAGCCCTCGGGCGAAATCACGGAATAGACGCTGTACTGAAGCATGAGGAGCCGGTCGCAGACACCGATCGCCAGCGCTCCGCCCGAGCCGCCCTCGCCGATCACGACGCTGATGACCGGCGTTTCGAGAGTTGCCATGGCGAAGAGATTTCGCGCGATCGCCTCGCTCTGTCCGCGCTCCTCCGAACCGACGCCGGGATAGGCGCCCGGCGTGTCGATGAGTGTGATGAGGGGCAGGCGAAATCGCGCCGCCATGTTCATGAGCCTGAGCGCCTTGCGATAGCCCTCGGGCTTCGGCATGCCGTAATTGCGGCGCACGCGCTCCTTCGTATCGCGACCCTTCTGGTGGCCGATGATCATCACCGGCCGCCCGTCGAGGCGCGCGGGACCGCCGATGATGGCCAGATCGTCCGCGTACATGCGATCACCGTGCAGCTCCTGAAAGTCGGTGCAGATGAGGCCGATGTAGTCGAGCGCATACGGGCGCTGCGGGTGGCGGGCGAGCTGCGTGATCTGCCACGGCGTGAGATTCGAGAAGATGCTCTGCGTCAGTGCGCGGCTCTTGGCGCGCAGGCGGTTGACCTCCTCCTGGATGTTGATCTCGGCGTCGTTGCCGACGTACTTGAGCTCGTCGATCTTCGCTTCGAGCTCGGCGATCGGCTGTTCGAAGTCGAGGAAATTCAGGTCCATGCAGTCACCGTGAATGCGATTGCCAGCGAAGGTAGCAGCAACCCCGTGTTTTGCGAAGTCTCAGGCGTTCTCGTTCGCGCTCGTCGTGTTCTCGGGCGGACGCTGGCCGTAGGAGAGGCGCCAGCCTTCGCGGCCGACGAGTCTGGTCAGGCGTTCGAGGAACTCCGCCGTCGGGCGCAGCGTCCAGTCGGGGCCGAGAGCGAGCTGGGCCTGGGCCGAGCCTGAGTTGTAGTGAAGCAGCACGCTGCAGCCGCCGGCTCGCCGCACGGGCTTCATGAGCTCCTCGAGGCGCAGTACGAAATCGGCGCCGTTCGCATTCGCCGGCACGCGGACGTGCAACCGCCGGGCCTGCTGTTCGCGCACCTGCGCGAGATGCTGGAGCTTGCGCGCGGCGAGGCGCCAGCCCTCGATGAATTCGTCGTAGCGGAGATTCCCTTCGATGAGGAGGATCGCGTCCTTCACGATGAGCTCGCGGTGCGCCTGGAGCACGTCGTCGAAGAGCGTCACCTCCATGCGGCCCGTTCGATCGTCGAGAATGAGACTCACGCGATTCGCACGCCGCCGCACTTCCAGCACGAGGCCCGCGACCGTCACGAGATTGCTGTTGGCGCCGTATTGCCAGCTGCGCTCGCTCGGCATGGGCGCACGTTCAGCGGCAAGATCGGCGAGCCGTCCGTGGGTGAGCGCGGCAAGCTCGCTCTCGTACTCCACGATGGGGTGGCCCGTCAGAAAGAGTCCCAGCGTCTCGCGTTCGCCCGCGAGCCGCACCGCCGGCGGCCAGTCCTCGAGCTCGACAGCGGCGACGCGCAGGTCGCGGGCCTGAGGGCCGGCCGCAAGTCCAAACAGGTCGACCTGGCCCGTCTCATGTGCCCGCGAATTCTGCTCGCCGAGCTGCATTGCCGCAGGCAGCCTCGCCATCAGCGTCGCGCGATTCGCACCGAGACCGTCGCAGCATCCGGAGCGAATCAGCGCCTCGAGCGCACGTCGATTCATGCGCTGCAGATCGAGCCGGCGGCAAAGATCCTCGATGCTGGTAAAGGGCCCCGCGCGCTCACGCTCCGCCGTCAGCGCCTCGACCGCTGCCTGGCCGACGCCCTTCACGGCGCCGAGTCCATAGCGGATCTTGCGTTCGCCCGCGACCGTGAAGCGGTACTGCGAGAAGTTCACGTCGGGCGGTTCGACCTGAAGTCCGAGCGCCGCGCACTCATCGATGAGTGTCACCACTTTGTCGGTCTTGTCCATGTCCGACGACAGCACCGCCGCCATGAAGGCGCTCGGATAATGGGCCTTGAGCCACGCGGTCTGATACGAAAGCAGCGCATACGCCGCTGAGTGCGACTTGTTGAAGCCATAGCCCGCGAACTTCTCCATGAGGTCGAAGATGTGCGCTGCCTGTCGCTCGGGCACACCGCGCGCCACCGCGCCGTTCACGAACACCGAGCGCTGCTTCGCCATCTCCTCCGGCTTCTTCTTGCCCATCGCGCGACGCAGCAGATCCGCGCCGCCGAGCGTGTAGCCGGCGAGCACCTGCGCGATCTGCATCACCTGTTCCTGGTAGAGGATCACGCCATAGGTCGGTTTCAGGATCGCCTCGAGGCTCGGGTGCAGGAAGTCGACTCGTGCCCCGGCCCGGCCGTGCTTGCGCTCCATGAAGTCGTCCACCATTCCCGACTGCAGGGGTCCGGGACGAAACAGCGCCACCAGCGCGATGACATCCTCGAATCGATCCGGCTGGAGCCGGCGGATCAGGTCCTTCATGCCGCGCGATTCGAGCTGGAACACGGCCGTGGTGCGACAGCTCTTTAGGAGCGCGAAGGCGCGCGCATCGTCCATCGGAATCGCCGCGAGATCGAGCGCCGGCTCCCCGCGTTCGAGCCGTTCGGCATTGATGATCTTCACGGTCCAGTCGATGATCGTGAGCGTCCTTAGCCCCAAGAAGTCGAACTTCACGAGACCCGCTGCTTCGACGTCGTCCTTGTCGAATTGCGTGACAACGTTCGTGCTGCCCTCTTCACAATAGAGCGGGGCGAAATCGGTGAGCACCGACGGCGCGATCACGACGCCGCCCGCATGCGTGCCCGCATTGCGCACGAGCCCCTCGAGCGAGCGCGCGAGATCAATGAGCGTGCGCACTTCCTCGTCGCTCTGGTAGAGCCGTTTCAGCTCCTCTTCCTTCTCGAGCGCGTCATCGAGCGTAATGCCGAGCTCGAAGGGAATGAGCTTGGCGATGCGATCGACATAGCCGTAGTTGTGACCCAGCACGCGGCCGACGTCCCGCACGACGGCCTTCGCCGCCATGCTGCCGTAGGTGATGATCTGCGACACGCGGTCCCGGCCGTACTTCTCCGCGACGTAGTCGATGACGCGGTCGCGTCCCTCCATGCAGAAATCGATGTCGAAATCCGGCATCGACACGCGCTCGGGATTGAGGAAGCGCTCGAACAGCAGGTCATAAGCGAGGGGATCGAGATCGGTGATGCCGAGGCTGAAGGCCACGAGGGAACCCGCGCCGGAGCCGCGTCCCGGCCCCACCGGAATGTCATGCTCGCGCGCCCAGCGGATGAAATCGGCAACGATGAGGAAGTAGCCGGCAAATCCCATCTTGCAGATGCAGTCGAGCTCGGTCGCGAGGCGCGCTTCATAGGTGGCGACGGGCTGCGCCGTGGTCGCGCCCGGCCGTGCGAGGCGCGCTTTGAGGCCCGCGGCGGACTCATCGCGCAGGAACTCGCTTTCCTCGCGCCCGTCCGGCACGGGATATTTCGGCAGCCGCGCCACGCCGAGCGTCACGTCGAGGCTGCAGCGGCGCGCGATCTCGACGGAATTCTCGAGCGCTTCCGGAATATCGGCGAAAAGCTCCGCCATCTCTGCGGGGCTGCGCAGGGACTGTTGCTCGCTGTAGCGGCGCGGCCGGCTCGGATCGGCAAGAAGCGCTCCACCGTGAATGCAGACACGGGCCTCGTGCGCTTCGAAATCCTGACGCTTGAGAAATCGCACGTCGTTGGTCGCCACCACCGGCGCGCGGCAGCGCTCGGCGAGCCGCAAGGCGGCATGCAGGTAGTCTTCCTCGCCGTTCCTGCCGGTGCGCACGAGCTCCAGATAGTAACGATCCGCAAAGAGCTCGAGCCACGCCGCAAGCATCGCCTCGGCCTCGGATTCGCGCCGCGCCAAGAGCGCCCGGCCGATGTCCCCTTCCCGGCCGCCTGACAGCGCGATGAGGCCGCGAACCGTCTCCGGTGTGAGCCAGCTGCGCTCGAGCTGTGGGACGCCCCGGCGCTGGCCCTTCAGATAGGATTGGGTCACGAGCTGCGTCAGGTTGCGGTAGCCCTCGAGCGTCTGACAGAGCAGCACGAGGCGCGACGGCTCGGTGCGCTCTCCCGGCTCGCCGAGCCACGCGTCGACGCCGATGATCGGCTTGATGCCGCGAGCGACGGCCGCCTTGTAGAACTTCACCATCGCAAAGAGATTGCTCTGATCCGTGAGCGCGATCGCCGGCATCCCCGCCTCGGCGACCGCATCCATCAGCTCGTTGACGCGCACTACGCTGTCGACCAGCGAATACTCGGTGTGCAGGCGCAGATGAACGAAGGATGGCATCAGTGCTCTCGGGGCGTCACTTTGAGTGGTGCTACACGGGTGAGGCGCCGCTTCACGACGGCAAGCCGCTCACCGTGCTCGAGCGCGTCAGCGGCGGATTCTACCGGGCCGAAGCTGCGCCTGTGCAGGGGACAGGGGCCCGACTCCGCCAGGGCGCGCAGATGCTCCGGCGTCGCGTAGCCGACATGAGCGCGGAATCCATACTGCGGATAGATTGCGTCGAAACGCTGCATCAGTCGGTCACGAAAGGTCTTGGCGAGTATCGAGGCGGCGCTGATAGCGGTCACGCTCTGATCCCCGCGGATGATGGCCTCGCCGTGAGCGATCGGGCCGAGGTCGGCGAACGACGGGCAACGGTCGCCATCCACCTGCACGTGCGTCGGCGGGACCGCAAGACCGAGGAGCGC
>Ga0153915_10001780_pt1 | contig 19803 bp, 8 predicted proteins | sample Opewatmetagenome_2_FD_107003 | JGI IMG/M metagenome (GOLD analysis project Ga0153915, IMG submission 107003) | Freshwater wetland microbial communities from Ohio, USA - Open water 3 Core 3 Depth 3 metaG | ecosystem: Environmental > Aquatic > Freshwater > Wetlands | place: USA: Ohio, Lake Erie...
CGCCCGGCCGCCGAGCGGTCGCCGAGATTCCCCAACGAGGTCGTCGCCGCCCACCGCACCTCCCACGCCCCGTCGCCGAGCACGCGCTCGAGCGCGTCGGCGGCATGGCGGTCGCCGATCGCCCCGAGACTGCGGGCCGCGACGGCACGGACCAGCGGCACCCGGTCGCCCAGAGCCGACTCGAGCGGCTCCAGCGCGCTCCGCTCACCCATCGCTCCGAGGCTGCGCGCCGCGGCGATGCGGACATCGCTCACCGGATCGCGCAGCGCGCTGATCAGTGCCGGAACGATGCCCGGCGCGTCCACCGATTCGCGCTCACCGAACGACGCCAGGGAGACCTCTGCTTCCGCCAGCTCGGCGCTCGCCGCCTCCAGGCGCTCGGCGAGGGGCGCCAGCGCGGCCATGGGTGTGGGCGCGGGCGACGCCTCCGGGGCGCTCGGCGGCGCGGGCGCAGCAGGCGGCGTAGGGGCTGCGAGCGCGGGCGGCACGGCGGGCGCGGGCGGAGCGATCAGCGCCGGTGTCGGGGCCCGCGTCGGCAGAGCCGGCATCGCCTCGGGCGCGAAGAACCGATCACGCCCTCCGAAGTCGCCCAGGGCCTCGGCGGCCGCGACCCTCACGACGGCGGCGCGGTCGCGCGCAGCGGCGATCAGCGGCTCCACCGCGCGCCGGTCGTGCTGATCGCCGAGCGCGGCGGCGGCGAGAGCGCGCACGGTGCTGTCGCCGTCGGCGAGCGCGGCGAGCAGGGCGTCGTACGCGGGTTGGAGGTGCGTCTTGGAGAGCAGCTGAGCGGCCACGTCCCGCACACAGGCGTCTCCGTCGCGCAGCGCGGCGCTCAGAGCGGGCACGGCGTCCGGGGAGCGCATCGGGCCGAGCGCCCACGCCGCCACGCCGTCCACGGGCTGTTCGTGGCGCCGCAGGGCGGCCAGCGCCGGCGGGCCGCTCCAATAGGTGTTGCGCAGCGAGAGCGTCACGAGCTGACATACCGGCTGCGGGAGGCCGCGGACGGAGCCGAGCATCGCGGCCGCGCTGGCGGCGTCGTCCGACGCGGCGTGCGAGCGCAGCACGGCGACGACCGGAGTCCCTGCGCCGGCAGCCAGGGCGACAGCGAGAAGCCAGTGGCGGGCGATGCCGGTCATTGGGACCTCCGAGAAAGCGTCGTAGGCGTACACCATGAGACGGTCGAGGCGGCGGGAGGGTTGGCCGGGAGGGGGGCCGTGGGCGCCATCCCCGCTATTCACTCCTCAACGCCACCACCGGGTCCAGCCTGGTGGCCCGGCGCGCGGGGACCACGCACGCGATCAGGGCGACCAGCGCGAGCGCCGCCGTCACCACGGCGAACGTGGCAGGGTCGGACGGCTGGACGCCGTAGAGCTGGCTCTTGAGGATGCGCGTCAACGCCGCCGCGCCCAGCAGCCCGAACGCGGCGCCGAACGCCGCGAGCGCGAGCCCGCGCCCCAGCACCAGCCACAACACGTCTCGGGGCATCGCCCCCAGGGCCACGCGCACGCCGATCTCTTGCGTCCGCTGGGTCACGAGGTAGCTCATCACGCCGTAGATCCCGACGACCGCGAGAACGAGTGCCAGCGCCGCGAACGCCGAGAGCAGCAGCATCTCGAACCGCTGGAACGCCACGGACTCCGTGAGCACCTCGTGCAGCGCACGCACCCGGCCGACCGGCACGTGGGGGTCGGTCTCGTGAATGGCCGCCGTGACGCTCGCGGCGAGCGCGGCGGGATCGCCGGCCGTACGCACTACTACGTGCGTCGGGAACCAGCCGCCGAACACCCGCGTGTAGGACGCGGGCGTCTGGGCGGAGGGGATGAAGACGGTCGGTGGCGTCGGCGCGCCGATGTACGACCGCACGTCCCCTGCCACGCCGACGATGCGCCGCGGCACACCCTTGCCGCCCTCGAAGCTCACGGTGCGGCCGACCGCGTCGCGACCGGAGAGATAGCGGCGCGCGAACGCTTCGTTCACGACCACCACGGGGTCGGCGCCCTGCACGTCGCCCTCGGTGAATGCTCTCCCCTGCCCGAGCCGGACGCCCAGAACCCCGAAGTAGTCCGGCGTCACGGTCCGGTAATCCACCGACGCGCCGTCGGTCAGCCCCTCGATCGCGACGTACTGGTTGCCGCCGCGCTCGAGGGGCAGCCCCGCCTCCACGACTGCAGCCGACTGCACGCCCGGAATAGTGCCGAGCCGCGAGGTCAGCCGCTGGTAGAAGCCGGAAATCTGGGCGGTCGAATCATAGCCGACGCCGTTCAGCCAGATTTCGGCCGACAGCACGCGTTGCGGATCGCAACCCGGGTCGGTGCGGAGCAGATTCCCCACCGTCCGGATCAGCAACCCCGCGCCGATCAGCAGCACGACCGAGAGCGCCATCTCCACGATGACCAGCGCATTGCGAACGCGGCTCCGCCCGACGGACGCGGTGGTCCGGCCCGATACCTCGCGCAGCGCGTCGTGCGTCTCAGAGGAAGCGGCGTGCCAGGCCGGCAGGAGGCCGAAGGCCACGCCGGTGGCGAGGGACACGCCGAAGGCGAACACCACCGCCCACCAGTCGAGACGGATCGGGATGGACCCGAGCTCGGCCGGGAGAAACGCGAGCAGCAGGTCCAGTCCCCAGCGCGCCAGCCCCAGGCCGACGGCTCCTCCCACCAGCGCCAGCAGCACGCTTTCCGTGAGGAGCTGGCGCATCACCCTGCCGCGGGATGCGCCGAGCGCGAGGCGGACCGCCAGCTCACGGCCCCGCTCCGTCGCGCGACCCAGCACCAGGGCCGCGACGTTCGCGCACGCGATCAGCAGCACCAAGCCGATTGCGCCGAACAGGACGCGCACCGGGGTCCTCAGATCGGTGACGATCAGCTGGCGCTGGGGATACAGCTCGAACCTCGCCTCACGCGGGAGACGGTCCTTGAAGGCCTCACGGAACGCCGCCACCGTGGACCCGAACTCGGCCTGCGCGCGAGAGAGGGAGAGCCCCTGCTTCAGGCGGCCGACGATCTGGAGGTTGGAGCCGCTGCCGACCGTTCGCGCAACCTGGGCGACGGTGGACCAGACGTCTGCCTCGGGTTGGGTCTGGAAGCCGGACGGCATGACGCCCACGACGGTGTATGGCGCACCGTCCAGCGTGATGGCGCGGCCCACGACCGATCGGTCACCTCCGAACCGTCGCTGCCAGTAGCCATAGCTCAGGATCGCAACCTGCGGTCCGCCCGGCTGATCTTCGTCCGCGGAGAACTCCCGCCCCAGGAGCGGCGATATGCCCAGCACGCGGAAGAAGCCGCTGGAGACCCGCATGCCCTTGGCCCGGTCGGCGACCTCGCCGGTGAACACGTTGAAGCCGAGATTGGTGGACACGGCGATGGACTGGAAGACCCTGCTGTTCTCCTCGAGGAACCGGTACTGGCGGTAGTCCACCGACCGCTCATCCCGGCTCCCGCGGTAGACCTGCGAGAACCCCACGAGCCGGCCCGCCTCGGGAAACGGCAGCGGCCGCAGCAGCACGCCGTAGAGCACGCTAAAGATCGCGGTGTTGGCTCCGATGCCGAGGGCGAGCGTGAGCACGGCCACCAGCGTGAAGCCGGTGCTCCGGAGCAGCGTCCGGACCGCGTACCGCAGGTCTTGGATCAGAGCGTCCATGGCATCGAGCTCCTCATTCACTCCTCAGCGCTACGATCGGATCCACCTTCGCCGCCCGCCGGGCCGGCAGCCAGCAGGCCACCAGCGCGACGGCCCCCAGGGCCAGGGCGACCGCCACGAACGTCGCGGGATCGCCGGCGGCGACGCCGTAGAGCAACGACTGCATGAAGCGCGTGATGATCAGCGCCAGCCCCAGCCCTAGCGCGAGGCCCGCACCGATCAGCCCCGCGCCCTGGCCGAGCACGAGCGCTTCCACGGACCGGGGTTCAGCGCCGAGGGCCAGCCGGATGCCGAGCTCCCGCGTTCGCTGCGCCACGGTGTAGCTCAGGACGCCGTGCACGCCGACCGCGGCCAGCAGCAGGGCGAGCGCGGCGAAAGCCCCCAGAACCAGCATAGTGAAGCGCCGCTGTTCGAGCGTGTGGGAGAGCGTCTCCGTGAGCTGCTCGACGCCGAAGAGCGGCAGGCCTGGATCCAGCTCGCGCGCGACCCCGCGCACCCCGGGCACGAGAGACGCGGGATCGAGCCGGGTTCTGACCAGCAGACTGCCGCCGGAGGTCGGCGCCTGCGCCAAGGGGAGGTAGACGGCGGGCGGCGTGGGCTGATCCAGGCCGTGGAAGTGCTCGTCGGCGACGACGCCGACGATGGTGCGCTCGGCGCCCCACAACCGGATCCGCTGGCCGAGCGCAGCCCCTGCTGGGAAGAACCGCCCGACCGCCGCCTGGTTGACAATGGCGACCGCGCTTGCCGTGGCGTCGTCCGACGCGGCGAACGCGCGACCCCGGACCAGGGGGACACGGAGGGCCGCGAAATAATGCGCATCCACCTGGCGAATCGCCGGCTCAGGCCAGCTGCGCGCCTCCGCCTCGCGTCCGACTACGCTGATGGAGCTGGTGAACCCGGCGTCGAGCGGGTGGCTGCCGGCGACCGTCGCGTCCTCCACGCCCGGCAGTCCAGCGACCCGGTCGCGCAGGTCTGCGGTGAAGCGATGGATCTCCGTCCATCGAGGCCAGTTGCCGAAGCTCTGCGGATAGCGCGTGGCCGGAAGCTGGAATTCCGCCTTGAGGACCCCGGCGGCGCGAAAGCCCGGATCCACCTCCTGGAGCCGCCACAGACTCCGGATCAGCAGGCCCGCGCCGGCGAGGAGCATCACGGCCAGCGCCAACTCACACACGACCAGCGCGGACCGTAACCGGCGATGCTCCAAGCCCGTCGCTCCGCGTCCGCCGGCTCCCCGAAGCGCGGCCTGGAGATCCAGCCGTCGGAGCTGCAGTAGGGGGATCAGCCCGAACGCCGTGGCCACCAGCAGCGTGACCACGAGGGTCGCGCCAAGGACGCGCAGGTCGACCGAGACGGCATCGATGCGCGGCACGCCAGCCGGCGCGAGCCGCAGCAGTCCGTCCAGGCCGGCTCCCGCCAGGAGCACGCCCACCAGCGCGCCGGCCATGGTGAGCACGGCGCTCTCGACCAGGAATTGCCGGGCCAGCCGGCCGCGGCCAGCGCCCAGGGCCGCCCGCACCATCACCTCGCGTGTCCGGCCGACGCCACGCGCCAGCAGCAGATTGCCGACGTTGGCGCACGCCACCAGCAACACCAGGACGACCGCCCCGAGCAGGATCCGCAGGGCCGGCCGCGCCGGCCCGAAGACGACATTGCCGAGCGGCTCGAGGTTCACGCCGCGCGCGTCATTCGCCGGATAGGCGCGTTCGAGGTCCGCGGCGATGGCGCTCATCTCCTGCCGCGCACGGGCGAGGGTCGCGTCGGGGCGCAGCCGGCCCAGGACGATGATCGGATGGGTATCGCGGGGCAGCGAAGCAGCGTTCATACGCAGCGGAACCCAGACGTCGACCCGCGTGCGCCCGCCGCGCTCGGCGAAGCCGCGCCCGTAGGCGGCGGCGCCGAGCATCTGAAGCGTCCCGAAGTCGGCGGAGGCAGGCAACACGCCGATGATGACGTGCGTGATGTCGTTGAGCCGGATGGCGCGGCCGACCGCGCCGGAATCGCGTCCGAACAGCTGCTTCCACAGCACCTCGCTGATCAGCGCCACACGGGGCGCGCCGGGCTGGTCCTCGTCCCGGGTGAAGAGCCGGCCCAGCAGCGGCTGGACCCCGAGCAGGGGAAGGAAGTCATAGGTGACCGCGAGGGTTGCCAGCCTCGACGGGTCGCCCCGCTCGGGCGTCAGGCTCACTTCGGCCGGCGTGAACGCCGACAGCCGCTCGAAGCTTCTGCTGCGCTGCTGGAAGTCGAAGTAGTCGGGGACGGAAGACGGCTCGCGGGTCGTTCCGCTGTTGCGATCGGTTTCCCAGACGGCGAAAGTGCGTCCCAGGTGCTCCAGGGGCGCCGGGCGCAGCAGGACGCCGTCGACCACGCTGAAGATGGCGGTGTTGGCCCCGATGCCGAGCGCGAGGGTGAGCACGGCCACGAGCGTGAAGCCGGGGCTCCTGGCGAGCGTCCGGACGGCGTAGCGCAGGTCCTGAATCAGCGTGTCCATGGCATCGAGCTCCGCTTCACTCGCTCCGCAACGCCACCACCGGATCCACCTTGGCCACCCGCCGCGCGGGAAGCCAGGACGCGAGCAGTGCGACGGCCACGAGCAGGACCGTCACCACCAGGTACGTCGCCGCGTCGGCCGGACCGGTCCCGTACAGCAATCCACGGAGCACCGACGAGGCCGTGAGCGCGATCACTCCGCCCACCGCGACGCCGGCAAGCACGTACGCCAAGCCCGTCGCGACGATCATCCGCACCACCGATTCCGGCCGGGCGCCGAGCGCGAGGCGGACGCCGATCTCCCGAGTGCGCAGCCGGACGGTATAGGCCAGGACGCCGTAGATCCCGATGGCGGCGAGCAGCAGCGCGAGTCCGGCGAACAGGGCCAGAAGCTGCATCGGGAAGCGGCGGCTCAGCGTCGACTCGGCAACCGTTTCATGCATCGTCGTGACCTCAGCGACCGGCAACTCGGCATCGAGCTCGCGCACGATGGCCCGCAGCTCGCCAGCGAGCGCGGCCGGCATCGCCGTGGACCGCAGTACCACGTTCATCTCGCTCGACGGCTCCTGGTCCACATCGTAGTAGAGGGCCGGCCGGACGATCGCGTCGAGGCCCTGGTATCGCACGTCGCCGACCACGCCGACGATCGTGACCTCGGCATCGGGGTGGGCCCAGCTGACCTTCACCCGCTTGCCAATCGGGTCCTCGCCGGGCCAGGTCCGCCTCGCCAGCGTCTCGTTGACGACGGCGACCTCGGTCGCGCCCGGAGCGTCCGCGCTGGTGAACAGGCGTCCCCGAAGCAGCGGTATCCGCATGGCGCGGAAGAATCCCGGGTCCGCGATCCGGATGTCGGTCGTGGGGCCCCGCCCGGGCGCCGGAGGCGGCTGCCCGACGACGGTGAACCCCGTTGCGGCGCCGAGCCCGGCAAGCGGCAGGAAGGTCACGACGCCGGCCACCTGGATGCCGGGTCGCGCGCGCAGGCGCTCGAGCAACTGGTTCCAGAACGCGGCCTGCCGGTCCGGCTGGGGATAGGTGAGCTCGGGAAGCGCGATGTGGGTCGTCGCCACGTGCGCCGGGTCGAAGCCCGGATCCACGGCGAGCAGCCGCGCCAGCGAGCGCACCAGGAGACCTGCGCCGACCAGCAGCACGAGGGCGAGCGACACCTGCGCCGCGACCAGGCCGCCCCGGAACCTGCGCGCCGCCCGGCCGGAGGTCACGCGCCCTTCCGCCGCCCTGAGCGCCCCGGCGGGCTCCCGCCCGGCCGCGCTCCTAACGGTGGCCACTGCGAGCAGCAAGGCGGAGAACAGGGCCACGCCCGCCGTGAAGGCGAGGACGCGGCCATCGACCGAGACGTCGTCCAGCCGCGGCGCGCCAGACGGGGCGAGGACCCTGAGGAGTGCCACCCCCCAGGAGGCGAACACCACGCCGAGCGCGGCGCCGGTGCCGCTGAGGAGCAAGCATTCCACGACCCACAGGCGCCCCAACCGTCCGCGCGAGGCGCCCAGGGCCGAGCGCACGGCGACCTCCCGCTTCCGCGCCGCCGCGCGGGCCAGGAGCAGGTTGCCGACGTTCGCGCAGGCGATCAGCAGCACCATGGTCACGGCGCCCAGCAGCACCAGCAGGGGGCGTCGCGCCTCGCCGACGACCTGCTCGGTGAGCGGCACCACCGTCGCGCCCCACCCCGTGTTGAACTTCGGGTAGTCGCGCTCCAGGCCGTGGGCGATCACCGTCATCTCCGCCTGTGCCTGGGGGACGCCGACGCCATCGTTCAGTCGCGCCACAACGACCGTGTAGCGCCCGCTGCGCTGCCGCATCTGGGGCGTGAGCCGAAACGGCTCCCAGTAGTCCTCGTGGAACAGGGGCCGGAAGAAGGGCGGCATCACGCCGACGACGCGCGCAAACCCGCCGGCGACCGCGACCGACCTGCCGACGACGGCCGTGTCCGCACCGAACCGCCGCGCCCACAGGCCATAGCTCAACACGATCGTGCGCGGGCCCCCGGAGTCGGCGTCCGCAGCGACGAACGTGCGCCCGAGCAGCGGATGGACGCCGAGGACTCCGAGCAGGTTCGTGGAGACGGCGACACCCTGCACGTGCTCCGGGCGGTCTCCGGTCAGGGTGAGCCCGGCCCAGGTGAAGATCCCCATGTCCGCGAAGGACCGAGCCCGCTCCTGCCAGTCGAGGAAATTCCCCGGATTGACGACGTTGTGCAGCGCGCCGCGCCGGTTGCTCTCCCACACGACGACGAGGCGATCCGGCGCCGCGTACGGCAGGGGCCGCAGCAGCACGCCGTCCACCACGCTGAAGATCGCCGTCGTGGCACCGATACCGAGGGCGAGGGTGAGCACGGCCACGAGCGTGAAGCCGGGGCTCTTGCGGAGCGTCCGGGCGGCGTAGCGCAGGTCCTGGATCAGCGCACCCATCACTCGGCCCGCAGCGCCTCGATCGGATCCACCCGCGTCGCGCGCCGCGCCGGCAGCCAGCTCGCCAGCAGCGCGACCGCGATCAGCAGCAGCGGCACGACGACGAAGGTCACCGGGTCGTAGGCCTTCACGCCGAATAGCATCCTCCGCATCACGTTCGCCACGCGCGTCAGCAGGAACGCCGCGACCAGCCCGATGCCGACGCCCGCGAGGGCGAGGCGCAGGCCCTGATCGAGCACGAGCCTGAGGACGTCGTCCGCGCTGGCGCCGAGGGCCACCCTCACCCCCAGCTCGCGGGCGCGCTGCGTGACGATGTAGCTCATCACGCCGTACAGGCCGATCGATGCCAGGACCATTGCCAGCGCCGCGAAACCGCCGAGCAGCAGCATCGCGAACCGGCGCGGCCCGGTGGTCTGCTCGAGCAGCCCGTCCATGGAGTTGACGTTGGCCAGGGGCAGGTCAGCGTCCACCGAGCTGACGGCCGCGCGCACGGCGCCGGCCGCGGCCATTGGATCGCCGGAAGTGCGCACCACGAGGCCGAGGAACGGCAACCCGTTCTGCGCCAGCGGGAAGTACACCTGGACCCGCTTCTCATCGTCGAGCCCTGTGTGCAGGGTGTGCCCGACCACGCCGACGACGGTGATCCAGGTGATGTTCGAGTCAGTCAGGTCGTTGAAGGTGATCCGCTTCCCGACCGGATCGACGTTCGGCCAATAGCGGTGCACCAGCTCGTCATCCACGATGCACACCCGTGCCACCCCCGCGCGGTCGGCCTCCGTGAACTGACGCCCGCGGCGCAAGGGGGCGCGAATCGTCGGCAGGTAGCCTGGCGTGACCGCGCGCATGTCGCCCCACGGCATGGGCGTATTGGGTGGCCTCTGGTAGCCTTCGACGTTGAAACTCGAGGTGGACCAGTTGCCGCTGAACGGGATGTTGCTCGTCCCACCCGCCGAGACGACGCCGGGCGCGGCGTTGATCGCGGCGGCAAGCCGCTCGAGCACCCCGATGCGCACGGTGTCGTTCGGATACTTGGCCCGCGGTAGCGTGACGTAGAACGTCAGCAGGTGATCGGGCTGGAACCCGGGGTCCACGGCCATGAGCCGCGAGAAGCTCCGGATCAGCAGCCCCGCCCCCGCCAGCAGCGCGAGCGCGAGCGCCACGGTCGTGACGACGAGCGCGCGCCTCAAGGCAAGGGAGTGGCGCTCTCCCACCGCACCGCGCCCGCCCTCTTTCAGCGACTCGTGCACGTCCGACCGCCCCAGTTGCAGCGCGGGAATAAGGCCGAACAGGAGCCCGGCGACCAGCGAGACGGCGAGCGTGAACCCGAGCACCCGGGGGTCGAGGCGGACGGCGGCGCCGCGCGGCAAGCTATCCGGGTTCAGGGCGAGGAGCGCCGGCAGCCCCCACGCGGCCAGCAGGAGAGCCACCAAGCCGCCGACGAGGGACAGCAGGACGCTCTCGGTCAGAAGCTGCCGCATCAGGCGCCGCGGCGACGCGCCAAGCGCCACCCGCACGGCGATCTCACGCGAGCGCGCCGCGGAGCGGGCGAGCTGGAGGTTCGCGACGTTCGCGCACGCGATCAGGAGGACGAACCCCACCGCGCCGAGCAGGAGCAGCAGCGCCGGCCGGATGGCGCCGGTCGCCAGCTCACCGAGGGGCGTGACCAGGAGATCCCAGTCCCGGGCGTAGCTGTTGGTGTAGGTCTCGCGCAGCTGGCGGGCCAGCGCGTGCATCTCCGCCTGGGCTTTGGCGACGGTGACGCCGGGCGCGAGGCGGCCCACGAACGCGAGGAACTCGTTGGTGCGTCGGTTGTCGGCGAACTGATCGGGCCTGAACACGACCGGCATCCAGAGGTCGGCGCGCGCGGCGAAGAAGTCCCGGAAGGCCTCCGGCATCACGCCGACGACGTCGTAGTCCTCGTCGTTGAGCCGGAGCTTGCGGCCCACCGCGGCCGGGTCGCCGCCGAATTTCCGCTTCCAGAAGCCGTACGTGAGCACGACCACGTGATTGTGGCCGTCCTGCGCCTCGTCGGGGCGCAGCGTCCGGCCCAGGGCCGCGCCGATGCCGAGCGTGGGGAAGAACCCGCCGGAGACCTGCACCACGTTGACCCGTTCCGGCTCCCCCTCTCCTGTGACGTTCATGGCCTGGAAATTTTCCACCGCGGCGCGCTCGAAGATGTCCGTGCGGGCGGTGTAGTCGCGGAAGCCCGGCACCGAGACCGACGCATGCAGATTATTGAGCGACGGATAGAAGTGGTTCACCGCCACCAGGCGATCCGGCTGTCCGTACGGCAGCGGCCGGAGCAGCACGGCGTTGATCACGGAGAAGATCGCGGTGTTGGCGCCGATGCCGAGCGCGAGCGTGAGGACGGCGACCACTGTGAAGCCGGGACTCTTCAGCAGCGTGCGAGCGGCGTACCGGAGGTCCTGGAGCAGGGCGTCCATGCGCTTTCCGTTGCGAGGGGTTCGGCATCATCAGAGGCGAAGCGCGTGCCAAGGCCGCGCGATTACAACTCGTTGTCCCTCATCCCGTTACGGAGGAGGCTCCCGGGCTGCAGGGGGCGGACGGTGTGCGCCCGTGGGAACCGGCATCCCGGAAGCGGACAGCGGCTACTCGGCTCGCAGCGCCTCCATCGGATCCACGCGCGTGGCGCGGCGCGCCGGGACCCAGCTCGCCACGAGCGAGACCGCCGAGAGGAACAGCGCCAGAAATCCGATGGCGACCGGGTCGTTGGCCCTGGTGTCCACGAGAATGGCCTGGAGAGCTCGGCTCATCGCCACCGCGCCGACGATCCCGATGGCGACACCAAGACCGGCGAGCACCGCGGCCCGGCCGAGCACCAGCCGGCCGATGCCGCCGCCGGTCGCACCCAGGGCGACACGCACGCCGAACTCCTGGGTGCGCTGCGCGACGGAGTACGCCATGACGCCGTAGATGCCCACGCACGCCATGAGCAGCGCGACCATTGCCGCCACGGCGAGGCTCTGCGCCGTGGCGCTCTGGGGCGAGATGGCCGACGCTATGACGCGGCGCATCGGCAGGATGTCGCCGGCCGCAAGGCGCGAGTCCAAGAGCCCGATCTCACGCTGGACGAGCCGCGCCAGTTCGGTCGCATCCCCCGCCCCCGACGCGCGGACGACCAGGGTCATACTCCGCGAGGGGTGCTGGCGCTCCGGGAGATACAGAACCAGGCGCGCATCGCCGCCCATGAGCGGGTTGCCGCGCACGTTGCCGGCCACCCCCGCCACTTCGACCGTCGTGTCCGACAGGACGTGGAACTGCTTGCCGAGCGGGTTCTCCCCGGGCCACAGCAGCCGGGCCGTGGCGTCGCTCACCACCGCCACGAGCGGCGCACCTTCCTTGTCGTCCGGCGTCGGAGCGCGCCCGCGCACCAGCGGGATGCCAACGGTCCCGAGGTAGCCGGGCGACACGAAGCGTACGCCGACTCGCGGCGCCTCCTCCGGGTGCTCCAGATGCCGGCCGACGAGCACCACCCCTGCGCGATACTCGCCCCACGACAGCGGCAGGATCGTCGTCGCTCCCACCGCGGTGACCCCAGGCAGCGACGCTACGCGCTCCTCGAGCGTGCGGTAGAACTCCACGACGTTGCTGTCCTTCGGGTAGTCCGCTGCCGGCAGGGTGACGCTCATGGTCAGGATGCCATCGACGCGGAACCCCGGGTCGCCGAGCGCCAGACGGCGGAAGGTGGTGAGCATCTGCGCCGCACCGACCAGCAGCACCAGAGCGAGCGCGATCTCCGCCACCACCAGCGTGCTGCGCAGCCTCCCCGACCGCGTCCCGCCGACCTCGCCGCGCGCACCCTCCTTGAGCGAGCCCTGCACGTCCACGCGCGCCGCCGCGAGGGCGGGGGCGAGGCCGAACAGGATCCCTGAGCCTACCGATACGAGCACCGTCACGACCAGCGCCCGCATGCTGAGGCGCAGCTCGCCGAAGCCGGGAATGAAGGCGCGCACCTCCACCGGGACGCTGGTCCCCAGCGCGCTCAGGCTCCACAGCGCGAGCAGCACGCCGAGCACGCCGCCGGCGAGTGCGATCAGCACGCTCTCCGTGAGCTGCTGGCGCACGATGCGGCTCTGCGACGCGCCGAGGGCGACGCGCACCGCCAGCTCGCGCCGGCGCGCCGTCGAGCGCGCGAGGAGCAGGTTGGCCACGTTGGCACAGGCGATCAGGAGGACGAACGCACCGGCGCCGAGCAACACCACCATGAAAGGCCGTGGGCCCGCGCCGAAGTATCGCTCCGCCGGCTCGGCACGCATCACCCAGTCGGCGCTCGTCGCGGGGTAGGCGGAGGCGAGCCGACCGCCCAGCGCCTCCACAACCGCCTCGGCCTGCCGAGCATCCGCGCCGGGGGCCAGGCGGGCGAGCGCGAAGACGTTGCGATCTCGGCGGTTCGCCCAGGCGTCCGCACTCAGGGCCAGCGGCGCATACAGCTGCACGCCGGCCGGGAAGGTGAAGTCCTCCGGCATGACGCCGATGACGGTGTAGCCCTCGCCGTTGACGCGGACCACCCGCCCGACGATGCCGCTGTCGCCGCCGAACCGGCGCTGCCACAACCCGTGCCCGAGCAGCACGACGTGGCCCGAGCCGAATTCGTCGTCGGCCTCCGTGAAGTCGCGGCCGACCAGCGGCCGGCGCCCGAAGGCGCGAAGCGAGTTGGCGCTGACGCGCGCCGCGCGAACCCGCTCCGGCACGTCCACGCCCGTGATGTTCGCGCTCCACATCTGCACCGCCGTGACGGCGCTGAACACCCTGAGCGTGCGCAGGTCGCGGAGCACGCCCGCGCTCACCCCGTCCTCACGCGTCGGGCTGTTCGCGGGACCTTCCCACACGTGCATCAGCCGCCCGGCGTCCCGCACGTACGGCAGCGGCCGGAAGGTGAAGACCACCGCCGTGCTGTACATGCTCGACACCGCGCCGATGCCGAGGCCCATGCACAGGATGGCGAGCAGGGCCAAACCAGGGCTCTTGAGGAGCGTCCTGGTAGCGTAACGCAGGTCCTGGATCAGAGACTCCACGGCATCGGGCTCCCGGGAAGCGGGGTGCAGGAGCCAGGGTATCGAGGGAGCGACCCCCTGCTCCCTGCACCCACCCCTCTACTCGTACTTCAGCGCCACCACCGGATCCACCCGCGCAGCCCGCCGCGCCGGGATCCAGCTCGCAACCAAGGCCACCGCGGCAAGGAGCACCAGCATGGCGACGAAGGTGGGCGCGTCGTACGCCTTCACGCCGAAGAGCTGGCTCTGGAGGAGGTAGCCGGCTCCGAGGGCGGCGACGGCGCCCACGCCGAGCCCGAGAGCCACCAGCGCGGACGCCTGGCGGACGACGAGGCCGACGATGTCGCGCCGCGCTGCGCCGAGCGCCATGCGGATCCCCATCTCCCGTGTCCGCCGGCTGACCACGAAGGCCATCACGCCGTAGATGCCGACCGCAGCCATCGCGAGGGCGAGGGCCCCGAAGAGGCCGAGCATCGCCGCGCCGGTGCGCTGGACAAAGATCGCAGGCCCCATGTGCTCTTCCAGCGTCCGCGGGTCGAGGAACGCGACGTTAGGATCGAGCGCCGCGAGCGCCTGCCGCAGCGGCTCGACGAGCGCCGCGGGATCGCCCACCGTCCGCACGACCAGCTGGGGCTGCGCCACGTAGAGCTGCGCGAACGGCCGGTAGATGAACGGCTGCGGCGGCTCGTCGAGCTGGTTGTACTTGCCGTCCCGCGCCACGCCGACGACCGTGATCCACCCTGCGCCCCCCATCCGGATGCGGCGGCCGACCAGATCCAGGTTCCGCCAGTACCGCCGCCCGAACGTCTCGTTGACCACGGCAACTTGCTGCGCACTGTCCCGATCGGAGGCGGCGATCGCGCGGCCGCGCACGATCGGCGTCCCCATCGTGGCGAAATAGTCGGGCCCGACCGCGCTGTACTGGATGGACATGTCTTCATCCCGGCGCGGCTGGTAGCCCTCGACGTCCGTCCCCCAGCTGCTGTGGCTCGGGAACCCGAGCGGAACGAACATGGTGACAGTCGCCGACCGCACGCCCGGCATCGCTGCGACGCGAGCGAGAAGGCGATCGACGAACGCACGACCACTTTCGCGCTGGTAGCCCGCGGCGAAGAGGTCCATGCCAGCGAGCAGGACATGGCCGGGGTCGCGGACGCCGCGATCGACCGAGTCCGCCCTCCCGAGGCTGCGCAGGAACAGCCCGGCCGCCACGAGCGCCACGACCGAGAGCGCGAGCTGTCCGACCACCAGCGCCCCCCGCAGGCGCGATCGGCTCACCCCTCGCTGGCCGGTGTCGTCCTTCAGGGCCGGGACCAGATCAGGGCGCGAGGCCCGGAACGACGGCGCGGTGCCGAACGCGAACGCCGCGAGCGCCGTCGCGAGCACGGCAAAGCCCACCACGCGCGCATTCACTCCGAACTGCAGCTCGATCGGATACGGTGCCGGCGGCACGAACGCGGCGAAGAGCTCCCTGCCCCAGAGCGAGATGAAGAGACCCACCGCGCCCCCGCCGGCGGCCAGCACGGCGCTCTCGATCAGCAGCTGTCGGACCAGCCGCCATCGGCCTGCACCGAGCGCGAGGCGCACGGCGATCTCCTTCTGCCGGGCCGTAGCGCGTGCCATGAGAAGGTTGGCGACGTTGGCGCAGGCGACCAGGAGCACGACGCCCGTCATCCCGAGCAACGCGATGAACAGCGGCCGGAACCAGGCCTGGGGACCATCGGAGTCGAGCGGTGCGGCGACCGCCGAAGTGGCGCGGTCCTCATCGTTCGTCGCGGCCAGGCGCCGCTGCACCAGGCCGATGTCCGCGCGCGCCGCCGCGACGCTCACACCGGGCTTGAGGCGCGCGATCGCCGTGAGCCAATGGCTCCCGCGCAGGTCAAGGGCGCTGCCGCGGGCCGACAGCAGCGGCTGCATGGTGATCGGCACCCACACGTCGAAGGCGAGGCCCACGATCGTCCCGCCGAACCTGGGCGGCATCACCCCGACGACGGTGAAATCGTGCGCGTTGAGGAAAAGGTGCTTGCCCACGATCCCCGTGTCACCGGCAAACTTCCGCTGCCAGAAGCCGTAGCCGATGACCGCGACCGGCGCGCTCCCGGCCGCGCGCACCTCGTCAGGCCGGAAGAAGCGTCCCTTGAGCGGCCGTAGACCGAGCACGTCGAAGTAGTCTTCCGAGACGTACAGGCCCCACGCCCGCTCCGCCTGTCCAGTGGTCTTGAGGCCGAACTGGTCCGTCCCGACCACGCTCAGGTGGCTGACCGCGCGCGCCTGGGCGCGCCAGTCCAGGAAGTCCGGGTAGGAGACCGACCATTCGGCGCCGCCGGGTCCCCGCGTCTTGAGGAGAACCAGCCGGCCGGGGTCCTCCACCAGCGGCAGCGGGTGCAGCACCAGGCCGTCCAGCCACGAGAAGATCGTGGTGGTGGCACCGATCCCGAGGCCGAGCGAGAGGACGGCCACGATCGTCAGCCCGGGGTTCTTCCGGAGCGTGCGGACGGCGTAGCGAAGGTCGGCGAGCACTATCGGCTTCCTCCCCCGGGGACCCCAATCCCCTCTACTTCACGATCCATCCATCCAGCAGATTGACCACCCGGTCTCCATACGAGGCGTTCACCTCCGAGTGCGTCACCTGGATGATCGTGGTGCCCTGGGCGTTCAGCTTCTTGAACAGCTCCATGATCTCCCTGCCCTGGGAGGAGTGCAGGTTGCCGGTCGGCTCGTCGGCGAGGATCAGCTTGGGGCTCGCGACGATCGCGCGGGCCACGGCGACCAGCTGCTGCTGGCCGCCCGAGAGCTGGTTGGGAAACAGCTTCTTCTTCGCGACGATCTGGAACCGGTCGAGCGTGTCGGCGACGATCGCCTGGCGCTCCTTCTTGGGGACGTTCCGGTACGAGAGCGGGATGTCGAGGTTTTCCTCGACCGTCAGGCCGTCGATCAGGTGGTACTGCTGGAACACGAACCCGATGTAGTGCTTGTGCAGCTCGTTCCGCTGCTTGACCGACAGCTTGTGCACGGCCTCGCTCAGGAACTCGTACTCGCCCGTCCATTGCCCGTCGAGCATGCCGAGGATCGCGAGCAGCGTGGACTTCCCCGCCCCGGAGGGCCCCATGATGGTGACGAACTCGCCGGGTGCGACGTCGAAGTTGACCTGGCGGAGCACGAAGGTCTTGGCGCCGCCGGTGTCGTAGCACTTCTCGAGGTTCCGCAGAGTGATCACTCGTACCTCAGAGCTTCCATGGGATCGATGCGCGCAGCGCGACGGGCAGGGAAAAAGGCCGCGACGCCCGAGACGGCGAGGAGCGTTGCCACCGCGCCCAGAACGGATATCCCGTCGACGGGTTTCACGTCGAAGAGCAGCGCGACCACGGCGCGGCCCAGCCCGAGGGCGATCACCAGCCCCACCGCGGCGCCGATGGCCGTGGCGCGAGCCGCTTGAGTCACGACCAGGCGGACGACGTGAGGGCGCTGGGCACCCAGGGCGATGCGCACGCCGATCTCCTGGGTGCGTTGCGTGACGCCGTAGGCCGTGACCGCATACAGCCCGAGTGCCGCGATGGCGAGCGCGAGGAGGCCGAACGCCGTGAACATGGTGGCGCCCAGCCGCCACGACCGCCATTGCGGAGCCACGGCCTCGGCCAGGCTCCTGACACTGACGTACGGCAGATTGGGCTCGGCGCGCTGAAGGGCGCGCTGCACCTCGGCGTCGGCGAGCCGCGCCGGGCCGCGCGTCCGGATCAGCAGCCCGTTGATCGGCGGTGTCACGAGGTGCTGACCGAAGGGGATGTAGTACATGAGGGTCTGAGCCTCGGTGACACCTCGCGCCCGCGTGTCCTGCGCAACGCCGACCACCTGGACGCAGGTGGAGTCGTTCCCGTTCACGTAGAGACACTGACCGATCGGTCCGCGGCCGGGCCACACCAGGCGCGCGAAGGTCTGGCCCACGACCGCGACCGGCGACGCCCCCCGGACCTGATCCGCCTCAGTGATCCCGCGCCCACGCACGATGCGCGTGCCCGTGGTTGCGAAGAAACCGGCCGTCACCGCGTTGAAGTACGGCCCGCCAGACGAGAGGTGCGGCAGCGAGTCCCGGCCGGAGACCCTGAGGTCGGTGGAGTGACTCCAGCCATATGGCTCGCCGACGGACGCGGCGGCGCTCGAGACGGCCGGGTTGGCGCGGATGGCCTCGAGTAGCCGCAGGTACAGCGCGCTCTGCGGATCGCTCGGACCGCCGGGCGAGTCCGTCCGGCTGACGCCCGCGCTCTGCGCGTCCACCGATGCCTCGAGCACGTGGTCGAGGTCGAGGCCGTAGTCGAGGCTCTGCGCGTTGCGCAGGCTGTGCACGAACAGGCCCGCGCCGACCAGCAGCACCAAGGTGAGCGTCATCTGGGTCGCGACCAGGGCACTGCGAAGCCGGCCGCGCGTCGCCGTGACGTCGCGCCCGCCGCCGCGCAAGCTCTCGGCCACATCCGTGCGGCTCGCCTGCCAGGCCGGCACCACGCCGGCCAGCAGACCGGTCAGCGTCGCCACGGCAGCGGTGAACACGAGCACCCGCGTCTGGAGGAGAGTGGCGCTCGCCGGAAGACCAGGCAGCAGGAACGCGCGCACCGCCGCCCCGCCCCACATCGCCACCAGGAGCGCTGCGGCTCCGCCGCCGATGGCGAGCACCAGGCTCTCGACCAGCAGCTGGCGCACCAGTCGCCCGCGGCCCGCCCCGAGGCCGGCACGGATCGCCATCTCACGCCGCCGCCGGAGCCCCCGGCTGAGGAGGAGGTTGCCGACGTTGGCACAGGCGACCAGCAGCACCATCAGCGCGACGGCCCCCACCCAGAGTGCCACCTTCGCGTCGCCCGACATGCGCGGCCCACGTGCTTCCTGGATGGGACCCAGTACGACGGACGTGGACGTGTCCCTGCGGCGATCCGATGCCGACGCCGCGCGGCGCTCCGCCAGCGTCGCGCTCGCCTCGGCCGCGGCGAGCGTCCGGCCGGAGGCGAGACGGACCAGCGCCCGCACCCAGAACCAGTTGCGGCTGGTCAGCGCCTCGACATCGTTCAGGTCCGGCGTTGCGGTCCTGAGCGGAAGCCAGACATCGGGCTCTTCGAGATCGGCCCCGCTGAACCCCTCGGGAGCCACCCCGACGATGGCGTAGCTGTGGCGTCCGATCGGCAGACTGCGCTGCAACACGCCGGACTCACCGCCCATGCTCCGCAGCCAGTACCGGTGGCTCACGATCGCTACCGGCTCGGCACCGAGCTTGTCGTCGGCGGCGGAGAATGACCGCCCCAGCACCGGACCGACGCCCAAGAGGGGGAAGTAGGATGCCGTGACGCCGCGCACCTTGATCGATTTCGCCTCGGCTCCGTGGCCCAGGCTGAGCTGCCCGTCGAACCACGCGGCGGTGGCGCTGAAGCCGGTCGCGTCCTTGAGGCTCTCGTACGAGGGGAAGGAAGTGCTCGCGCCCGTGAAGGTGACGCCTTCGCCGAAGTTGCGGTTGAAATAGACACGCGCCACGCGACCCGGATCCCGTACGCGGGCCGGCGGCTTGAGCAGCAGCGTATCCAGCACACCGAACATCGTGGTGTTGGCGCCGATGCCGAGCGCGAGCGTGGCGACGACTGCGATGGCGAAGCCGGGGCTGCGCGCCAGCCCGCGCAAGGCGTACCGAAGATCTTGGAGGATCGCGTCCATCGTGGGCACCGAAGCTGGGGGATCGGGGGTTGGGGATTGGGCCTTGGAGAGCGGGCAGTCCGCAGTCGGCACAATGCGGCGACGCAGACCTCCCCAATCCTCAATCCCGAAGCCCCAAGCCCCTGCCGGGTCAGACCACCGCCACCGACTCTTCCACGATCCGCCCGTCGAACAGATGGATGGTCCGGTCCGCGTGCCGCGCGTAGCGCGGGTCGTGCGTGACCATGCAGATCGTCGCGCCGGCCCGGTGCAGGTCGCGCAGCAGCTCCATCACCTGCTCCCCGTTCTTCGAGTCGAGGTTCCCGGTCGGCTCGTCGGCCAGCAGAATCAGCGGGTCTCCCACCACCGCGCGCGCCACGGCGACGCGCTGCTGCTGGCCGCCGGAGAGCTGGGAGGGGTAGTGCTTCATGCGGTGACTCATCCCGACCTTCTCGAGCGCCTCCTGCACCCGCTTGCCGCGCTCCGAGGAGGGCATCCCGCGGTAGGTGAGCGGCAGCTCGACGTTCTCCGCCACCGTGAGGTCGCCGATCAGGTTGAACGCCTGGAAG
>Ga0153915_10001781_pt1 | contig 19799 bp, 10 predicted proteins | sample Opewatmetagenome_2_FD_107003 | JGI IMG/M metagenome (GOLD analysis project Ga0153915, IMG submission 107003) | Freshwater wetland microbial communities from Ohio, USA - Open water 3 Core 3 Depth 3 metaG | ecosystem: Environmental > Aquatic > Freshwater > Wetlands | place: USA: Ohio, Lake Erie...
CCCGCGGTTACATGCTTGATGCCAGGCCCTCAGCAGGCCGCCCATTTCACTCTTAAAAAAAGGACCTCCCATGCCCTCAAGCAGGCTTTTTTTATATGCAAGATCCTAACCGGACATTGCTGATAATCTGTAAAAACCTTGTGAAAATGAGCGATCTTCTTCATGATTCTGTATAAACAATAATTGAAAGGCATAAACATGTGCGGCATTTGCGGGATACTTGACTTTAATGGGCATGGCATAAGTGAAGAGATGTTGAAAAGGATGACGGACTCATTTTCCTACAGGGGCCCTGATGATGAGGGTTTCTTGGTCTCTCCGCCAATCGGCCTTGGGCATCGGAGGTTGAGCATCATTGATTTGTCGCCCGCCGGTCGCCAGCCCATGTGCAATGAAGATGGCTCAATATGGCTGGTATTTAACGGAGAGATATATGATTTCAGTATACATAGAGAATATCTCCTGTCAAAAGGCCACAGATTTAAAAGCAACAGTGATACGGAAACCATAATCCATCTTTATGAGGAAGAAGGAATCGATTTCCTTCACCGTCTCAATGGGATGTTTGCCTTAGCTATATGGGATTGGAAAAATCAAAGGTTATTGCTCGCAAGGGACCGTCTTGGAATAAAGCCTCTCTGTTATTGCCAATATAATAACAGATTGATCTTCGGGTCCGAGATTAAGGCCATCTTATGCGATAACAATGTCCCCAGAGAGATAGACAGAGAAGCCCTTGACCTGTACCTCACATTAAATTACATCCCTCAGCCACGCACTATCTTTAAAAACATCAGCAAGCTCGGCCCGGGCAATTATCTGCTGGCCGATAAAGAAGGGATATCCGTTAAACCTTACTGGGACATCCCTGTGGATCAGACTGCTTCATCGCATCTCCCTATCAAAGGCAATGATATAAGCGAGTATAAGGATTGTCTCTATCAACTAATGGAAGCCTCTGTGAAGCGCATGCTTATTGCAGACGTCCCCCTGGGGGCCTTTCTGAGCGGAGGCATTGATTCCAGCATTATTGTCGCCTTGATGGCGCGTAACTCCCAAAGGCCGGTAAAGACATTTTCAATAGGTTATCATGATCTGCCGTCCTTTGATGAGACAAGCTACGCCAGGGAAGTGTCAAGGTTCAATAATACCGAGCATCATGAGTTCAAATTAGGTTACAGGGATATCCTTGCCGTATTTCCTAAAGTCCTTGAGAACCTGGATGAACCCTTTGCCGATTCTTCTGCCGTGCCGACTTATATAGTATCACGCAATACCCGTGATCACGTCACGGTAGCACTCTCAGGCGACGGCGGCGACGAGCTTTTCGCGGGTTACAGGATGTACCAGGGCGAACGATTCTCCAGGTATTACGGGATAATCCCTCCAATTATCAGGAATAAGGTGATATCCCCTTTAATCAACTGTCTTCCTGATGCAAGGGATAAACCGGGCCTTGAAAAAATAAGGAGGCTTAAAAAATTTATCAGGGGCATGAGCAGCTCATTTTCAGACAGGTTTTACGGATGGAGAGAGGTCTTTCCCTATAACCTGAGGCATGAGATATTGAGAGAACCCCTGGATGAAAATATCTACCTCGATCATATCCGCGGGATCGTGGAAAGAGAAACAGTCAGGTTCAAAGGCGACAATATAAATCTCATGCTCTATATGGATGTCAGGGGACTTCTTAACGGAGATATGCTCACAAAGGTCGATAGGATGAGCATGGCCAATTCGCTGGAAGTAAGGGTCCCATTTCTGGATCACACGGTAGTGGAATACGCATTCCGGATAAAAGGAGATTTAAAGCTAAAGGGGAATATCGGCAAGTATATCCTTATTGAGACATTCAAGGATTTGCTGCCCCCTTCCCTCCATAACAGACCCAAAGCCGGGTTTGAGATGCCCCTCGGCGCCTGGCTTAGAAAGGATCTTAAATTCCTGATTGATGAATACCTCGACAAGAAGAGCATAATGGATCAGGGGATCTTTAATTATGATGTCATAGAAGGCATTATAAAAACCCACCTGAGCATGCGCCATGACACCTCATGGCATATCTGGAATCTTATCGTTTTTCAGCATTGGTACAGGAGATATATGTAAATAAGACATTTCATCTTTAAAAAAAGGGCCTCCCATGCCTTGAGGATTCATCTATGCAAGATCCTAACCGGACATTGCTGCTCCAAATTAAAAATCTTTCAGGTAATTCGTCGCATTAATGCCGCAATAATATCCGGAGATAAATGCCGCGCCAAGGCCGCTGCAAGGAGAAGGCGCACTCGAGAGTATATTGGCGCCGCCAGTAATTGCAACTGGAGCAGCAGCGCCGGGCTTGGCTCTCATTATGGTCTTGCCGCCAAAGATCGTGCACCCGTCGCCTCCTGCATATAATCCGGGTATGACCTCGCCTTTGGTATTAAGCACCTCAAAATTACCGTTTACCGCAATCCCGTTCTGACCTTTTGTGCATTGCGTAAAGCGATGTCCATAGAATGCGTAATAAGGAGGCTTGCGAACAGGAATCAAATATTTGGCGTCTTTGCCGAAATCCGTATCCTTTCCAGTATCGCAGAACTTGTTATATCTCTCTATCGTTGTAACAAATGCCCTGGGATCAATTTTCATTTTCAGCGCCAGCTCTACCAGAGTATCCGCCTTCTTTGTATGGTTGCCGCTCGCCCCCTCTTCATCAATAGCTGCTTCATAGGCTAAATCTTCTCTGAGCTTCTCATAACTGTAGATGTCTTGATCAGCTTTATCAATTGAAGCTTTAACGATGTTCGGACCCAGTTTCTCAATCATGTTCTCATCGGCGATATAATATGCTACGGATTTCGGCTGTGAGGCAACCGTCATGGTTTCCATTAAGACAGTCATCGCGGCGCCGCCTTCATTATACCAGCGCTCGCCGTTGAGGTTAATGCTTACCAGCTCGGGCCGAAGCGCCAGCTCTGCTATTGTGGGTGAGTAAGGAAGATGAGTCGGCATGGGGTAAAAAAAACCGATCGCATAGGTAATGGCCCATTTAGTCTGGTCGACGGCAGCCCCGATCTCCTCCGCCATATTAATACAATCCCCGGTGATTGTAGGAGGACACAGGTGCAGCATTTCTTCATTATTATAGTCTCTCGGCCAGCGCTTTTTCAGCATTTCATAATTGGCTCCAAAGCCCCCGGCCGCCATCACGCATGCCTTGCAGTTGATCAGCAGTTGCCCTTCCCCGGTGTCAGCAAGCACAGCCGTTACCCTGCCCTTATCATCCGTAAAAAATTTCCTGGCCCGTGTCTCTTTAAGAACCTGTATCCCCTGCTTCTCACAGCATTCCATCATCTTGTCGACAACATATGAGCCCATCCAGCCGGGGCCTATTGTGGGGTCCGGAAGCCCCTTATATTTTTCCTGGCGCGAAGTCATGTATATTGCGCCCAGGCCCCCGACATCCGCCTTCCTCTCTCCCTCTTTGGTGGCCACCTTAAAATACTTTTCTGCGCCGCCCTTGGATACGAGCCAGTCAAAAAACCGGCCCTTGATATCAGGTGGATCATTAACGGCAATTCCCGCTTCCTTTTGCAACTTTGAATCCTTTATGTCTCCTACCTCTCCCATGCCGTGGGCGAAAATGGAGGACCCGCCGGGTTTCTTCGCCTTTTCAAGGACGATCACCTTCTTGCCGCTTACATCCGCAGCCTTGACGGCGGCAACCAGGCCGGACCCTCCCGCACCCAGCACCACCAAATCGCAATCCATTACTTTTATCATCATATGTTCTTCTCCCTGTGAAAATGATTGGGGGGGTCCTACTTTCCCCTTCACTCGTTGTCTGACTCAACCAAGGCTTTCCAGATACTTGCCGGCATTTGTGCCCGCTATGAAATAGCTGCCCACGGGTTTATTATACCCGTGGGCAAATGCTTTAAAGATTTTTCAGGTAATTCGCCGCATTAGTTCCGGCTATGTATCCCGAAATAAATGCTGCGCCAAGACCCGCACAGGCAGCAGGTGTGGTTGAGAGTATATTAGCACCGGTTGTGCTTGCACCTGGGGCACCGCCTGTTGCACCGGGATTACCGACGCCGGCACCCTGAGCCCCACCCGGCATAGCGCCTGCGTTTGGACCTGCATTGACCGAAGCGCCTGCCATTGCCCCTGGACCTGAACCGGAAGCGCCTGCACTACCCGCAGGGGCCCCGCCTGCCGCGCCTGCGTTCGCACCCGGCCCTGAAGCGCCTGCGGGAGCGCCGCCGGGGCCTGCACCTGGAGCACCGCCCATGCCGCGCCTGGATGACATTATGGAATTACCGCCAAAGATGGTACACCCATCACCCACTGCATATAGCCCCGTCATAACCTCGCCTTTTTTATTGAGCACCTCGAAGTTGTTGTTTACCGCTATACCATTCATTCCTTTTGTGCATTGAGAGAACCTGTGTCCGAAAAATGCATAGAAAGGCGGCTTGCGGATAGGAACCAGGTATCTTGCGTCTTTTCCGAATTCCGGATCTTTTCCATTTTCACAAAACTTGTTATACCTCGCTATTGCAGCCACAAACGCGCTGGGATCAATCTTCATCTTCATGGCCAGCTCCGCCAGCGTATCGGCCTTCTTCGCATGGTTGCCGCCTGCGCCTTCCTCATCTATCTGAACTTCATAGGCGATATCTTCCCTCCAGTTCTTCATAACCGCCTTTTCACCCTCATCCATACCTTGATTGGCTACCGTCGGCCCTATCTTTTCCAGAATGTCCGTATCGGTTATGTAATAGGCAACACCCTTCGGTTGAGAGGCCACTGACATAGTCCCGGACATTCTTGATGCGCCTTCATTTCCCCATCGCTCGCCGTCAATGTTCACGGACACCATCATACCGTTCTCCATTATCTTCATTATCGTGTAATTATAGGGATGATGTATCGGCATGCGGGACATGAAACCGGCCGGAAAATCGGTCCACTTAGTATCATCGATAGCAGCGCCGATCTCCTCAGCCATATTAATGCCGTCACCGGTTATGGTAGGCGGACATAAACTGAATATCTCCTTGTTGTTAAACTCCTCAGGCCAGCGTTTCCGGAGCATTTCATAATTGCGCCCAAAGCCTCCGGCAGCAATAATACACACCTTGCAGTTGACCAGCAGATGCCCTTCCCTGGTGTCGGCCAGCACAGCCGTTACCCTGCCCTTATCATCTGTAATAAATTTTCTTGCCCGTGTTTCCTTTAGGACAGGCAGGCCCGTCTTTTCACAGCATTCAATCATCTTGTCGACAACATATGTTCCCATACGTCCGGGGCCGATGGAGGGATCAGGGTGATTCTTATATTTTTCCATACGCGCAGGCTGGTATATAGATCCTGCACCTCCCCTGCCGCCGCTCTCTCCCTGCTTGGATACCTTAAAAAAGGTCTCTGCGCCGCCCTTGGATACCAGCCAGTCAAAAAACTGGCCCCTGATATCCGGAGGATCATTTATTGCAACGCCGGCTGCCTTCTGCCACTGTGAATCCTTTATATCTCCCACATCTCCCATACCGCTGGCAAAGATGGAGGCGCCTCCGGGCTTTTTTGCCTTTTCAAGGACGATCACCTTTTTGCCGCTGATATCCGCCGCCTTAACAGCGGCAACCAGGCCGGACCCTGCCGCGCCCAGCACCAGTATATCGCAGTCCATTACTTTTGTTGCCATATTCTTCTCCCTGTTGGAAAGTTTAAGCTGTCAGGTTTATACCTCTGTCTCGGAAACCGCGCAAATCGGGCATTCCCTGTAGCAGGTTCCGCAATGAAGACACTTTTTCTGATCTATCTCATTCTGACAGTCTCCGAAACGGATCGCCTTAGCGGGACAGAACATCCTGCATACCTGGCAGCCTATGCACGTCCTGTTGATAAAATATAGCTTGCCTGATGCAGCAGCCTTTTGTTCGGCTGTCTTTGATTCAGAAGTCTTTGCAGCAGCCATTGAACCGGTAACATTCACAAGCAACGGCGATGCGACTGCCGCGGAACCCATGAGCATGAATTTCCTTCTTGTCAGATTTGAATTTGTTTGTGTCATAAAAATTCCCCCTTTTACAGATCTTATTTAACATTGCCGGCTCTAACCGTTATTAACGGTGAGCACAATTTTCCCTTTGAATGTGCCGGCGCCGGCCGGTTTTTTAACACCATCAACCGTCATGGTCAGCGTCTTACCCTCAGGCGCCTTGACGACCGCGCCCTTGGTAACGGTGAGCGAGGTCAGATATGAGGTCCCGGTCACCGTCCAGACGCTGTTCTTATCCAGTGATACGATGACGCCGTTGTTTACCGGTTCATGGGCAGTCTGGGTGATAGCATTAAGTTCCTTGTTGTTGATTGCGTCGATTACAACTACACCCTCTTTATAGACGGCCGTGGCGGCGCTGATTACGCCGTTCACCCTGGCAGCCACAAACTTGAGGTCCAGGTTCTTCACTCCCTGCCGGGCTTCAGTATCCATGATGCCCTCGGGAACACTCTCGGCGCTCATGCCCGGCAAAGGGGACATGGGAACCTTCTCCACGCAGTTCGCCTTGAGGTTTGTGGTGGAGTTGTAAAAGTCGCCCTTTACCTCCATGTTGGAGACGGTCATGAAGACGTCTTCTTTCGGGTTGGCAATGGTCAGGTCGCGCCCCGGTATTGCCACATCAGATCCGATGGGCACTATGAATCTGGAAGGCCCCATACCGGGGTCATCGTTGTCCATGAGCTGCAGAATGACGCCGTTGCCCGGATTCAATACGGCGTTGTCTATGTTGAGATGTGAGTTGGAGCCCTTTACCACGAATGTAGATGAAGCCGTGTTGAGAACCGCGCCTTTGTTGACCTTGAGTTCACTTCCGGCGTCCCTGAATATCACGACACCGTAGCGCGTGGAAGTGATGATAGTGCCGTTGGTAATTTCCCCGTTGTTAATTCCTTCGCCTCCGCCCATCAGGAGGGGGTAGCCCTGCACGTTGATCTTGCAGTTGTCATAGGAGACAAGGGCATCGCCGATTGAAAAGGCCCCATAGCCGTTGGCCCTCGGGCCGCTGAGTTCGACCGTGCTGTCCTTGACATACATGCGGACGCTAACCCCGCCGTCAATGGAAAGCACGCCCCATCCATTGCCCTTTATGCGGCAGTTGTTGTAATAGACGGTAGCGTTGTCGCAAAGCTGGGTAACCCGGTTGGTGCCTCGAAATCCAAGCGCCCACGTCGGAGCGCCTTTGGTATTAGACACTGGGCTCTCGTTGGAAAGGTTGCAATTGTTAAGGGTCACTACGCTGTTGCCGCCGCAATGCACGGTGGTGCGCGTTACACCCTTGAATTTGATCTCGGAGTTGTTGACGGTGACCTTCGAATTGCCAAAGCAGGCGATGCCCGACCCGTATCCGATGAAGTCATTGTCTCCATCGCCTTCGAAGTCAACCTTGAGACCTTCTATTGTGTATTCGCTGTTGCCGGCGACTATGATGCCGTTGAAGTCATCTTCAGTTCCCGTTAAAGTAACGCCGGAGGCCGCCTTGTCGGTCACCTTCCCGCCCTGAACTATGGCCGGGACGGACTTTCCCTGGACATACCTGCCGTCCTCGATCAGAATTGCAGCCCGAAGCGCCTGCTTACTATTTTTCTGCATTCCTGAACCCGGTCCTATGAAGCTGTCCGTGACGGTGATGAAGATGTCGCCTTTATAAACGCCCGGCTTTATCGCCGTCCCTATGCCGTCAACCGTCATGGTAAGGCTCTTGCCCTCAGGGGCCTTGATAACAGCGCCCTCGGCAACGGTAAGGCCGGACAGGTTGGTGGTCTTGCTGACAACCCAGGTTGAACCTGCGCTGACTGTCTTGCTCTCAACAGACCAGGCAAACGCAGTCTTATCAATTGCAGCAAAAGGCAAAATAAGCATTGCTGCAATGCCTGTTAACACCAGAATCTTAACGAATCTTTTTTGAATGATCATGTTTGCCTCCTTTAAGTTTGTTATGGTATCCCGGCCTGGCCGGAAACAAAGATTGAAGCATGTTGTTATGTAAAGCATGACAACGCGTGGCGCAGGGCGCAGGGCACAAGGCTCAAGGGAAAGAGACGAGAGGACGAAGGACGAAAGATAAAAGGATGATGCGTCTCAGTGAAGCGGTCGTCCATCGTCCTAGCGAAGCGGTCGTCCATCGTTTGCATTTCCTTGCATCTTGCGCCCTGCGCCTTGCGCCTGGTTTTATCCCTCCGCCAGCCTCTCCCCCAGCAGACACCCGTCCGTTATGGCCATGCCTATGCTTATACCGGCGAACGGGCTCTGGTACGTTACGATGAAGCGGCCCCCGGCATTGTTTCCTGCCGCATAGAGGCCCTTGATGGGCTTGAATTCCGAGTTAAGCACGCGTCCCTCAGCATCCGTATCCAGACCCGTGGTTGCAACAAGACCCGGGCTCAGAGACCCCATCATGCCAGTAACATTGCTTTTGTTTATGGTGCCATAGAACGGCGGGTCTTTAAGGCCGGTCACCTTCATGATACGCCGGTCTTTGCCGAAATCCTCATCCATGCCTTTCTCGCACATCTTGTTATACCGTACGATCTCATCCAGGGCCTTTTTTCTGATCTCGCCCTTCCAGCAGCCCATGAAGTCAAGAAGCTCCTCAATAGTATTTGCGCAATAGAGTTCCCCCCCGTTCATGGGGCCTTTTATCTCCCTCCCTCGCCCCCATCTGTATTTTTTGGGACCGGGTTTTACATTGTCCAGTTGCTTAAATGTCGCAGGCCAGCTGTATGTATCGCCGCTGTCCACGGCCCCGTGACGCGGCGGCATCATCTCATAGACCTTCTTCCAATTCGCATCATTGAATGTGACGGTAAAGCCGTCCTTCGGTTGAAGAAGCGTGGAGCCGGCGACCTCGTCGCAGAACCGTTGGCCGTTGCTGTCCAGTTGCAGAAACCACGTCCCGGCGCCCGGATCGCCACCGGCCATGGTGGAATGGGGACCGATCTCTATGTGGCCGCCCGCCCGGACGCCCAACTTGATGCCGGAGCCGTCGCGGGTGAGGACCATCATCCCTCCGGCGGGAATGCCGGCCAAAGCACCCGCCTTCACAAGGCTGAGATCTCCTCGCGCCTCGGCCTCATGGCGGATTGTATCAAGGATATCCATAACCATCTCGCGGTTGTTGGAGAAATCTCCGGCGCAGAGGGCCACGCCCTTCCTGGCCTTGAAGCGGACATACTTCCCATCCGCCCTCCTGGCGACAACACCCGTTACCGCGCCAGAACCGTCAAGATCGCATATCTCGGCATGGTGCTGGAAGAACCATTTGGTCCCGCGAGCAACGGCCTTCTCCTGATGGATCTTCAGGAGTTCCTGCCATCTTTCCACCCCATAGGGCTCTTTTTTATTGTTAAGGAAAACGGCGGTCCCGTAATAGAATTTCCATCCGGACACCTCCATTAGAACCGGCGGTCTTGGGGGACAGCTCAAAATGTGGCAGTTTTCATCCATCCATCCCTTTTCGGCAAAACTGATAACCCAGTCAAAGACCCTGCCGCTGTGCTTCACAAAATAACTTGCACGCCTGGGATTGTGGCGGATCAAATTGCGCCGGGCCCACTCCCGGAGAAAGTCGTCCTCATCGATCCCGGGCGCGCCCTTGCTTAATGCGTATTGGGAGTTTACGGTCCCCACGTCTTTACCGGCGCCGGGGACATAGCCCTTCTCGGCCTGGCTCTCGATAACGGCAACGGAAGCGCCCTTTGTGGAAGCGGCGCTGGCGCAGACCAGGCCTGCATTGCCGCCGCCGACGACAACAACGTCATAGGTTCCGCCGTCCGAGATGAGCGCCTCGTTGATGGGATCCGGTTTATCCCTCCATGATTTTGCGGCAGTCTTATTCCCGCTTGCCGTCTCTGCCGCGGATGCGGGATGTGTTGCTGGGATTGATGCAATTGCCCCTGTTGCAGCAATGCCTTTAAGAAATGTGCGTCGGTTGATGCGTATCCCGGACTTATTATTGGACATATTTCACCCTCCCTCTCTCGATTCCTGACTTGTTAGAGATCAAAGGTTCTTTACTTGCATCGTCTAGGATTTAGTCACTGAAATAACTATTTTACCGGAGTATTTGCCCGGCTTAATTTTTTTATTAACGCCATCGACTGTCATCTTCAGGGCATACCCTTCCGGAGCTGTAATGCCTGCGCCCTCGGCAATAGTGAGACCTGTCAGATAGGATGTCTTAGCTACGATCCATTTGGAATCCTTATCAAAAGATGCCTTCATGCCGTACTTGTCTTTAGTCTCTCCATAGGTATCCTTTACCTCGCCTATTATTTTATAAAGGCTTGTGTCGTCGCGTTGTTCAAGCGCCTCACCATTGGGACCTTTTGCATGCTCGGCAATGGAGGTTGTGATAGCGCCCGTAATGGCCGCCTTCTCAAAAGCAACATCCACATCGCCTTCAGTAGTCATAGAAGTGATGATATCGCCTTTCAGGGTCACATTCTTAAAAGTGACTTTTGGCCCGCCGCCGGCTGCAGCCCCGGGCATATTGCCGCCAGGCATGCCGGCAGAAGCGCCGGCTCCAGGAGCACCACCAGCCGAACCGCCACCTGCGCCGCCAGGCATACCACTCGAAGCACCAACACCGGGAGTGCCACCTGTTTGACCGCCGCCTTTGCTGCTCTTTACCATGTCCGGATCATCTTGAAGCATCGCCTGGAAGATAACGCCGCTTTCTGAATTCAGTTGAGCATTGTCGACTTCTATTGTGGGGCTGCCGCCTTTTATCTGAATCACGGCTTTTTTAGTATTAAACACGCAGCCTTTGTCAATTCTTAGTACGGTAGAACCGCCATAGGACATAACACCGAGCCTCTCGGAATTCACTACGGTGCTGTCTGTAAAGTGGGCGGAGCCGCGCTGCATGATCAGGCCATAGTCCACAACCTTAAAGGTGCACTTGCTGTATGTATTGACAGAACCGTCCGCAAATGAGCCGTAGCCGCTGCCCACGGTCTCGATGAGGCAGTTGGTGGCATAGAGTTCGGCGCCTGTATTTACCTGGTCCGTTGAAAGCGCTCCCCAACCATAGGCCTTGATATGGGAGTTATTGTAATAAACGCGCCCATTGGCCATGAGTATAGTGGAGCGGGTATTTCCCACACAGCCCAGCATCCAGGGCACTTCCATAAAAAATCCGCCTTTTCCCATGCTCCCTTTTACCCATGAAAACGAATAATCACTCGGCAACGTCCCGCTATGTGTCTCAATATCGGAATTATTGATTGTAACTGTGCTGTTTCCGCCGACCCAGATTGCAGGCCTTACAGCACCGGTGTTCCTGATCCTGGCGTTCTCTATAGTTACTTCCGCCTTTCCGTCGGTCATTATTGCCGCACCGGAACCGGCAAAGTCGTTTCCTCCGTTTCCGGTCATGTTAATGACAGGATTGTTTATGGCATACCTGGAATCGCCTGTTACAATGATGCCGTTGAATTTGTCTCCAACTGATGTGATCTTAACATCACTTGCTGAAGCATCGGTCACTGTTCCTCCGGCTACCGATGCAGCGACGGATTTCTCAGGCATATATTTACCGTCATTCACATAAACAGCCGTTCTGAACTGATATTTATTCGTGCCCCTGTAATCAACGATGATTTCATTATTGACTGTAAACACTATCTCGCCGTTGTAACTGCCGGCAGCAATGGGCGTTTCAACGCCGTTGACCGTCATGGTCAGGCTTTTGCCCTCCGGAGCCTTAACGACAGCGCCCTTGGCAATAATAAGTTTGCTCAGGCTGGTATTTTCTGTGACCGTCCAGGTTGAGCCTGACGTAATGGTTTTGCCGCATCCTGCAAGATGAATCAGGAGCATCATTGCAACAAGTATAGTCAACAAGTTTCCAATGTATTTCTTTTTCATGATCAATCTTATCTCCTTTTTATAGAGTTACAGCTTGCTATATCGTATGATCTCGACCAGGGCCTTTTTTCTGGTTGCTTTTGCCTTTCCTTGCGCCATGATAGTAACAAGCGCCATTAGCCCTGTTTTCAGACGTAAGCTGAGCGCTGACCGCTGAATGCTGACCGCTTTATCCCTCACACCTGCGACGCCGCAAAAAATGTACTGCGCATAACCTTTTGAATCGAACCGTTAGTCCCGGTGCAGTCGCCGACGAAAAGGACATCATTTGCCGAGCCTATGAATTTCTCAGCCTCGTCCATCCTGGGTTTCAGACCCGACCAGATCACGATGCTGTCGGCCTGAACCGACTTCTCACTCCCTTTGGAATCCGTGTAGACTACCTTTCCTCCGGTAATGCTCTTGACCTTGGCCTGCAAGGCATAACTGAAGTCAGGATGGTTTGAATATATGCTTTCCTGGTTCCTCATATTATGGGGGCCTTGATTTTCAGGTTCTACCAGATATTTCTCACTTGAAATCATTGTCACCTTGTGCCCGTCCTTGAGCATGCCCGTGGCGGCATCAATGTTGAATTTTCCTGAGCCTAGGACCACTACGTTTTTGCCCAACTCATTCTTTTTAAAATAAACGTCAAGGATGCTGAATACCTTGCTGCCGTCCGCCTTCATTTTGGAGGCGACAACCTCTGCACCGGCTGCAACCAGGACCGTGTCATACCCGCCTGCCTTGATCATCTCAGGCGTTGCCGTTGTATTCAACTTGACATCAACCCCAAGCTTTTTCACCTGATGGATAAAATATTCCTTTAAATCTTTGTAATTCCATCTCCATTGGGTGTTATCCGAGATCCTGAGAAGCCCGCCCAGGGCTGCATCCTTCTCATACAAGGTCACCTTGTGGCCTCTTTCGGCTGCCACCATGGCCGCCTTCATGCCGGCCGGACCGCCGCCTATCACGGCAACCTTCTTGGAAATCGTCGGTTTGGTGATGCCCTGAAGCTTATAGTTAGGCACACCCCATTTCGGGTTTACAGTACATGTGCTGTACCATGGACCGCCGCTCATGCCGATGCCGTGACAGTTTTGACATGCTATGCAGGGCACTACATCATCGGGCCTGCCTTCTTTTACCTTTCTGACCAGTTCCGGATCTGCGAAAAAGGGCATCGTCATGCCGACCATATCTGTTTTGCCGCTCGCAATAAAACCGTCATTCTCTACCGGATCATGGAACCCGGCGCTGGGGCACGTGATGATCTTGATGCCTGCCTTTTTGATGGCCTCTGCATAGGCAAGGCTTCTTGGTTTGCCTTTGTCCTGGGTCCAGGCGTTAGGATGCTCGTCAATCCTGATCCACAGGAAGTCAACAATGCCCTCAAGCTTCCTTGCCTGTTCCACCCCATCCTCCAGTTCGGCGGCTGTGGGTTGATTACCATTAGCGAGCCCAATGGCATTCTCTCCACTGCCCATGCCCATATTGCCGCGGCCTCCTCTGATGGATCCCATCAATATCAGGTTAGTTGAAGCACGGATCTTCTTTGCAACATCAAGGCTGGATGTGTTTAACTGATACACATCATAACCCTTATCCTCGGCCTCCTTAGCCTCCTTCAGTATCTCATCATCGGTCTTGGAGGACATTCCAGGAGGCATGCCGCCCTGGCTCCCTGCACTACCCTGCTGCATACCTCCTTGAGGCCCGCCTGCGCCGCCACTCGGCGCACCACCCTGGCCGACTGTTGAACCTCCCTGCTGCATGCCCCCCGGGACGCCTCCCTGCTGGCTACCTGTTGCGCCGCCGGTCATACCACCCTGGCCGCCTGCTCCTCCTGGCGCTCCTCCACCTCCAGGCATACCGCCGCCGCCACCGCCGCCCTGACCGGTATCTCCGGCAAAATAGATCAGGGCGCCTTCGCAATGGATATCTTCCATCAACTGTTCTATATAATTTCCAACCGGAGAGATGTCTTCCCAGGAGGCATTCGACATGTGGTTAAAGGCATCATCATCCCTCGTTTTATCCCATGTCTTTGGATATGTCCCGAAATGTGTGCTCATCGAGACAATGGCAGCATTTTTAGCCACGTTTGAATAATGGTTTCTGTAATTCTCGGTAGGGAAATTTTCAGGCCCCTGCATAAAGTATGTGGGAGACACAGTGTGCATTATTCTATTCTTCAGCATCCTGTTTCTGATCCTTAAGGGTGATAACAGATGAGGACACCTGTTGCCCGCTGCTTTCACAGCGGCAAATGCAGCCTGCTCGGCTGCCATTGCGGTACGGGTTTCAAACCCTGCAAGCTTTTTACATGTCAGCGCACAGGTGGACGCCACACCGGTAGCAATCAGAAATTGCCGTCTTCCCATAAGTGTCTTAATCAGATTCATGTTTTCCTCCATTTAAATTTGTTTGTAGGCATCTGCAACAAGTCTAATTTTATTATCTTCTCCATGCCTCTCTCCTCCCCTTATCATAAGGGGAGGCTGGGAGGGGATACAGAAATTTGAATGATGCAATCAAGAATCATAACTCCCCCTTCCCCCTCTTATCTTAAGAGGGGGAAATTGAATGTGTGCCTCTTAAGATGGGTGAAGTTCTAACAAAGAAAGCTGATGGATGACGGCTTCTCTCGCTTTCCTTGCGCCATGAGCCTTGCGCCTCAATTAATTTATGGTGTTTGATTTTTCCCTGCGCCCTGCGCCTCATCTATCACATCTTCGCCAGCCTCTCTCCCAGCATATAGCCTTCGGTCACGGCCATGCCCATGCTTATTCCGGCGATGGGACTCTGATACACGGTGATGTAACGGCCGCCGGCGTTGTTTCCCGCGGCATAGAGACCCTTGACGGGTTTAAAGCCGGAGTTAAGCACATGTCCTTCCGCATCCGTATCTAAGCCTGTCGTCGCATTCATGCCGGCGCTTAAACCGAACATGCCGGGGCCATTGAATGTTCCTACAGTGGCATACAACAACGGGTCTTTGACGGTTGTCACCTTCAGGACACGCGGATCTTTTCCGAAGTCTTCATCTACGCCTTTTGCGCACAGTTCGCTGTATCGTTTGATCTCGGCCAGTGCCTTCTTCCTGGTCTCGCCTTTATAACAGTCCATATAGTCAAGAAGATCCTCGATCGTATTTGCACAGCAGGAGGCGCCGCCCTCAACACCGGGCAGACCGGACATGCCTCCTCCCATCCGGCCACCCTGTTGGCCTTTGACTATAGGACCGGGTTTCAGGTTGTCCAGATGCGAAAGTCTTTGCGCCAGATCCCCTCTGCTGGAAGTATCCGGGGCCATATGACGCGGAGGCATCATCCCAATGGCCTTCTTCCAGTTAGCATCGTATAAAGTGACACGAACGCTGCCTATGGGCTGTTGAAGCATGGTGCCGGAAGCTTCATCGTGGAAGCGTTCGCCGTTATGATCAAGTTGCAGAAACCAAACCCCTGCGCCGGGATCACCGCCGGTTATGCAGGAACGGGGGCCTATCTCGATATGGCCGCCTGCCCAGATCCCCAGCTTTATGCCTGTGCCGTCGCGGACACTGCCCATTCCTCCGCTTGTCCTCACAAGATTCAGATTTCCGCGGGCCTCTGCCTCATGACGAACCTGATCCAGGATATCTATGACCATTTCACGGTTCCCCGCAAAATCGCCCGCGCAAAGCGCAACGCCTTTCCTGGCCTTGAAACGAACATATTTCCCATCTGCCCTTTTAGCTGTAACACCCGTTACAGCGCCGGAAGCGTCAACATCGCATATCTCAGCATGATGACCATTAAACCATTTGGCGCCGTCAGCTATGGCCTTCTCTTGATGCATCCTCAAGAGTTCCGGCCATGGTTGATTGTTTGAGCTGGGACCAGCACTTCCACGACCAGACATACCTGCACCAGAAGCGCTGGAAGCACTGCCAGGAGCGCTGCCTGCATCTCCTGGCATATCACCTGCACCAGAAGCAACGGAAGTGTTGCCAGATGCTCCGCCGGCGCCGGCGGGCATACTTCCCCCGGATGAAGCGCCTCCAAGACCAAAACCGCGGAAAGTGGCGGCGCCATAATAGAATTTCCATCCGGACACCTCCAAAAGGACATCCGGCCTGGGGGGACAACTCATAACGTGGCAGGCATGAGCCAGCCATTCCTTGTCGGCAATACTGATAAGCCAGTCAAAGATCTTTCCGCTGTTCTTCACAAAATAGTTTGCACGTTTAGGGTTGTGGCGGATTACATTGCGGCGTGCCCACTCCCTTAGGTAATCACTCTCATCGATCCTTGGCGCGCCTTGGCTCAGTGCATACTGAGAGTTAATAGTCCCGCACTGAGAGCCGATGCCTCTTACGTAGCTATTCTCGGCCTGGTTCTCGATAACGGCCACTGAGGCGCCATTCATAGAAGCGGCGCGCGCGCAAAGAAGCCCGGAATTGCCGCCGCCTACAACAACGACGTCATAGGTTCCGCCGTCGCTGATGAGACTTTCGTCGATGGGGTCAGGCATGTCCCGCCACGATTTTGCGGCAGCCTTATTCTCACTTGCTGACTGCTCGGCGGATGTGGGATGCGCGGCGGCGATGGTTGCCATGGCGCCGGTTGCAGCAACTCCTTTAAGAAAGCTGCGACGATCAAGTTGAGTTCCGGACATCTTTTCATTTTTTGACATGGTTGCCTCCCTTTATGCTAGAATTGTTAGAAATAACACTCCTATTCGAAGTCAAAGGCTTGGGGATCAGACCTTGATTGAATCTTGACAGGATTGATTTATCAACATGGTCTGACCCCGCTGCCTTATTTTATGAAGCTTTTAGCGTTTAGTATTTATAGCTGAATCTAACTGGAGTATCTTTTGGTCCCCCAGATTAATAACATAGATTAGAAAAAGACATGAATAGAGGCATAATCGGACAATTTTATTTCCGAGTCAAGGGGAAAAAAGGCATTATGCGTGAAAGGTGAGAGGTTATCGTGCCGGACACTATTTTGCCGGTAATGCCGGCGCCGGATAGACTTAAAGTCATTTTGCGCTGATAGTCCTCATGAAGAATATTGCCTTTCAGTTCCATATTCTTTAATGAGACATTGATTCCGAGCGCTTCGTTGCCGTCGATTGGATAGACCGCTCCGCCTTCATCATAGTCAGGAACAGAAGGTATCAAGTCATTACATGGCTAACGTTAATCGTGGAGATGAGTCAACCAAAGGCTTGACTCCATTTACTTCATAAGCTATTTTAAAATTGTAATTAAAGCTTTGTAAATTTAAAAGTTGTTTTTTGTTTATCCGGCTTTTCGTTTACAAGTTACCGAAACCCGGCAGGTAAGATCCATTTATTCAATACACAATATTATGCCTATGAAAAAATCAGTCAAAATTATTCTTATCGTTTGTTCTGTGCTTTTAGTCGGAGTTCTGGCTTTTGGCTATGTGATATACAAAGAGATTGCCGGCAGCGAAGAAATATCCGGCAAAAATGAACAGATCCCTTCTATATCAAAAAATATTCCCCCTGTTACAAATGGCACTTCAGACTGGCCTAATTGGCGAGGTGTAAAATTCGATGGGAAAAGCACATTAACAGGAATAAAAACCGATTGGTCGGATGGATTAAAGAAGCTCTGGCAGATAGATTATCTGTGCCAGGGTGATTCGTCGGCAACATTCTCTTCGCCTGTTATCCAGGGCAACAGGCTTGTCATTATGGGTCGGGATGAGGCCAATGATGTCGTTTTCTGCATCAATGCCGAAACCGGCGCGCTTATATGGAAAGGATCGTATAAAGCAGCAGCTTCATCGAGCCACGGAGAAGGCCCTCGTGCAACCCCCTTTATCGATAATGGTCTGGTATACACCTATGGTCGAAGCGGCGATTTAGCCTGCTGGAACCTTGCTGATGGAAGGCAAATCTGGAAACAAAATGTTAAAGATGCCGGCGGTAAGGAGCCAACCTGGGGCCTTTCTACCACGCCACTGGTTATCGACAACAAGGTAATCGTACAAGGTGGAGGCAATGCATTAGTTGTTGCATACGACAAGCTTACCGGTAAATTAATATGGAAGTCGATGCAGGGAGAACCCGGTTATGCTGCTGTAACTCCTGTTGCCGTTGATACTGCAACTGAATTATTGATATATCACGGCAAAGGACTGGCGCTTGTAGGTCTTGCCGATGGAAAAGAATACTGGAACGCACCCTGGGAAACGAGCTATTGCGTTAATGCTACAACTCCTGTTGTTGATAAAGATATTGTTTTCCATACTTCGGGTTATAGTATGGGTGGACAGGCATTGAAATTCAACAAAGATGGATTCAAGGTATTATGGAAAAACGGGTCAATAGAGGCTCAGCATACCGACCCGATCCTGATTGACGGCTATTTATACAGCTATTCGGGCGAAAGCAGCAAAAAGAAAGGTCAGTTTAAATGTGTGGAATTGGCAACAGGCAAAGAAATGTGGAGCACTGATATAATCGGCCAGGGTACTGCAACATATGTTGATGGACATTTAATATGTTTTGACATTACGGGCAATTTATACCTGGTTAAGCCTGATCCTAAATCGTTTGAGCTCTCAGGCGCCATTAACAAAGCTATGGGAAATGTAAAAAGCCCTTCGTGGACTGTTCCTGTTGTAGCCAACGGCAAACTGTATCTCAGATATCTGCAGCATCTGGTGTGCTATACCTTGAATTAGATTTGAAACGCTGTTTGTGTTTTGAGGGACGTCCCGTTGTCTTCACTTTCATAACTTTTGGGAAAAGGTAGATTACCCAAATCATTCATTCCATCTTACGTGCTGTATTAGCAAGATATCACAGGTTTTAAAAACCGTTATTGAATTCTCGTAAGTTGCTTTGGAACCAACATTTTACTACTGTTGATAATTGAAGAAATGTTGTTAATACATAATTCTCAATCGAAAAAGATTGATGTTAATCTGACCTTGTCCTATTCGAAAAAGCGGGATAATCTTCAGATCATTTTTGAATGTTCCGGTAAAGAAAGAAACATACTTGATAATGTTGAACAGGATGATATAGGTTTGACCATCATTAAAAATCTGACGGAAAATATTGAATATGAAAGGGCCCATGATAAAAACAGGATAAATTATCTTAAAGGAGAAAATAACATGCAACACAAATTAAGGAATTGTCTTTTTACAATAATAGTCTCTTTACTTGTTATATGCCGGGGGAACCTTATGCAGGCAGAAGAAAGTACGACTACAAATAAAAATTCTACGACACCTGCAAGCAAGACTACAACTAAAAAGGCGACGACGCCTACAAGCGCGACGACACCTACAAGTACAACAATAAATAAAAGCAAAGTTGCGTCAGTCAATGGAACGGCAATCAGCCAGGAACAATTTGACAGGTCCCTGGGATACCAGCAACAAATTGCCGCAATGAAAGGAATGACCATTACTGATGAACAGATGTCCGAGTTAAAAAATGAGTTGCTCGAAGGTCTGATCGGCAATGAATTGCTTTATCAGGAAAGTCAAAAAAACGGAATAAAGGTCGAGGAAAAGGAAATTAATGAGGCATATGAGACACAAAAACAAAAAGCCAAGTTTAAAACCGATGCCGAATTCCAGGAGGCATTGGAAAAATCAAAATTCAGTATGACTAGCTATCGAGCTGAACTCAAACAGGGGTTGGCTCTTGATCATTTTATCAAAAACAAATTTACCGATAAAACGATCATCTCAGATTTGGAAGCAAAAAAATATTATGATGACAATCCTGGTTCCTTCCGGCAACCTGCCAAGGTAAGGGCAAGCCATATCATGATCATGGTTGATTCAAAAGCCGATCAATCCAAAAAAGATGAGGCAAGAAAAAAGATAGAACAGGTTATGAAAAGATTAAAGGC
>Ga0153915_10001782_pt1 | contig 19795 bp, 18 predicted proteins | sample Opewatmetagenome_2_FD_107003 | JGI IMG/M metagenome (GOLD analysis project Ga0153915, IMG submission 107003) | Freshwater wetland microbial communities from Ohio, USA - Open water 3 Core 3 Depth 3 metaG | ecosystem: Environmental > Aquatic > Freshwater > Wetlands | place: USA: Ohio, Lake Erie...
AGGCTGTTTTGGAGATATTTTGATCGTTTGTCTGGATTTACCGGTCAAAATATGACTGAAACAAATTTTGAAATGTTGTTCACTCAAACTTTTTAGAAAAAATGACTTTTTCAGGAACGACTAGTTAAAAACAGATCATTTCAGGGTGGAATATGGCGGAAAAATTGATAGTGATTCTGGGTCCGACGGCATCCGGTAAAACAAATCTGGCATCCATGCTCGCCTGTGATTTACAGGGCGAGGTAATATCAGCGGACTCCCGTCAGGTTTATAAAAACATGAACATCGGCACGGGTAAGGATTTGGATCAGTACATTGTCAAGGGACGGCGGATTCCTTATCACCTGATAGACATTATGGAGCCGGAAGACGAGTTTAACCTGTTTGAATTTCAAGTCAGATTTTATGAAATATTCAGAGATCTCGCGAGTAAGAAAATTGTGCCTGTTTTAGCCGGAGGCACCGGTCTTTATATTGAATCGGTGCTGGTAGGCTATGATATGCCCCATGCCCCTGTAGATGAGGAATTCAGGAATAATCTAAACCGGAAAACAAAAGATGAATTGCAGGAAATTCTTCTTAAATTAAAACCCTCTATGCATAACAGGACCGACATGGAAGATGCCGGCAGGTTGATCCGGGCAATAGAAATTGAAACGGCCAGAAGTATAAAAAATCAGGATCAACGAAAAATACCCCGAATCGACGCGCTGGTTTTCGGTATAAAACTGGAAAGACCGGTTTTGCGGCAGCGTATTAAAATTCGGCTGGAAGAAAGGCTGAAACACGGCATGGTGGAAGAGGTGGCAAATCTGCACTCCTCGGGATTGAGCTGGGAGCGATTAGAGAGCTTCGGGCTGGAATACCGGTTTATTTCTCAATATCTGCAAAATAAAATTACATTTGAAGAAATGAAAAAAGGATTAAATACAGCTATCGGCCAGTTTGCCAAAAGGCAGGAAACATGGTTTCGGCGCATGGAGAAAAAAGGGATAGTAATAAACTGGTTTTCCCCCGGCGATTATCCTTTATTAAGAGAAAGAGCGATAGAATTCCTTCGATGAAAAGAAAATCTTTAATTGATAATTATCTGCAAAATTATTCAGTCGGAGATAAATGGGAATTAACAGCGAATGACACTGATAATATTTCTCAGGTTGTTGTAATTCCGGCTTACGCGGAAAAAGATATGCTTTTTTCCACTCTGACTTCCGTAGCGCAAAATTCAACATCATCTCTCGAACATTCCTTTATCATGTGTGTTGTTAATAACGCGGATAATGATACCTCTGATGTAAAAGAAAATAACCTGCGGACAATTGAATATCTCGATGCGATTATCAGGAAAAAATCTTTAAGAAGATTCGCCAACGACAGCGAACTGTATCCTTTGTTAGCCGGATTATCGGACGCAGGACTGAAACTCGGCTATATCGATGCTTCATCCGAGGGGTATGAAATACCGCGGAATACCGCGGGAGTGGGAATGGCGCGGAAAATAGGCATGGATATGGCCTTGCGCCTGCTGAAAAACAGTTCTTCCGCACGCAATCTTATCATAAGTCTTGATGCCGATACTCTGGTACGGGATAATTATCTGTCTGCGATAAGAAATTTTTTTACACCGGGAGTTAAAACGGCCATTTTGGCCTATGAACATCAGATGCCCGGGGACATCAGGCAACAGGCCGCTATCTGTAGTTATGAAATATTCCTGCGTTACTGGGTTCTGGGACTGGAATACGCAAAATCACCCTGGGCATTTCATTCCATAGGATCAACGATTGTCACGACCACCGAAGCATATCTGGACGTAAGAGGAATGAATAAGCGCAAAGCGGGGGAAGATTTTTATTTTTTGAGCAAACTCGCCAAGACAGGGCGAATTGATTATATTAAAGAAACTTGTGTTTATCCGTCGGCACGAGAATCATCACGTGTTCCTTTCGGAACAGGTAAAAGAATACAAAGATTTCTTTCCGGAAATTGCAGGGAAGAATATCTTTTATACGATCCGAGGATATTTAAAATACTGGCGGAGTGGCTGCGGCTTATGAGAAATCAGTTTATCTGCGGCGAAGATGAAATTTTATTAAAGGCGCAGCGGATTCATCCCCGGTTGAAATCTTTTTTGCAGGATGCCGGTTTCCCGGAAATATGGTCAAAAATATGCCGCAGTGTAAAAGACGAAAAGACGCTCCAGCGGCAGTTCAACGACTGGTTTGACGGATTCAAAACTTTAAAACTGATTAATTATTTTACCAAAGATGTTTATCCCGGGATTAATATGTTCGATGCCCTGGGGGAGATTCTTTCCATATCGGGAATGGAATTGAATTTAAATTACGCGACTGAAATTCCTCCGCTTGCTGAACAAATGAAAATTCTGCAATATTTACGTATGATGACATGAATTCGGTAGCGAGCGAATACAGAATTATAATTTACCTTAAAAATCGAAGATTCTCCGCGGCTTGCCGCGGAGAGCTTCAATAAAAACTGATAATTTTCTTGACGTTTAAGAGTCTTTTAATATAAATCGCAAAATAAATAAATTTATGTCAAATATTTTCGGGAGGAAATAGATGAAGAATACAATCAGTAAATTCCGGATAGCTGTCTTCGTTGTCATTATTTTTGTTCTGGTTTCCGGTTGTACGGATAACGGAAAAAACAAGGATGCATCTTCGCTTCCGGCAGCAGGCCAGAACCGGATTGACAATCCGGTTTCCGGGTCTGGGGCTCCCGATGCCAATACGGGTGATATCGTTGTCAGCGTTAATGGAAATAATTTTACAAATTCTGCATTAAAAGACGCTATTAATAAAAGGATGAAAATCATCAAGGCAAAAATACCGCCCGACAGACAAAAAGAATTTGACGATAAAAAAACTGAAATTGAGGAAAACTTAAGAAATCAAATGATAGAAGGATTCATATCAAAAACCCTTTTGAGTGAAGAATTTGCGAAAAGAAATATCCTGGCAAGCAATCAGGACATTAAAATAGCATTGGATACGGTGGCATCATATCTTCCTCCGGATAAAAAATTAAATGACTACCTGAAGGAAAATGGAGTATCCAATGAAGATATTATATTTGCGGTTAAACTCAATAAGTTCAAGAGTATGGAGATTGGTCAAAAAGCAAAACCCACTCAGAAGGAAATAAGCAAATTTTACAACGAAAATCGTGAAACAAATTTTACGGAAATGGAAAGCGTGCATATCCGTCATATTCTCGTGGCTCTTGGCAAGGATGACAGCGATAAAGTCAAAGCACAGAAGAAGGAAAAAGCAGAGAATCTGCGCAAGCAATTGCTTAATGGCGGCAATTTTGCAGAACTGGCCAAAAAAAATTCCGATTGCCCCAGCAAGGAATTCGGCGGTGATTTGAGCTATATAAAAAGGGGACAAATGGCTAAGGCTTTTGAGAATGCGGCTTTTTCACAGAAAAAGGATGCTATCGGTCCGGTAATCAAGACAGAATTCGGTTATCATATTATTCAGGTGATTGATCATAAACCGGCGAAGAAGGTTACTTTGGACAAAGTTAAAGATAAAATTTCATCATTATTGGAACAGAAGAAAAAAGCTGAAATGTTCAATGCCGTTTTGAAAAAATTGCGGGATAAGGCAAAAGTAGTAATTTATTAACTGAAAATCTGTTAAATTTCATTTTTTAAAGTAAATTTACTCATCAGGATGATTAAAGCATCCTGATGAGTAATGATAATTTTATAAGCTGATTATTTGAAGCTGTGGTCAGCGTCGGGGAATTCTCCGCTTTTCACTTCCGAGATGTAGGTCTTGACAGCTTTCTTGATTTCCGCATTCAGGTTAGCGTATTTCTTTACGTGCTTGGGCGTGAATTTGTCGTATATTCCCAGCATATCGTTAATTACAAGAACCTGGCCGTCGCAACCGTTTCCTGCGCCGATACCGATTGTAGGAATGGAAATGAATTGGCTTATTTCGGTGGCAAGGCTAGCCGGAATGCATTCCAGCACAACGGAGAAAGCTCCCGCTTCTTCAAGAATCTCGGCGTCCTCAATGATTCTGCGGGCGGAATCCTCCTTTTTCCCCTGCACTTTGAAACCGCCTATCTGGTGTATGGACTGAGGAGTCAATCCAATATGCGCCATAACCGGAATTCCCGCCGAAGTGATTTTCTTCACGGTCTCGGCATACTCTCTGCCGCCTTCCAGTTTGACAGCCTGAGCGTTTGCCTCCTGGATAAAACGTCCGGCATTGGCAAGAGCGTCGGCGGGCGATATCTGATAAGACATGAAAGGCATGTCGGCGACGATTAAAGCATTGCTGGCGCCGCGGGCGACAGCCTTGGTGTGGTGCAGCATATCTTCCATGGTAACCGGCAGGGTGGTGTCGTAACCCAGCACAACCATGCCCAGTGAATCGCCGACCAGGATGATATCTATATCGCATTCGTCCATAATGGAAGACATCGCGTAATCATAAGCTGTAAGCACGGTTATTTTTTCTCCCGCCGCCTTCATTTTTTTGATGTCCGTTGTTGTCTTGCGGTTGTTTTTGTTCTGGGTGCTCATGATTTTTTATCTCCTTTTAAGATGGTGTTAATTGTCTTTGCGTGTTTAGGTTTGAGTGTTCCTTTTTGCCGCGCGATCCCGACTGTTTTTAATCCCAGCGAGGAATACAGAGAAGAATATTGCGGCACATTTTTTTTGATTGCCGCCACATGTTTTTTAATCGTTCCTGAATCGCCGCGGGCTATAGGACCGGTAAGCGATGAAACAGAGCCGGAATTTTCAATGTTCTTGAGGCTGCCGTAAACCAGCGGCAGGTAGGCTTTTTTTGCATCCTTCGGGCTTATTCCTATAGACTGATAAATTGATTCAACCGTATTGATTAGCGTCACAAGGTAATTGGAAGCAAAGCAGGCAGCCGCGTGATAGAGAGGCTTCTGGTCGTCGGAAATGACAAGGGGAATTCCTCCTAAACGGCGAATGATATTTTTTGCACGGGACAGAACTTTTTTCTCCGCCGTAACACCGAAATAACTTCCCGGAATAATTTTTACGGCCTGGTCGATTGATGAAAAGCTTTGCAGGGGATGAATGCAGGCTACCGATGCTCCCGCGTCTTTTGCCGGTTGCAGGATGTCCAGAGCGCCCGCGCCGCTCATATGAAAAACAAGTTTGCCTTTCAATGCGTCAGAGGCGGCAATTTCACGGCAGGCGGATAAAATCAAATCGTCGGGAGTGGTGATTAAAATGCAACCGGCCCCGGCGACGGCATCGGCGGGATTTTGATATGCTTTTCCTCCGGTATAGGGAAGGGCTCTTTTGAGGGCCGCGGAAGATTTGTCGCAGATGGAAACAACTCTGTAACCGGATTTTTTCAGAAGGAATCCAATGGCGGTTCCGACCATGCCTGTGCCGATTATGGCAAAATTATTTAAATTTGTTTTCCGCATATTCAAATAAAAAAAGGCCTTCCGCAAAAAAGAAGACCCTTATTCTATTATTCGATATTTTACTTAAATATAAATACCGTCTCAGTCTAGATAAAGGATCCAAGCGGTTTTGCTTGGATTAATGTAACATTGACGGGTGGCTAAGTCAAATATTATTTGTGGATTTTGAAGCTGTACTTGGCTATATAGGGTGCTAATTGTATATTTGTGGAGAATGAATGAAAAAAATTGATTTAATGATATTCGATCTTGACGGCACGCTTGTTTCCTCCGGCACGGATTTGGCGAACTGTATTAATTATACTTTAAATGAGCTGAAGCTTGAGAAAAAGACGGAAAAGGAAATAATGGGTTTTGTCGGGGATGGAATAGCCAGAACGATTCAAAAAGCCCTGGGACCGGAAAACGAAAGGCGCCTTGGAGAAGCGAAGGAAATATTTTCCGGTTATTACGCGTGTCATCTTCTGGATAATACAGCGCCGTACCCTCACGTGAAGGACGTTCTGGAAAATTTTAAAGACAAAACAAAAATTATTCTGACGAACAAACGCTATGAATTTACAATGATGATTGTCCGGGGTCTGGATATGGAAAAATACTTCGCGGAAATAGTCGGCATTGATTCCACGCCGTATGTAAAACCGGACCCGCGGGTAATAGAATATTTGCTGGATAAATACGGAGCGGATAAGGGAAAAACCCTTATCACCGGCGACGGCATTAATGATATAATTGTTGCCAAAAAATCGGGAATATTGAGCTGCGCTTATTTAAACGGATTAGGCAATAGAAATGATTTGCTGAATCTCAATGCAGATTATTATTGTGAAGATTTTCTGGAAATGAAATCTTTATTTTATTGAGAGAAAAAATCGGAAGATGATCGCAAAAGTTCTCCATACAATAGAAAAATACAGTTTGCTGGAAAAGGGCGACCGTGTGGTAGTGGCTTTATCGGGAGGGCCTGATTCCACGGCGCTGCTGGCAATTCTTGCCTCTATAGCCCCGGAATTGGATTTGATCCTGATCGCGGCCCATTTCAATCACGGATTACGGGGCAGGGAATCGGATGATGATGAAGAATTTTCCCGCGAACTGTCCCGGAGGTTCGGGCTTGTTTTCTGTTTCGGGAGAATGGAACTGAAAAACGACAGGAAAGGTGTTTCACCGGAAGATTATTACAGGCGTGAGAGATACGGTTTTTTGAATAAAGTTGCCGCTGACCATCATGCGCAGAAGATAGCGTTAGGACATAATCTGCAGGATCAGGCGGAAACTGTTCTGCTCAATCTTTTACGAGGCAGCGGCCTGGAGGGTCTCAAGGGTATTTTACCGAAACGTGACGGCAATATCATCCGTCCGTTGATTGAAATATCACGGCAGGAAATAATTGCGTACCTGGATAAGGAAGGCATTACGTATCGCCGGGACAGTTCCAACGAAAAGGGGATATATCTGCGCAATCAAATCAGAATGGAACTGATTCCGTATTTAAAAGAAAAATATAATCCGAAAATTGAGGAAAATATGGCGCAGATGGCGGAAATTCTGCGTTCGGAAGATGAATATATCCGGCAGCATGTGACGGATGCTCTGGAATCCCCGTTTGTTCAGAAGACGCGGGACAGAGTTTTATTAAAAATAGACTTCATCAATAAACTGCCGCAGGCAATTCGCTGGAGATTATTAAAAACTGTTTTGGAGGATTTTAATCCCGCAAAAAACGGTTTTGCATTTATTCACATAAAGGCACTGGATAATTTGTTGCACAGATGCGGATCGGGGAAAAGAGTTGTTCTTCCTCTGGGGATTGAAGCCGGACGGGAATACGACAATTTAATTCTGGAATATGGAAAAGCACGCTCGACAAAGATAAAATATGAATATCCTATGAATATTCCGGGCAATATTTATGTTAAAGAAAGAAATGTTACTGTCAGGGCTGAGCTTGTAAAAAAGGAAAGTATTGATTTCAAAAACCGTGAAAAAGTTTATCTGGACCTTGATAAAATCAAACAACCCCTTATATTACGTAATAGAAGGGACGGGGACTGGTTTGTGCCCCTTGGTATGGAAGGGCGGCAAAAAATGAAAAATTTCTTCATCGACCGTAAGATACCTTCCCGGCAACGCGATGAAATCATACTGGTTATTGATGGTACTTCTGTAATATTTATAGAGAATTTGCATTTAAGTGACCGGGTCAAAATAACCCCGGAAACAAGAAATGTTCTTATGCTGGAAATTATAAACACGTAAATAACGTCAATTTTGTAACGGACAAGTCTTTTCTGATATCGCCAGAAATTATTTGAGTTATATGAGATATTATTATAAAGATTATAACAGTTCGCTTGTCAGTTGCCGCCTTTTAGGTGGTAATTACCGGTAAGGCAAAAATTTTATTTACAATCGCGCCCTTGGGTTGCGCAATAAAAACAAACACTGCTTTACCGGGAACTGACGCTGTTAAGGCGGCAGATTCCATGCAAAATGGTATATCGCAATAAATAAAGGAGAAAAATATTGAATCAGTTTCAAAAAAATATAGCACTTGTACTTACTGTACTGCTTGTCTCTCTGCTTGTCTGGCAACTGTATAATCAGCCTAAAGCGGGAACCAAAGAAATAATTTACAGTGAGATGATAACATTTCTGGATAAAGGCGAAATCAGTGAAGTAACTATTCAGGGCGACAGTATTAACGGTAAATTTACCAACAACACCGGATTTAAAACATTTGCTCCCAAAGACGATAAACTGGTGGCGCAGTTCAGAGAAAAAGGCGTCAAGATTACAGCCAAACCGAATGAAGAATCTCCGTGGCTGACTGTTCTGATTTCATGGGTTCCGATGATTCTTCTCATTGGTGTCTGGATATTTTTCATGCGTCAGATGCAGGCAGGCGGCGGCAAGGCCATGGCTTTCGGCAAAAGCAGAGCTCGTTTAATGACGGATAAGTCGAAAAAGGTTACCTTTGCCGATGTAGCAGGAATCGATGAGGCAAAGGCGGAACTGGAAGAGGTTATTGACTTCCTTCGCGATCCTAAAAAATATACAAAACTTGGCGGAAGAATTCCCAAGGGGCTGCTGCTTGTAGGTCCTCCCGGAACAGGCAAAACGCTTTTGGCGCGAGCGATCGCCGGTGAGGCGGAAGTCCCCTTTTTGAGTATCAGCGGGTCCGACTTTGTGGAAATGTTTGTCGGCGTCGGAGCTTCGCGTGTAAGAGACCTTTTCAGTCAGGCTAAAAAAAATGCTCCCTGCATAGTCTTTATCGATGAGATTGACGCTGTCGGGCGTCATCGCGGCGCGGGCTTGGGCGGCGGTCACGACGAGAGAGAACAAACTCTTAATCAACTGCTTGTGGAAATGGACGGATTTGAATCCAATGAAGGAGTAATCCTCATTTCCGCCACGAACAGGCCTGATGTTCTCGATCCGGCATTATTGAGGCCGGGACGTTTTGACAGGCAGGTTGTAGTGCCTCTGCCGGATGTAAAGGGCAGGGAAATGATATTTGAAGTTCACGCGCGGAAAGCGCCTATAGACAGCGATGTTGATTTTTCGGTTCTGGCGCGGGGAACGCCGGGCACTTCCGGCGCCGACATAGAGAATCTTATTAACGAAGCCGTGCTGAACGCCGCGCGGGCAAATAAAGAAAAAGTGAACATGAGTGATTTCGAGTTTGCCAAAGATAAGATTTTAATGGGAACGGAAAGAAAGAGTATGGTCATCAGCGATGAAGAAAAGCGCAACACCTCTTACCATGAAACGGGCCATGCCCTTGTGGCAAGATTAATGCCGGGAACTGATCCCATTCATAAGGTAACCATTATTCCCAGGGGCAGGGCTCTTGGCCTTACCATGCAGTTGCCGATTGATGAAAAACACACCTACCCGCGTAAATATCTGGAGAACGAAATCGTTATTCTGCTGGGCGGACGTGCCGCTGAAGAAATAGTTCTGCATGATTTTACCACCGGAGCGGGGAATGATATTGAACGGGCGACCAATCTGGCCAGAAAAATGGTTTGTGAATGGGGCATGAGCGATACAATGGGACCGCTCAGTTACGGCAAAAAGGAAGAACAGATTTTCCTGGGCCGGGAATTTGCCACCCATAAGGATTACAGCGAAGATACGGCAAAACATATTGACGCGGAAGTTGTTTCTATCGTCACAAGAAACTATGAAAAAGCCAAGAAACTTATTAATGACAATATAGAAATACTGCATAAGATAGCCGGAGAGCTTCTCGAAAAAGAGGTTCTGAACGGGCCGGAAATAGACGCTATTATCGGCATTGCATTGCCTAAGGATCAGCAGGTGATTTAACCTGCAACAATTTGAGGTTGCTTTTACTTTATTTCCTGTCAGGGTAAAATATACAGGTTCATTTTAATATCGGTACTGTCCAAGTGAGAACAATCGAAATAAAAAACCTTGAAGAAGCCGCGGCGGTATTCAAAAAAATAGGCGTTGACCCTTACGGTATAGGGGCTATGGCGCAAAAAACAGTGAATATTAATATTCTGCTGGAGCGGCAGCCCTGTAAAATTGCGAACATCATCAAGCAGGAGATGCTGTCGATAGGCGGAGATGCCGCCGTAGCTCGTGGCTGTGTGGCCTGCAGCGTTCCCTCAAGCGATATTTTAATCATGGGCACATTAAAACAGGTATCAGCTCTGGCGGATAAAATTAAAAAACAGCCTTTCGGCCTGAATCTTATTGCCGCCGATATATTTAAAATATTAAACAGCATCGGTCAGCGCGAATATATCTGGAAAACATCACGGCGCAAAATTGTCCTGGGTAAAAAAACAATGGTTATGGGTATTTTGAATGTCACGCCGGATTCGTTTTCCGACAGCGGACTTTTTTACTCTTCACAAACCGCTATTGCACACGGATTGCGGATGGCTGATGAAGGCGCGGATATTATTGACATCGGCGGTGAATCCACAAGGCCGGGTTCCCGTTCTGTTCCGGTTAATGTAGAATTAAAAAGAGTGCTTCCCGTAATTGAAGGTTTGGCTGGAAAAATCAGGATACCGATATCGGTTGACACGAAAAAGGCGCAGGTTGCCAGGCTTGCCGTTCGGTCCGGCGCTGAAATAATCAACGATATAACAGCCCTGAACGGCGACAGGAATATGATTAAAACTGTCAGGGAAACGCGTGCCGCCGCAATACTTATGCATATGCGGGGCAAACCCCGAAACATGCAGAAGGGCAATCTGGCTTATGACGATGTGATGGGGGAAATCACGGATTATCTGAAAGCAAGCAGTGAAAAAGCGATGAACGCCGGTGTGGAAAAAAATTGTATTGTTGTCGATCCGGGAATTGGTTTTGGAAAAACTCCCGAAGATAATTATAAAATCATTAAAAATCTTTCCGGCCTGAAAATGCTGGGAATGCCCGTAATGATCGGAACATCGCGGAAATCCTTTATAGGAAAGATAACCGGCGGCGAACCGGATGAAAGAATGGAAGGCACTGCGGCAACTGTCGCCGCAGCCATAATGAACGGATGTCAAATCATTCGGGTGCATGATGTCGCGGCAATGAAAAAAGTTGCCGCGGTTACGGATGCCGTTATTTACGCTTAGCAGGTGGAATGATGATTTGCGGTATAGGTATAGACCTCGTGGAAAACAGCCGTCTGGAAAAAATCATTGAAAAATGGGGGCTGAAATTTTTAAACAGAACCTTTTCCGACAGGGAGATACAATACTGCGGCAAACATGTCAAATCGTCAACTCATTACGGAGCGAGGTTTGCGGCCAAGGAATCGTTTTTGAAAGCGCTGGGCATCGGTATGGGCATGGGCGTTAATTTAAGAGATATTGAAGTTGTGAATGATGATAACGGAAAACCAGTTCTTGCGCTTTGCGGAGAAGCGAAAGCGCAAATTGAAAAGAGAAAGATCACGGATATTCATTTGAGCCTGACTCATACCAGCCAGTATGCAACGGCGATTGTTTTACTGGAAAAAAAATAAATTCAGGGCTGTTTGCCGCTGTTCCCAATGAAAGAAAAAAATACAAAATTTGAAATAATATCCGCGAGCGCGGAGGATTCACGGGAATTAGCCCGCTCCATCGGTGAAAATTTAAAAGAAGGCGATGTTCTGGCGTTGTCGGGAGAACTTGGTTCCGGCAAAACCTGTTTTACCGGCGGTCTGGCCCTCGGCCTTGGAGTAGATGAAAAATACCGGATTACTTCTCCGACTTTTACATTGATTAATGAATATCCCGCAAGATATAAACTTTATCATTTTGATGTTTACCGGCTGAATGATTATTCGGAATTCGAGGATTTGGGTTATGAAGAATATTTTGGCGGCGGGGGGGTTGTTGTTATAGAATGGGCGGAAAAGATTGCCCGGATTCTGCCGGATGATGCCATATTTATAAATTTTGAATATCTTGATGAAAACAAGAGAAGAATCACTATAGAAGGACCGGAGATGAGATTAAGAGAAATAAAAATAGATACAAAAATGGAGGTTGTTTAAGATGGCTTTAATTGTTCAGAAGTTCGGCGGAACATCGGTTGCGGATATTGATAAGATAAAAAACGTAGCCCAGAAAGTAATCAATGTAAAAAAGGCCGGCAATAAGGTTGTGGTGGTTTTATCGGCTATGTCGGGCGAGACCGACAAGCTCATCAATTTGGCTCACGCCGCCGCTGATATCCCTGATCCGAGGGAATACGATTCCCTGATTTCCACGGGGGAGCAAGTCACCATTACGCTTTTGTCCATAGTCCTCAATTCCCTGGGATACAAGGCGAAATCATTTCTGGGATTTCAGGTCAAGGTATTGACCGACAAATCACATAAAAAGGCGAGAATATCGCTTATTGATACGGAATCGATAAAGAAGGAACTCAAAAAAGGGAGCATCGTCATCGTGGCCGGTTTTCAGGGCGTTGACGACGACAATAATATTACAACCCTGGGACGCGGCGGTTCCGATACCAGCGCAGTGGCTCTTGCCGCGGCATTAAAAGCGGATCAATGCGATATTTTTACGGATGTGGACGGCGTTTACACAACCGATCCGAATGTCTGCAATAAAGCGCGCAGACTGGATAAAATATCCTATGATGAAATGCTGGAAATGGCAATGACAGGGGCCAAAGTGCTGCATCCACGTTCAGTGGAAATGGCAAAAAAATATAATGTGCCTGTTTATGTTAAATCAACTTTTACTGATAAAGGAGGAACTCTTGTGACCAGAGAAGATAAAGATATGGAAAAAGAAATAATATCAGGTGTAACTTATGACCGCGATCAGGCAAAAATTACCGTGGTTCATGTTCCCGACAAACCGGGCGTGGCCGCCTCTTTATTTACGCCTTTGTCGGAAAAGAACATCTTCGTTGATATGATTATCCAGAACGCAAGCCTGGAAGGACGTACCGATCTTACCTTTACCGTTTCCAAAAAAGATTTGAAGGAAGCGCAGAAAATAGTCGAGAACACGGCCAAAAAAGTCGGAGCAAAAAATGTCGAAATTGACGAGCAGGTAGCCAAGGTTTCCGTCATCGGCGTGGGAATGGCCAGCCATTCGGGCGTCGCGTCAAAGATGTTTACAACCCTTGCCAAAGAGGGCGTGAATATTATGATGATCAGCACGTCGGAAATCAAGATATCCTGCATCATTGAAAGAAAGTATATGGAGCTGGCGGTATCGGTGCTTCATGACGCTTTCGGTCTGGAAAATAAAAAGAAAAAATAGTTTAATGACTATTTCTGAAAGTAAAATAAAGGGATTAACCGCTGTGTGTTTAATGCTGGCGGTTATTCCCTTTATTAGTTTTTTCTTCAATTCGTTTTCTGAATACAAAATCCCCGAGCTAGGCAGCAAATGCGATGATTGCTTGGCAATAGAAATTGTTGACGGCGGCCATAGCGCCGGAGTCTATTATGTCGCGCCGGGAACAACCGCAAACCAGTTACTGAAATCGTCAGGTATCGGAGGGCAGTTTAAAAACGACTTCCAGCTAAAAGCCGGAATTAAACTGATGATTGATTCCGTTTCGAAAAACAAGGATGCTGTTGTTGCCCAAATGAAAGCTGCCGACAGATTGTCTCTTGGATTGCCGATTGATATCAATCGGGCGACAGAGGATGATCTGATTTTAATAAAAGGAATTGGCCCGAAAACCGCTCAAAACATACTGGAGATGCGGAAAAAAATAAAGCGCTTTGAAAACATAGAGCAATTGATGGAAATAAAGGGAATTAAAGAAAAAAGACTCGCCCAATTCCGGAAATATTTATATGTGGGAAAGCGGCAGGAATAAATATGTCAGTCGCTGTATGACCTGTAGAAACTCAAAACGCGCTTTACATAATTTTGAGTTTCCCTGTACGGAGGAATGGTATAGTGATATTTGGCTACAGCCTTTTCTCCCGCATTGTAGGCGGCAAGAGCAAGATTTAAATCTCCCTTGTAAACATTGAGAAGATAACGCAGATAACGGGCGCCTCCTTCAATATTTTTTCCCGGATGAAAACTGTCATCAACATCAAGGGCGGACGCTGTTTTGGGCATCAACTGCATTAAACCCTGCGCTCCCACGGGAGAAACCGCTTTGTGATTAAAATTGGATTCTGCCTTGATGATCGCTTTGATCAGAGCGGAATCAAGTTTAAATTTGTCCGCGGCTTTACTGATAATGCCATCATATTTATCCACGTCGATACGGGCATTGAAAAGAACCCTTTTTTCCCTCATGATCATAACGTATTTGACGTTGGGATCGGAAGGCACGTTGGTAAGGTGCAGAACGCCTTCGCTATCCACATGCTTGTAGATATCGGCATAGGCGGGATCTGCCGCCATAACTGTCAAGATAAACAAAAACGCGGTTAAAGCCGGGAAAAACAAAATCCTGTACGATTTAATAGGAAATATGTCTGATTTTTTTCTCATATGTTAATATGATAACACATAAGTCTTTATAAATCAATGCTTTGTTTAGGAAAAATAATTAAACACCTGATGTAATTGCGGTAATGCAAAATAATAATATTTTAAACAGCGTTTTGATCGGGAGCGCACCCCGCGAGGGGAGCGCATTATAAACAGAACATTGCCTTGCCGGGAATTTTTGCCTTAAAGGCGGAAATTACATTTAGAAGAATCGAGACTAAATCGTCATTCCGCCGTCAATTGCCAGCGTCTGTCCCGTAATATAGCTTGACGCGTCCGATGCCAGAAAAATAACAGCGCCTACCATATCTTCCGGTTCTGCTGGTCTGCCGAGAGGCGTTCTGCTCATTGCTATATTAAGAATATCCTGATTTTGCCAGAGCGCTTCGCTGAATTTGGTTTTGGTGAGTCCGGGGGCAATCGTGTTCGCCCTGATATTGAATATTGCCCACTGCTGAGCCATGACCTTTGTCGCCATGATAACGCCCGCCTTGCTCATCGAATAAACCGGCAGGATGTCCGGGGTAATTCCCGCGACAGACGCGATATTGATAATGTTTCCTCCGCCTTTTTTCCGCATGGTGCGCGCCACTGCCTGACTAAGGAAGAACATGCCCTTGAGGTTCAGGTTCATAATGGAATCCCACGCGCGTTCGTCAATGTCGATGGCCGACGCCATGGAAGGATTCGTTGCCGCGTTATTGACTAGAATATCTATTCTGCCGTATTCCTCAATCGCTTTCGCGACAAGATTATTGATTTCCTCCACTCTGCCGATGTGCGCTCCCACGGCGAGGCATTTTCTGCCGGTTTTTCTTATTTCCTCCGCAACCTTTTCCAGGTCGGCGATTTTGCGGCTGGCAATGACCAGATCGGCTCCCGACTGCGCCAGTCCCAGGGCGATTGTCCGCCCTATGCCGCGGCTCGCGCCTGTAACCAAAGCTACTTTATTTTCCAAAGATAAATTCATTTTAATTTCCTCCTCGGGAGAAGTTATATTTTAGATTGATATTTTATTGCCAAAGTTGATTGTATTGAATAATTCTCTTTCTTTTTTCTTCATCCGTGCGGCTTCTTCTTTTGTCGTGTTTTCATGATTATAACCAAGCAGGTGAAGTATTCCGTGAATCAGAAGAAAATCTATTTCCAGTTCGATGGAGAGTTTTCCTTTGACAGCGTCTCTTCGGGCTGTTTGCACGGAAATGATAATATCGCCCAGGATTTGAGGATTTATATTGCCGCATTCGCCTTCCCGCAGGGAAAAGGAAAGAACATTGGTTGCCCTGTCTCTTGCCAGATATTGTTTGTTTAATTGCCTGATGGTTTCATCATCGACAAAAGAGATGCTGACTTCCTTATCCCCGCAATCAAGAATCTTCAGAATTTGCAGAACCGTGCCGCGGATTTTACGCCGGTCTATTTTGATTTCAGTTTGACTGTTTTCTATCTGTATTTTCATGGGCATCTTTTTTGCCGTTGGTCTCTTTTGGCGCCGCTTCCGGATAATCAACGCGATGGTGAAAAATTCCCGTAAGAATTTTAATAAATGTTTCCGCTATCGTATTGAGGTTGCTTAGTGTCAGTTCGCACTCGTCAAGCTGTCCGTCCATGTAAACGCCTTCAATTCTTTCCCTCACCAGAGAACGGATTCTGGCCGGAGTGGGATTAGTAAGAGTGCGTGAAGACGCTTCGATAATATCTCCCAGCATTATCAGTCCCGCTTCTTTAGTCTGCGGTTTCGGTCCCGGATAGCGGAAATCGTTTTCGGACAAAGAACGGATGGATTCATCCTTGTCTTTTTTGGCCTTGTCATAGAAGTAGCTGACCATACTGGTGCCGTGATGCTGCCTGATTATGTTGATAATCTGCCTGCCGAGTTTCGCCTCCGCCGCCAGTTCACAGCCGTCCTTTACATGCGAAATTATGACCAAACCGCTCATTTTGGGAGACAATTTGTCGTGCTTGTTGTCGGAACTCTGCTGGTTCTCGATAAAGTACTGAGGTTTTTTCAGTTTCCCTATATCGTGATAATAAGAGCTTACTTTTGCCAGCAGAGAATTGGCTCCGATAGCTTCGGCCGCCGCCTCCACGAGAGAAGAAACGATTATGCTGTGATGGTAAGTTCCGGGCGCCTCAATAATCATTTTCTGGAAAAGAGGCTGATTGAGATTGGCCAGTTCCAGCAGTTTAATATCGGTAATAAAGTCAAAAAGACTTTCAAAAACAGGAGTGATTCCGGCGACAAGAATTCCCGTTAAAATTCCTCCGAAAAAGCCCATTATCAGCCGTATCGGCAGATCATTGAATAAATTTCCCGTGATAAGATTTATGCAGACAATCGCGGCCATATTTATAATTCCCAGAAATAGGCCTATTCTCAGAAAGACGGAACGCCGACGGATACGCACGATCTGATAAGACGCGGCAATCGACCCCAGGAAGGAGAAAAGAGGGAAAATAACCTGTTCATCAAAGGTGAATCCGAGCAGAAAAGAGGTAAGGGCGCTTATAATCAAGGCGACGTTTCTGTTAATCAAAATAGCGATGGTCATTGCTCCCAGCGCAAAAGGTATGGCGAAATAACAGGCGTCGACAGGTATGGAGGGAAATGATCTGTTAACCGCGAGAGAAATAAAAATTCCCGCTTTAATAAACAATATCTGCAACAGGGCGATAATGCCGAAAACAAGCAAATCCACATTGGAGCGTGTGGAATTTCTGGCCCAGTTTCTTGTCCGCCAGAGATACAGGGCAATGGAAAGAAACAGCGCCGTAAAGAAAAATCCCAGCATAATTGTGAATCTGGAAACATTATTGTTCTGTGAAGATTTAAAGTAGGCGTTGAGCTTGGCCAGTTCCAGATAGCCTATTTTTTCTCCCTCGCGGACTATCATTTCATTTTTCTGCACCTGGAAAAATGTCGGATTGGCATCTCCGATGACGGCCAGTCTTTTCTTTTCCGTAGCCTCTCTGTTAAATGTCAGATTTGGTTCGATTAATTTTTTGGTCAGGGAAAAGGCCACATCTTTCAGGCTGTTTTCTTCGCCGTCAAAAACGGTGTTTACGGTTTTTAAGAGCGGATCATCTATTTCCTGAGTATTAAACAATAAAGAAGAATCATGTACTTCTTCCTGAAATTTGGTTTTTAAATTATGAACGACGATGCCTTTTTGTCTTTCCGCTTTGCCAAGCACATCATTTGTAATAAATCTTTTTTGATAAAAGGATGGAATAAGACGTGAAAATTTATCCTGAAGATCTCCTGAGAATTTATATTCATTTAAAACATAAAATTCTTCCGAACTTATATAAACGCCCAAATACGCTTCCAGCAGTTTTTTCTCTTTTTGCAGATTGCTAATGTTTTCCTTTTCATTTACCGGTGTTCTTGCTGTAAGGGAATTGCTGTATCTTTCGGCTGACTGTGAAAAAGCTTTAACCAGTTTTGTCTTGATGATATCGGCAATTGTGTTGTCGTAATCGTAAACCGGTTTGATATTTTCCGCGTCTTCGAGTTTCTTTTGCTCTATTGCCTGCTGATCCTGCACATAGAAAGAGTAATCGGCTTTAATATTTCTTGGGGCGATCATTCCCATTTTAAACTGCGGTTCGGAAAGATTAATTTCCGGCGCCATAATCAGGGCCAGAATCAGACAAAGACTGATGGCAATGGCCCATCTCTGAAAAAGGCTGTTTCTCAAAAAACCAAAGGAAATGTTTCTTTTTTTCAGCAGCCTGGTTAAAATATTAAATATTTTGTTTTTATACGCTTGAAAAAAATTCATAAATTTATTTACCGTTGTCGGCCTTTTTTTCCTTATCCAGACGCGCATAAGCTTTTATGACATCCTGAACCAGAGGATGCCGGATAACATCTATTTCCGAAAAATATACAAAACGCACACTTTCTATTTTTTTCAGGATTTTTTCCGCTTCAATCAAACCGGAGGCTTTTCCGGCGGGTAAATCAATCTGGGTAATATCGCCGGTAATTACCGCTTTGGAACCGAAACCCAGTCTTGTCAGGAACATCTTCATTTGTTCCGATGTAGTATTTTGCGCTTCATCCAGAATAATAAAGGAATCGTTGAGAGTTCTTCCGCGCATGAAAGCCAGAGGGGCGACTTCAATCAGCCCCTTACTGATTAGGGCGGAGGCCCTTTCCATATCTATCATATCATAAAGAGCATCGTAGAGAGGACGAAGATAAGGGTTTACTTTTTCCGCAAGGTCTCCCGGCAGAAATCCCAGTCTTTCCCCGGCCTCAACAGCCGGACGCGCCAGAATTATCCTTTGAACTTTTCTTTCCAGCAGATATGATACGGCCATGGCCATGGCCAGATATGTTTTTCCCGTTCCGGCAGGGCCTATGGAAAAAACCATATCGGAGTTTCTCATGTATTCAATGTAGAGCCTCTGAGCAATGCTTTTGGGGGTAATTATGCGTTTCTGGGAGGAAATAAAAACAGTGTCGAGGAATATTCTCGCCAGTTCAAAGTTTATATCTTCCGAAAGAATGCGGTGAGCGTAGTCTATATCCGACGAATGAATATGCCAGCCTTTTTCCATTATTGAATAAAGCTGCTGAAAAAGGGTGCTGATCTTCTGAACATGGCTGTACTGACCGGAAATAGTTATATTATTTCCCCAGGCTTTTATCTTGACCGGTTCCAGCTTTTCGATAAGTTTTAAATGCTTATCATGTTCGCCGCAGAGACTTTTCAGTAAGTTGTGGTCAGCAAAGGAAATTTTCTCTACGTTTTCGCTTTTTGTTGCCTGCTTCAAAATAATTATCAGCCTCTAAAATTATGATTCATAACAAATCAATGCTCTAGTTCCAATGATGATCATTTCGATTTTAGAGCCGGGTTCTATCACGTTGATTTGCCCAATGCAATACATATTGACGGGACCGTCAAAAGCCGTCAAATGATTAATTTCACAAGCAAGTTATTAATATAACACATATTTATACATGAATAATTCTTGAGGTTCATTTTTGCAGAAATAAATGGGCAAATACTTTGGCGTTTCCCAGCATATTATCAATGGGGCAGTTTTCATCCGGCTGATGAGCCGTCATGCCGGTTTTGGACCAGACCGCCACAGGATAACCGTCCTTTTTGCGGATATAGGAAGCAACGGTTCCCGCTCCCACGCCGCCGGCAAATGCTTTTACATTATAAACTGCTCCAATAGCTTCTACAAGCGCCTGAACTACGGGAGCATCATGTGGGGTTGGTTTTGCCGATTGCACATACTGCGCGGTAGATATTTCTATCTGAACCTTGAATTTATTTTCAATCTCGCGAACCATTTTCCTGATTTCCGCCATGACATCTTCCAAATCATATTCCGGCAGAACACGGCAATCCATGCAGAAAACATCATCG
>Ga0153915_10001783_pt1 | contig 19789 bp, 13 predicted proteins | sample Opewatmetagenome_2_FD_107003 | JGI IMG/M metagenome (GOLD analysis project Ga0153915, IMG submission 107003) | Freshwater wetland microbial communities from Ohio, USA - Open water 3 Core 3 Depth 3 metaG | ecosystem: Environmental > Aquatic > Freshwater > Wetlands | place: USA: Ohio, Lake Erie...
CAACCAGGTCCAGCTGCATTTTGAAATCCGGCGCGATGGCAAGCCCGTGGACCCTGTCAAGCTGTTGCCGGAACCGCACGCATAGACCGTCCCCGCCGAGCCGGGGATTGGGCCGGTACGTCGGAACGATACCGCAGGAATACTAGGCCGCAACCTGGTAATTATCGCGGCCTTCGTTCTTGGCTTCGTACAAGGCGGTGTCCGCGGTCTGAATGAGCTGCTCTGAGCCAATCGCTGCATTGCCGTCGTAGAAAGCTATGCCAGCGCTGGTGGTTATGCGGACCGTTCGATATTCAAGCGAAAATTCCGATCGCATGGCAGTGACGATTTTTTCCGCAATACGGCAGCCGTCTTCACGTTGATCCAGTTCTTCGAGCACAACGGCAAATTCATCGCCTCCCAGGCGGGCGGCAGAATCGGTCAACCGAACACAGGTCATCAGCCGCTGCGCAAAACCCTTGAGCAGCGCATCGCCCGCGGTGTGTCCGAGATGGTCGTTGATCTGCTTGAATCTGTCGATATCAAGGTACACGACCGCCATCAACCTCCTGCTGCGACGGGCGCGGGCCATGGCCAGCTGCAATCGATCGTAAAAAGTAATGCGATTCGCCAGTCCGGTCAGCATATCGTGTCGCGCCTGGTATTCGATCTTGAGAGCGGCTTCCTTGCGCTGGGTGATGTCGGCGTTGACCCCGATCATGCGCACTGCCTTGCCATCGGCGTCGCGTTCGATGACTTTTCCGACACTGTAGATCCACAGCCACCGTCCGTCGGGTCTCAGTACACGGTGCTCGACGTTATATTGAACCTCGGGGCTTTTAAGCGCCAACCGCAGTCTTCCCTGCAGGAGTGACCTGTCATCGGGGTGCACTTTGCCTTCGAGCTCCGACAGCGTCGTGAAGGTCATGCCGGCCTGCTTGCCGAGCATTATCCGCCAGTGTTCGCTGAGCTGGATTTTCCCGCTGCGAACGTCCCAGTCCCACCATGCAATGTGGGAACTCTCCAGTGCCAGCTTCAAACGCTGTTCGCCAAGGTACAGTTTTTTGGCCAGCGGCGTCACACGCGCGTACAGCAGCATCGTGCCGGCCGCAACCAGCAATATCGTCAGTACGAGAGCGACCCACAACTGTTGGCGCAGCGGAGCATAAATCTCGGTTGTATCCATTCTTGCGACCATGCCCAAGCCGAGCGAGCCGATCGGGCCGTAGGCAGTGAGCGCACGGTATCCTTGGTAGTCGCGTGCGAATATGACCCCGGTTTCGTTGGCAAGCGCGCGCGCCATCGGCAACGTCTCGGAATAGGGAGTGCTGAACGCCTCGGCGTGACGACGCTGTGGAAAGCAGGTGAGGCGTTCTGCCGAGCGCGAACACACAACAATCTGCCCGGTTTCTGCAAAATCGCCGAAGTGTTCGAGCGCACTGGTCAGCGCCGAAAGCCGTTGTTCTACGATTACCACACCCACCGGCTCAGCATTGGAGATCATTGGCATGCGGGTACGCAGCACATAGCCGTCATTCCAGATGAGGACGTTTTTCTGACGCGTAGACAGCGTAATTGCGAGCGCGGGATTCTCGGTGAGGCTGCCGACCCTCAGTCGTTCCTTACCGTCGCGACCGTAGAAAGCGAGACCGGTGTATCCAAGCTGCAGGAAGCTGTCGCCTGCGTCGCGCAGGCGGCCCAGCGTTTCAGTGTCGTCCGGGATTTTATTGAGTATGCGAAGGTAAGCGAGGAGCGTCGGACGGGAGGCGATCAAGGCGGCTTCGGTCGAGCGCAGGTCGATATTGCTTGCAAACATGTAAATGGCGGTCTTCAGCGGCAGCAGCAGGCTTTGCTTGGCCAAAGACTCAATCTGGCGCTGCGTCAGAATCAGACCGGCAAGAACCGAAACAAAGATGATGCTTGCCAGCACCACAGCGCTGTTCAGACTGATGCGCTGCACTTCATCTGGAATGAGGTTGCGCGCGCGGTACCACCCGGAATGGGTCCAGCACGACCACAGGGCGATTCCGGTTGCGATAAAGCCAATCGCAGTGGTCGGCGCCATTTGCCCGAACAGGTAATTTTCGTAGGCCAGGGGGAGATGCAGAAGATAACCTGCAGTGGCGATGCCGCCGATGACGATCACCGCACCGGTAAGGGTTTGTACCAGCAGGCCGTTCCAAAGCGAGCGGACATTGTGGATCAGAGCCAGTGTTGCCCCACAGAGCACGAAGGCGAACGCAGTCGGCGGCGACATGCGACCGGGGTAGGGGTTGTCATCGTGATACCAGCGATGCCAGGCCGGATGATCGATACCAAGGTCGTAGTGGACGAGGTACTGCATCAGTACCAGTCCCGAAATCAAGGCGATTCCGATACCTAGAGCCGCTTGAAGCCGTCGACAGGCTGCGGATGCCGGGCGGTTGCTTAACAATGCCACCGCAACCAGGCCGAAGCACACCGCAGTGTTAATTACCATGACGGCGCCGGGGATCAATCGAAAGATCCGCGGGTCGCGTGCCAGCCAGGCGTAAATTGTCAGAGCGCTGAGTAACAGCAGGACCACGCCGACCAGCGCCGCTAACGGGCGTATCGGTGCTGCTTCGATTGACTCAAGACGGTCACTCACAATTCGGGGTGAATTTGTCGCTTCTTGAGATTCAAGTCGTGCACACGCCCCTCTCAGGTCGACCGGTGCACCTCATGGGGATCAAGTTAGACGCTCAAGGGTGAAACTTCTTGATCTGCGTCAACAGTTCACCCAGCCGCAGGGGGGGTTGCGCAATTCCGTAATGCAACGAAACATAAAGATCCGTGATGATGGATATTGCCGGCGCAAGATCGGGGCGAATGCGTGCCAGCCGGTCCGCGTAGTCCAACGGGCCTTCGAAAAGTTCGCGCGGCAAGCCTTTCCGCGCCAGTTTGCCGCAAAACTTGAGGTAGGCGCGCTTTACCGGATCGCGCACGGCGATTCGCAGCTTGCGCAGCATGATCAATGACAGCGTCAGTGTAATCAATCCAGTGACGCAAACCAGTGCGAGCGCCATCAAACGCCAGGTCGCATCGCTGAAACCCACGCGCGAGAGAAGAACGCGCTGGCGTTCCGGGTTATAGCCGAGCACCCACTGATTCCAGGCGTTGGCAATGGAATCCCAGGTGAGACGCAACTGCCGCTGCCATTGCAGGTCTCCACGGGCGAACAGCGGCAGCGCGCCGCGGCGCGGAATCGCGGCAGCGATACCCGCTTCGACGCGTAACGGGGACACAGCAGCGGTGGGATCCACGCGGACCCAGCCGGCATCCCGAAGCCATGCCTCGGTCCATGCATGAGCATCCGCCTGGCGCACGATCATGTAATGGCCAAGGGGATTGAGCTCGCCGCCCTGATACCCGGTGACGACGCGTGCCGGCACGCCGGCCGCGCGCATCAGTACTGTGAAGGCAGAAGCATAGTGTTCGCAAAATCCGCTGCGCGTAACAAACAGGAACTCGTCGATCGAATCCCTGCCGAGCAGCGGGGGCGAGGTGGTATAAACAAAATTCTCGTTGCGAAACATGGACAGCACATGGCGCACGAGGGCGTTGTCATCGCTGAATTTCCGGCGCAGCGATTTTCCGAGCTCAACGGTTCGCGGATTGAAACCAGCGGGCAACTGCAATGCACGCTGCAGCGAAGCTTCCGATTCGGTTCGACCGTACCTTGCATCGAGGTAAGACTCCATCCCATAGCGCAAGCGGTTCGTGATCGGGGAATTCGACATCAGCTGAAAATCGGACGTTACCGCCGCCCTTGGCGGAACCCTGCCGGGCAGATCGAGCGCAAACAGCCAGCGCTTGTTGCTCGGCTCGATAGTGACTTCGTATTCGACGGGGGCGCCGATCGCCTGGTATTGAAGGTCGCGAAAGCGCGCCCGCGGGGCCGTCCAGGTTTGACCGTCAAAGTCCCTCAGGACCGGTCCGCGCCAGTACAGCGCCTTCGGCGGTGGAACTGGAGAGGAGAACGCGACGCGAAAAGCGACCGCGTCCGACAAAATGAGGTTGGTCAGGGTTCCCGGAGACATGCTGTCCGAGAGGCCGCTCACCCCGGAGTACGCGTCCTGCGGCAATCCCCAAAGTGGTCCCTGGACGCGGGGGAAGAAGACAAACAATGCGAGCATCAGCGGCGCAGATTGCGCCAGCAGCACAGCAGAACTGCGCAATTGATGGCGATAGCTGGGGAGCGGCGGCGTGTGATTCAAGCGGATCATGGTTGCCGTAATGATCCACACGCAGGACAGCATGTAGATTGCCGTAGGGATGGTTTGTGAATAAAGAAATCCGGCGAGTATCAAAAAATAACATAAAACGATCAATAACATAGCGTCACGAGTTGATTTCGTTTCGAGAGTCTTTAGCACCACCATGACAATTAACAGCACGACGCCGGCGTCGCGGCCGAAGAGGGTGCCGTGCTGCAGATACACTGCGGCAACGGCGCCGATCACGATGAGGAACAGCAGCCACGCGCGCGGCAGTGGCAGGCGCACGAATCCGAGATAGCTGCGCCAGACAATGACCGTGACCGCCAGCATGACCGCCCACCATGACAGGCGCTCGATGTGGGGGGCGCAGACCGCTGCCAGCGCGGCCAACAACCATAATGTATTGCGCGGGTTCAACGCATTTTCAGGCATGCCGCGCTCCATCGCCATCGAACAGTGCGAGCGCTTCCAGGCAGCGCTCACGCTGAGCTTCTCCGCTTGCAATCGGCAGCGTGCGTCCGGGCAGCTTGAGCCCAAACGAAAGGCCGAGAGCGTGAGCGTCCAGTATCCACCGCGCAAGCCGCGACAATCGTTGCTCTGTGCCCAAATGTGCCGGCAGCAACTCCCAGGACAACCACAGCTCGGAATCGGCGCGGCCGCTGAACTGCTTGGTCAGCAGACCCTGATCACGTGCCGCCGCCTTCCAGGCGATATGCCGCGGCGAATCGCCGGGATGATATTGACGAAGCCCGAAAAAATCTTCCTGACCCTGCCCGCGTTCGGCGCCCTGACCCGGGGATTTTTCCACCGGCGGCAGCGGCGACCCGGGCGGATCCGGACGCGGGTAAACCACGCAGCGCATATCCAGCTCAAGGTAGGCCCAGGCGTAATACAGACCGACCGGATAGCGGGTGAACAGCGTCAATCTTCCGGGCTGTAACAAGCCGCGGCGCGGAGCTGGAATCCCGATACCCAGGAACACGGCCTGGTGCGCCGGGACATTGGAAAACGCGGCGGCTTTCTTGTCACGGGTAAGCCCGATGCTGTAGCGTGGGGCGTCGCCGGGATTTTCAATGTACACCGTGAAGCGCGCCGTGTCTCCGGCAAACACAGGTTCCGAGCGTCCGGCGGTTACCCGAAGATTGGCGAGATTGCGAAAGGTATGAAGCATGGAACTGATACCCACGCCGGCAAGCAGGAAGGTGAGTACAAAGCCGAGACTCAGTGTGTAATTGATAGAACCTACCAGCATCAATAGCAGGACGGCGGCAAAGATCACGCCCTGCCGCGTCGGTAAAATGAATACACGGCGTTGCACCAGAACGATCGCGCCTCTCTGCGGACCGCGCAGCTGGAAGAGCCAGTTCTGAAAACGGTTCTTGAGAGCGAAATACATCGTCTTGATCAGGGCCGGCGGTGACGCCCCGGACGCGAAGGTGCTGCCTGACTTCTGCTCACCGCCCTGTACGCGGTCAGGGTATCGCGACCTGTTTGATAAGTTGGTCGGCAATGTCCGTTCCATTGACCTCGTTTGTTTCCCCGGCGGAACTCAAGCGGTGTCCAACCACACCTTGCAGTACCGCCTGCACATCTTCAGGAACGACATGCCCGCGGTCGTCCATCAGTGCCCAAGCCCGGGCGCTGTGCAGCAATGCAAGCGCTGCCCGGGGCGACAATCCGTTTACGAACTCGTTGGTGCGGCGTGTATGGTTGACGAGCGCCTGCACGTAATCGAGCAGCGCGCTTGAGGTGTGTACGTTCTGAGCGCGGTGTTGCAGTTCGATGAGTTCCCCGCCTTCCATGCAGGGCTTGACCTGTTCGAGAAGATCGCGCCGATCCTCGCCCTGCAGAAGGGCGCGCTCTGCTTCGCCATCAGGGTAGCCCAGCCGGATGCGCATCAAGAACCGGTCAAGCTGCGATTCCGGAAGGGGAAAAGTGCCGACAAGATGCGACGGATTCTGGGTGGCGATCACGAAAAACGGATGCGGCAGGCGACGTGTTTCACCCTCGGTCGTGACCTGGTGCTCTTCCATTGCTTCGAGCAACGCGCTCTGTGCCTTGGGCGTAGCCCGGTTGACCTCATCCGCGAGCACGAGCTGGGTGAAGATCGGGCCCGGATGAAACTGAAAATTACCCTTGTCACGGTTGTAGACTGAAACGCCGAGGATGTCGGCCGGCAGCATGTCGCTGGTAAACTGAATACGCTGGAACCCGAGGCCCAGTGAAGCCGCGAGCGCATGGGCGAGGGTGGTCTTGCCGACGCCCGGGATATCTTCGATCAGCAAATGGCCGCGCGCCAAAAAGCAGGCCATTGCGAGCCTGATCTGGTGTTCCTTGCCCAGGACGATGCTGCCCACCTGGGCGATGACCTTTTCTACCCTGTTAGTCATGAGTCTCGTATCGTGCCGAATCGGAAAGTGTGCCACATCCGGCGGATTTCGTCCGCACTCGATATGCGGAGAAGTTCTCACAATTCGTCCGACAAATTGCGGACGAAGTCGGCCTCGATTTCGGCGTCGTCGGGGCGAATCGGACGGATGGTTACCGTCGTCCCGTCGGCAAGGGTGGCGTCTTTGAGCAGGTGGGCGGGGTAGGGTTGCACTCTCAAACGAGACGGAAGCTCCTGCTCCGACGCCTGCAAGCGGCGCACCGTTAGACAGCAGGTGGCACGCATTATAAGATTTGCCTGAGATTACCGAAACGTTTCCACGCCGGGAGAGCAGACTGAAAACAGTTTTTGTCAGCCACAGCGAATGTTTGTTGCACGATATGGGCGTCCATCATCCAGAGCAACCGGCACGCCTCAGGGCAGTTGAGGACCAACTCACCGCCTCGGGGCTGATCAATCATCTGCAGCATGTTGACGCGCCGCTCGTCACGCACGCTCAGCTCGAGCGCGTGCACGCGCAGGCGTACATTTCGGCGATTGAGGCGGTTGCGCCGAAAGCCGGCACGGTGCACCTCGATCCGGACACCGCGATGAATCCGCATACGCTCGGCGCCGCCATGCGCGCGGCGGGCGCGGCGGTCCTTGCGACCGACATGGTCGTCAAGGGCGGGGCGGCCAATGCCTTTTGCAATGTGCGCCCCCCTGGTCACCATGCCGAGCGGGCCCGCGCAATGGGTTTCTGCATTTTCAACAATGTGGCGGTGGCCGCAGCGCACGCGCTCGATCATCATGGCATGGAACGCGTTGCCATAGCCGACTTTGACGTGCACCACGGCAACGGCACCGAGGACATATTCAGGGATGATCCCCGCATGCTGATGGTGTCGACCTTTCAGCACCCTTTCTATCCCTACAGCGGCATCGACGGACGCTCCGAACGCATGGTCAACATTCCGCTCGCCGCTTACAGTTCAGGGCGCGAATTTCGCGCGGCAGTTGAACAATACTGGATTCCGGCGCTGGAGCGGTTCAGGCCCGAGATGTTGTTTATATCCGCCGGTTTTGACGCCCACCGCGACGACGACATGGCGATGCTGAACCTTGTTGAAGCCGACTATGCATGGGTTACCAGTATAATCAAGAGCATAGCGGAGAGGCATGGTGGGGGTCGCATCGTATCCGTGCTCGAAGGCGGCTACGAGCTGCACGCGCTTGGCCGCAGCGTTGCGGCCCATCTCAAGGTGCTGAGCGGTTTGTAGAGGCGCGTTCCATCGTGCCGCGCCTGTCTGCCCGTTGAGGCACATTGGCGGACAGGCACCAGGCTTCGTGCGGCGAACTTGGCCGCTTGCATATCGGGGGGTGCGATGCTCGACGCGATGACTCAGTACTTCGTCACGAGCGGCTTCATGCCGCACGGCTATTGCTTCCTGTGGACGCCGCCTCTGCTGTGGCTTTACGTCGTTTCGGATTCCCTGATCGGACTTGCCTATTATTCGATCCCGCTCGCGCTGTGGTATTTCGTCCGCAAGCGCCAGGACCTGCCGTTCAGATGGATTTTTGTGATGTTCGGAATCTTCGTGCTTGCGTGCGGCACCACCCACTTCATGGCGATCTGGAATATCTGGCAGCCGGTCTACTGGCTGGATGCCGGCGTCAAATCAGCGACCGCGCTGGCGTCGGTGGCCACCGCTGCACTGTTATGGCCGTTGATCCCGCGGGCGCTGCGAATCCCGAGCCGGGGGCAGCTGATCGCCGTCAACGACCGGCTGCAGCATGAAATCGCGGAGCGCGGGCAGGCGGAACAAAAGCTCGCGGAATTCAATCGCGAGCTCGAGAAGACGATAGCCGAGCGCACCGCCACTTTGACCGAGACAAACGATCGGTTGCGGCAGGCCAAACAGCTATATCGATACCTGTTCGAATCCAACCCGATGCCGATGTGGATCGTCGATCCCGACGGCATGCGGCTCCTCGAAGTAAATCGGGCGGCGGTCGTAACCTACGGTTATGCGCGCGATGAACTGCTTGCCATGAGCCCGTTTGATTTGAGGCCGCCAGCGGACGTTGATTTGCACCGTGAGCAACTAAAGCGGCGTGATCCGACCGGAATCACCTTCAGGAGGCGGGATCGTCACCAGAAAAAGGACGGCAGTACGATGGACGTCGAAGTCACCGTTCATCCGTTGGAATATGCAGGCCGGCTGACGCGCCTCGTCTTGGTCAATGATGTCACGGACCGCGTGAAAGCCGAGGAGGCGCTGGAAAGGGAACACCTCCTGTTGCGCGCGGTCATCGACAACCTGCCGGATCGCATTTATGCCAGGAATACGGAGGGGCGGATCGTGTTGTCGAACGATGCAAACGTTCGGTCCCGGCATCCAGGGGGGGGAGGGGAAGCGCCGGGCAGGACCCTATCCGATATTCGTTCGGCCGATCTGTCCGCAGGGCTCGAGGTGGAGGATCGGGCGGTGATGGAAACGGGTGATCCGGTGCTCAATCGCGAAATGCATTTCGATGAGGCAGACGGCAGCAGACGCTGGTTTCTGGCGAGCAAGCTTCCACTGCACGATGGCCGTGGAAAAATCACGGGGCTTGTCGGGATCCTGCGCGATATCTCGGAGGTGCGGCAAAGCATGGAAGTCATCCGCGGTCTCAATATTGAACTCGAACGGCGCGTACTCGAGCGAACCGCGCAGCTCGAGGCCACGAACAAGGAACTCGAAGCATTTGCCTACTCGGTTTCGCACGATCTTCGCGCGCCGTTGCGCAGCATAGACGGTTTCAGCCAGGCGTTGCTCGAGGACTATCGGTCCGCGCTGGATGAGACCGGGCAGGATTACCTGCAGCGGGTGCGGAGTGCCAGCCAGCGCATGGGAAAGTTGATCGACGACCTGCTGGCGCTGTCGCGCATCACGAGCAGCGAGATGCGGCTCGAGATGGTCGACCTGGGCGCGCTTGCCCGTGAAATTTACGAAGAACTACGGGGCGAGCAACCGAAGCGCGTTGCCGATGTCCGCATCGCCGGGCAACTGACCGCACAAGGTGACCCGAATCTGATGCGGGCGGCGTTGCACAATCTGCTGCAAAACGCGTGGAAGTTTACCGGCACGAAAGCTCATGCCGTCATCGAATTCGGCAGCGAGATCCGGAGTGGCCAGCGTGTCTTCTACGTGCGCGACAACGGAGTCGGTTTCGACATGGCCCATGCCCGCAACCTTTTCGGCGCGTTCCAGCGCCTGCACAAGCACAGCGAGTTTCCAGGCACCGGGGTGGGGCTGGCCACCGTGCAGCGTGTCGTGCACAGGCACGGCGGCGAGATTTGGGCGGAGGCAGAACCCGGGCGGGGCGCAACGTTTTGCTTTACGCTTGGGTTCGATCAGCGGCGTGCTGCCCCGGATGCGCCCGGGGATGACGGGGAGTAGTCGGCGAGTGTGCCTTTACCGGTCAGGGCGCGCCCACAGCGCTCTGGCTGTAATATAAATAAAATGTATAATCAACAGGATAGGACAAATATTTCACAAGAAGCCTTGCTGATTTGGCGCTTTGGACGGGAAAGATTGGTTTTTCCGCTTTCTGGGAGGCGCCCACATCCGGGAAGCCGGGGTATGATGGGGAGGTCGTGCGTGTTCCGCACGTCAATCGCGAGAGACCCATGAGGCGGCTGGAGGACGCAAAAAACGGGGAGCAGGCGCTGGCGGAAAGCCAGGAACGGTTCCGCGCCACGTTCGAACAGGCAGCGGTCGGTATCGTGCATACCGCGCCGCCGCCCGAGCGCCGATATTTGATCGCGAACCGGAAGTTCTGTGAAATGGTGGGTTATACCCTGGACGAGCTTCGGGGAATGACGGGGCTGCAGCTCACCCTTCCCGACGATCTCGACACGGACCGGGAACTCGAGCGGCAGCTCATCAGCGGTGAAATTCAAACTTACGCTTCGCCCAAGCGCTACATCCGCAAAGACGGCCGGATCATCTGGACCAACCGGACGATATCACTGGTAAGAGACGAGGACGGACGACCCAAGTACTTCATCCGCGTCGTTGAGGACATTACCGAGCGCAGACAAACGGAAGAACGGTTTAGAGCGATTTTTGAAAACGCGGCGGTCGGCATCACCCGCGTTGACCTCAACGGGATTCTGGCGGATGCCAATCAGACGTTTTTCGACATGCTTGGATACTCAAGGGAGGAAATTCTCGGCAAACACATCAAGGATATCACCCACCCCGACGATTATGAAGAAGGCGCCAAGTTCCGCGGTCAGCTTGTTCAAGGCATCATGAAATCAGTGGTCAGCGAGAAACGTTTCTTGCGCCGGGATGGGGCGGTCATGTGGGCATTGCGCACCATGTCCTCGGTTTGCGACGAGGCTGGCAGGCCGGCGTACGTGATCAGCGTGGTGGAGGACATCACACAGCGCAAGCTCGCCGAAACCGAGCGCGGGCGTCTCGCGGCGATCGTGGAAGGTGCGGACGACGCCGTCATCAGCCGCGACCTTGACCGCAGAATCCTCACCTGGAACGCCGCGGCGGAGCGGCTCTTCGGATATGACGCGGCGGAAGTCATCGGGCGGGATGTTTCATTCCTGATTCCAAGGGATATGGAAGCCGAGGCTGTGCAAAAACGTGAATTGGTGAGGCGCGGTCAGCGGATACCTTCCTATGACACGGTGCGTCTGGCAAGAGACGGCCGGCGCATCGACGTCTCAATGACCCAGTCGCCAATCAGGGACGCAAGCGGGAAGATCACCGGCGTTTCGATCACATTTCGCGACATATCCGAACGCATAAGAGCCGAGCAGGCGCTGGCGCAGGAACGGACATTGCTGCGTGCCGTGGTCGACGCCATGCCCGAGCGGATCTACGTCAAAGACAGGGACGGGCGCTTTCTTCTCCAGAATGCCGCCAATCTCAAAGTGCGCGGTATCGGCAATCACGACGAGATCGTCGGCAAGACGGTGTTCGACATATTCCCGCGGGAGATGGCGGAGCAGATCCAAGCGGAGGATCGCAGGGTCATCGAGACGGGCATCCCCCTGCTCAATCGAGAAGGGCGGACGTTTTTCGGGCGGGACGGCCGGGGCGAGGGCGGCGTGCGCTGGCACGTGAGCTCGAAGGTGCCGCTTCGCGATGCGCAAGGGAACGTCTTTGGCATCGTGGGCGTGAACCGCGATATCACGGAACGCAAACTTGCAGAGATCGCGTTGCGGGAAAGCGAGGAGAAGTTCAGGCAACTCGCCAACAATATCCCGGAGGCGTTCTGGATCACGGACGCCGAACAGAAGCGGCCGATCTACATCAGCCCGGCATTTGCAACCATGTCCGGTCGACCATTGCCGCAAAAGCTCGAAAATCCGCACTTCTGGCTGCGGATCGTTCACCCGGACGATCGCCGTCGCGTCCATGCGATGCGTCGAGCATTGCCAGACGCCGAATACGACATCGAATATCGCATAGTCCGTCCCGACGGCACAATCCGCTGGGTGCGCGACCGTGCTTTTCCGGTACGCGACGGAGAAGGGAGGCTCTACCGCGTTGCCGGCATTGCGCAGGACATCACGGCGAGAAGGGAAGCGGAGGAGCGTCTCCTCCACCTGGCACATTACGACGGCCTCACCGGCATGCCCAATCGCGTGCTGTTCTATGACCGGCTCAAGCAGGCGCTTGCGCACGCGCGGCGCAGCCGCGCGTCCCTGGCGGTGTTGTTCCTTGATCTCGACCGGTTCAAGAAGGTCAACGACACGCTGGGACACGGAGCTGGTGACAACCTGCTGCAGCAGGTGTCCGGGCGTCTCACCGCTTGCGTGCGTGCCGGCGATACAGTCGGCCGGCTGGGCGGCGATGAGTTTGCGATAACGCTATCCGATCTCGCTGACCCGGAAGACGCAAGACTCGTCACACAGAAAATCCTCGGCACACTCGCGGCCCCGTTCCAGCTCGATGGCGCGGAGCTATACGTTACCGCCAGCATTGGCATTACGCTCTATCCGAACGACAGCGAGGACCAGGACGCGCTGCTTAAGAACGCTGATACTGCGATGTACCGTGCCAAGGATTCCGGCCGCAATGGCTACCAGTTCTACACGCCGGAAATGAACGCGAGGGCGCTGGAGAAGTTGAAGCTCGAAAACGACCTGCGGCGCGCGCTCGAGCGGCAGGAATTCGTACTCTATTATCAGCCGAAAGCAAGCTTGGGCGGTGGCGAGATTACCGGGTTCGAGGCGCTGCTGCGCTGGCAACATCCCGACCTGGGACTGGTTCCGCCGGCGGAATTCGTGCCGATGCTGGAGGAGACGGGTCTGATCGTTCCCGTGGGCAAGTGGGTGCTGGCGGCGGCGTGTCGGCAGATCAAGGCCTGGGAGGCGGCGAATCTGCGGCCGCCGCCGGTCGCGATCAATCTTTCTGCGCGGCAGTTCATGGAAAAAGACCTGGGGATCACCGTGAAGAGCGTTCTGGAGGAGTGCCGTGTCGAGGCGCGGCTGATCGAACTTGAAATTACGGAAAGCTCCATCATGTCAAATACGGAGGAGGCGGAGAAAACTCTGGCATACATGAATGATCTCGGGGTATCCCTCGCAATCGACGATTTCGGGACCGGTTATTCGAGTTTGGGCTATCTCAGGCGCTTTCCCCTCGATTCGCTGAAGATCGACCGATCTTTCATACGCGATATCACCACCAATAGCGACGATGCGACGATCACGCGCGCGATCATCGGCATGGCGCACAACCTCAACCTGAAAGTCATTGCGGAAGGCGTCGAAACGGAAGCGCAGATCGCATTTCTGGCCGCCAACGGTTGCGACGACATTCAGGGCTATTACTTTGCGCGGCCGCTGCCGGCCGGCGAATGCGACCAATTGCTGCGCGAGAAGCGGCGTCTCGGGCGTCCGGCGGTTCCCGCCGGGTCCGACGCGCCGACCGTCCTGCTTGTCGACGACGACGAAGATGCCACATTCCTCCTCAAACGTCAGCTGGAGCGGGACGGTTATCTCATCCTCACGGCGCGGGATGCGCGCGAGGGGTTCCAACTGCTCGGCAAATATCCCGTCGACGTGGTCGTCTCTGATCAGCGCATGCCCGGCATGTCGGGAGTGGAATTTCTGCAACGGGTAAGACTGCTGTACCCGACGACGGTCCGCATGATGCTCGCGGGTCACGATGACTTCAAGGTCGTGACCGAGGCGATTAACAAGAGCGGAGTCGCACGCTACCTGCCGAAAAGTCTCGAGCCCCAGCAGATCAGGGCATACATCCGCCAGACGCTCTTGCTCCACGGGCGACCGTCGAGCGCCGCGCGCAACGACCCGACGGCGGGGAGGGGCGTCGGATAGGTTTCCTGCCCGGCAGGGCTATGCCACAAGGATGGCGGCAATGACGTTCCTGCCTTCTGCAGCGACGATGTTGTAAGTGCGGCAGGCCGCCCTGCTATCCATGATTTCCAGCCCCACGCCGGCCGCGGTAAGCGTCCGCGAGAGGGCCGGTGCGGGAAACTGCAGCCGTTCACCGGTGCCGAGAATCAGAATCTCCGGGTTCAGGGTGCGCAGATACTCGAAATGCGCGGCATTCAGCGCCGCGAAATCCGTAATATTCCAATCCGTGACTTCGGTCGCAGTTACCAGCACGTGTCGGGCGTAGCGCACGTTATTTACCGCGACATAACCCGGCCCATAACCGGTGAAGACGTTGTGGGCGCCCTGCGCTGCGAGGTGAAACTTCACGATGACCGACGGTAACTTGCTGAATTGCTTTGAATAACCCGCTCCGTTACAATTATACGCTTTTTCGCCAACCGATTGCGCTCGCAAGCGATGGAAGAATTTTCGCGCATCAAACGATTGCCGCCGTACGTGTTTAACGTGACCGGCGAGCTCAAACTCGCGGCGCGGCGGCGCGGCGAGGATGTCATCGATTTCAGCATGGGCAATCCCGACCAGCCGACGCCCCGTCATATCGTCGACAAGTTGATCGAGGCGGTGCAACGGCCGGACACGCACCGCTATTCGGTGTCGAGGGGCATCCTGCGGCTGCGTCGGGCGATCTGCAACTGGTACAAGGCACGCTATTCCGTCGAGCTTGATCCCGATGCGGAAGCGATCGTCACGATCGGGTCGAAAGAAGGCATCGCGCACCTCACGCTCGCCACCCTGGACACCGGGGACATCGTCCTGGTGCCGAACCCGAGCTACCCCATTCACATTTACGGTCCGGTGATTGCCGGGGCGGATATCCGGCACGTACCCATGCACGCGAACGCGGATTTCTTCGAGTCGCTCGGGCGTGCGATTGCCGATTCCTACCCCAAGCCCAAGATGCTGATCGTGAATTTTCCCAGCAATCCGACCACGCAGTGCGTTGACCTGGCATTTTTCGAGCGGCTGGTGGCAATCGCGCGCGAGCACCACATCTATGTCGTCCACGATCTTGCCTACGCCGACATCGTGTTCGACGGCTACGAGGCGCCTTCGATCCTGCAGGTGCCGGGCGCGCGCGATATCGCAGTCGAGTTCTTCACCATGTCCAAAAGCTACAACATGGCCGGGTGGCGGGTCGGCTTCATGGTTGGAAACCGTGAACTCGTGACGGCGCTTGCGCGCATGAAGAGTTATCACGACTACGGTACGTTTACGCCGATCCAGGTCGCCTCGATCATCGCGTTGGAGGGCCCTCAGGACTGCGTCGAGTCCGTGCGTCTCATCTATCAGGGGCGACGCGACACGTTATGCGGCGGGCTGAACGCGATCAACTGGAAAGTGGAGAAACCCCGGGCGACGATGTACGTCTGGGCGCCCATACCCCAACGCTACAAGGCCATGGGGTCCCTTGAATTTTCAAAGAAATTGCTCGCCGATGCCAAGGTTGCGGTCTCTCCGGGGACGGGCTTTGGCCATTACGGCGACGATCACGTGAGATTCGCGTTGATCGAGAATGAAGCGCGCACCCGGCAGGCTCTTCGGGGCATCAAGGACATGTTCAAGAAGGACGGCTTGCTATGAGCGGGGCTATGGCCGGAGGCGTCCGCCTGAAAGCGGGAAACATGCCCCGGGTTCGACCGCATGCCGCGCCGCTTGTTGGTCACGGGAACTGATGATGAAACCGATTAACGTGGGGCTCCTCGGCATCGGCACGGTGGGCGGCGGCACCTTCACGGTGCTGCAGCGAAACGGGGAGGAGATATCGCGCCGCGCCGGCTGCGCAATTTCGATGAAAGCAGTCGCGGACAAGGATCTCGACAAGGCGCGGGCCATGGTCGGCGAGCGCGCCGTCGTTACAGCCAACGCGTATGACGTAGTGGACAATCCCGATATCGACATCGTGGTCGAGCTGATCGGCGGCACCACGATCGCCAGGGAATTGATCCTGAGGGCGATTGCCAACGGCAAACATGTAGTCACGGCCAACAAGGCCTTGCTGGCGCAGCATGGCAACGAAATATTCGCGGCGGCGCAGAAGAAGGACGTGATGGTCGCGTTCGAGGCGGCAGTTGGCGGCGGCATACCGATCGTCAAATCGCTGCGCGAGGGACTGAGCGCGAACCGGATTCAGTGGATTGTCGGGATCATCAACGGCACCAGCAACTATATCCTCTCCGAAATGCGCGACAAGGGCGCGAGTTTCGGCGATGCCCTGACGGAAGCACGGCGGCTGGGTTATGCGGAGGCGGACCCGACCTTCGACATCGAGGGCATTGATGCCGCCCACAAGCTGACGATCATGTCGGCGATCGGATTCGGGATACCGATGCAGTTTTCCGCCGCATACACCGAGGGTATTTCCAGGCTTACGCAGGACGACATACATTACGCGGAAGAGTTCGGCTACCGCATCAAACTGCTGGGGATCACCAAGCGCAAAGCTGCGGGCATCGAATTGAGAGTGCATCCCACGCTGATCCCGGAGCGTCACCTGCTCGCAAACGTCGAAGGCGTGATGAATGCGATCCTGGTGAAGGGCGACGCCGTCGGACAGACCATGTATTACGGCGCCGGCGCCGGCGCAGAGCCCACGGCCTCGGCGGTAATCGCGGACCTGGTCGATGTCGCGCGGATGCTGACCGCGGATCCCGAACATCGGGTGCCGCACCTCGCTTTTCAGCCCGATCAGCTGTCCGATATTCCGATCCTGCCGATGGATGAGGTTGAAACCGCCTACTACCTCCGGTTGCGCGTCGTGGATAAACCCGGCGTCCTCGCCAACATCACGGGCATACTGGCAGATCTGGGAATCTCGATCGAGGCCATGATGCAGAAGGAGCCGCACAAGGGCGAGGTGAACGTGGACATCATCATGCTTACTCACCTGACCGTCGAAAAACAGGTCAACGCGGCGATTGCCAGGATCGAAGCGCTGCCGGTCGTGGCCGGAAAAGTGACACGCATTCGCCTCGAAGAACTGAACTAGAAACCGTTAGCCACAGCGAACACGGAGAGCACGGAGAAAGAGCGAAACGCGACGCTGGTCGCCTGCACGGGATGCCGTCCTGCGTGAACCCCGTGCCCTCTGCGCAAGAAAACATGGGACATTACACCGGATTGATTGACAAGTACCGCGACCGCCTGCCGGTGTCCGCGGATACCCCGGTCATCTCGCTCAACGAAGGCGCAACACCGCTCATCGAACTCAGGAACCTGCCGCGCCTCTCCGGGAGGAATGTCAGGATTTACGCCAAGTTCGAAGGACTCAATCCCACCGGATCGTTCAAGGACCGAGGCATGACCATGGCGGTGAGCAAGGCGGTCGAAGCGGGCGCGAAGGCCGTCATCTGCGCCTCGACCGGCAACACGTCAGCGGCAGCCGCGGCTTATGCCGCGCGCGCCGGCATCACCTGCTTCGTGCTGATTCCGGAGGGCAAGATCGCGCTCGGCAAGCTGTCCCAGGCGATGATGCACGGTTCGGTCGTGATTCAGATCCGCGGCAACTTCGACGACGGCATGCGGCTGGTGCAGGAAATTGCGAGAACAATGCCTGTGAACGTCGTGAATTCCGTCAATCCCTACCGGTTGCAGGGACAGAAGACGATCGCTTTCGAAGTAATCGAGGCGCTGGGAGACGCGCCGGACTATCATGCGCTGCCCGTCGGGAATGCGGGAAATATCACCGCGCACTGGATCGGTTACTCGGAATCGGCCGGCGCGGATACACTCGCCTTGAGGCATCCCGAGGGCATGCGCGACTACCGCCGGCACAAAATCGCGGAACGCCGGCCGATCATGCTGGGCTACCAGGCTTCGGGCGCAGCTCCCATCGTCCGGGGCCGACCGGTGGAAAACCCCGAAACCGTGGCGACCGCGATCCGCATCGGCAATCCGGTTTCCTGGCAGCAGGCCCTTGCTGCACAACACGAGTCGGGGGGCTGGTTCGGCGAGTGCACGGACGAGGAAATTCTGCACGCACAGAAACTGCTTGCGCAAACCGAGGGGATATTCTGCGAGCCGGCGTCGGCGATCTCGCTCGCGGGGTTGCTGAAGGACCTCGGTCTCGGCACCATCGGCGAGGGCAGCACCATCGTCTGCACGCTAACCGGTCACGGCCTGAAGGACCCCGACACCGCCATCGCGCAGAGCGCGAAGCCCCTTACCGTGGACGCGGAACTGAAGGCGATTGAGCAAGTAATCCAGCAACATCTGCCAAAATAACCATCAAGAAAAACAAGAGTTAAACGGGCACTTCGCCTCCGGCTTTAATTAGGTTCCAAACCGCATGGAGAAGTCGACCGCCCGAATGTCCTTGGTGAGGCTGCCGATGGATATGCGGTCGATGCCGGTTTCGGCAATTGCGCGCACGTTGTCCAGGTTGATCCCTCCGGACGCTTCAAGCTGGGCCCGGCCGGCAGCGATTCTCACCGCTTCACGCATCTGATCGAGGCCCATATTGTCAAGCAGGATCATCGTAGCTCCGGCGGTAAGAGCCTCCTTCAACTGGTCCAGATTCTCGACTTCGATCTGAGTCCACACGCCAGGGGGGGCGATCCTGCGCGCCTCAAGCAGCGCGGCGCTCACGCCGCCGGCGGCGGCGATGTGATTTTCCTTGATCAATATCGCGTCGTGCAGGCCAAGGCGGTGATTGATCCCGCCGCCGACCCTGACCGCGTATTTCTGCGCCGCGCGCAGGCCCGGTAAAGTTTTCCGCGTATCGACGATCGCGGCATGCGTTCCCGCAACCGCATCAACGTAACGCCGGGTTACAGTTGCCACGGCAGACAGCATCTGCAGGAAGTTGAGCGCGGTGCGTTCCGCGGTCAACAACGCGCGGGCGTTGCCATCGATATGACAGATGCGGCCGGAACGCTCGATGCGGGCGCCTTCGTCAGCAAGCCACGTGAGTTGCACCAGGGGATCGAGCTTTCCGAAACATGCGTCGAACCATGCCTGGCCGCATAGTACCGCCGCCGTTCGGCAAATGACGTCGGCCCGCGCACTCTTGTCCATCGGAATGAGCCTGGCAGTCCAGTCTCCGCCGCCCACGTCTTCCTCCAATGCGGTACTCACATTGCGCTCTATTTCGGATGCGAGATCCATGGATTTGCTCTATATTTGGCGAATTCTATTTTAACAACATCAGATGGCGGCGGGATGGACGGCATGATGAGCGTAGTGTCCTATGGTCTGGGCACGATCATCGGCTTCGCGGTGATTGGCTGGCTGGTGATAGCGATTGTCCACGACGTCACTCAAAAGAAACACACGGTTCTGCGCAACTATCCGGTCATCGGGCGATTGCGTTTTTTCTTTGAAAATCTGGGGGAGTATTTTCGCCAGTATCTCTTCGCCGGCGATCGCGACGAGATGCCCTTCAACCGCGCGACACGGGGCTGGGTTTACAAGGAAGCAAAAAATGAAGGCGGAATCATCGGCCTCGGTTCCACCAACGATCTGCGCGAGCCGGGTTCAATCCTTTTCGTGAACCACGCTTATCCGGTACTGGAGGAGGATCGCCTTCCGACCCCTTCACTGGTCATCGGCGGGGGCTACTGCAGGCTGCCGTTCGAGGCAAAATCGATCGTCAACGTCAGCGGCATGAGCTTTGGCGCGATTTCTGCGCCGGCAGTGCGGGCGCTGTCGCGGGGCGCGGCGGTGGCCGGGTGCTGGCTGGACACCGGCGAAGGCGGGTTGTCGCCTTACCATCTGGAAGGGCGCTGCGACCTCATCATGCAGATCGGCACCGCCAAGTACGGCATCCGC
>Ga0153915_10001784_pt1 | contig 19784 bp, 11 predicted proteins | sample Opewatmetagenome_2_FD_107003 | JGI IMG/M metagenome (GOLD analysis project Ga0153915, IMG submission 107003) | Freshwater wetland microbial communities from Ohio, USA - Open water 3 Core 3 Depth 3 metaG | ecosystem: Environmental > Aquatic > Freshwater > Wetlands | place: USA: Ohio, Lake Erie...
AGGGATATGATAGCGGATGGGGCCTTTAATCTGGTAACATCAAAGGAAATAGTGAAAGAACTATACAGGGTGCTTCATTACCCTCATATTGTAAAAAGGTTCATGCCTTCAGAAAGCGATATTGATGAGTTTATCGGCATGATCCTGGATAGGGCGCTGATAACAAAAGGTCTTTATGAGGTAAATAAGATCAAGGTTGATCCGACGGATAATATCTTCCTTGCCTGCGCCCTTGAAGGAAAAGCCAATTATATCGTTTCCAGAGATCCTCACCTTAGAGATCTTAAACATTACCAGAGCATCCAGATTGTTGACGCCACAACATTTATAGAAAAAGTAAAAGGACAATAAATGCTTCAACTGCCTTGGCAGTCCTTACTTTCACGATTTAGTGAAGAATGAAGGCGCCTCCCTGTCTTTTCCTGGGAAGAGTATTGGAAGCATCGCGCATGTCAGGCTTGAATAATACCCATAAATTTGTCGTACACCCGGTTATTTTTCCCCTCGCGCATTCGGAAATTCAACGCCATAATAAGTTCCTCGCATGCGCTCTTGATGCCGAAGCGGACTATATCATTACAGGCGATAACCATCTCCTGGAAATAAAGCATTTCCAGAAGATCCAAATCGTAGACGCCAATGCCTTTGTGAAAAAATTCAAAAACAACTAAAAGAATGGCGGTTGGTCTTTGTCTGCGAGTTGCAAACCCTCCGGGTTTGGAGTTTATCCCGATTCTTTATAAGGGACTCCCGCATCCTTCAGACCTGTTTGTCTTGGCCGCTCCCTTCAGTCGCTTTGTTTGCTCCTGCCCGCCCCAAGTTCCCCAGATCAAGCCCATTAAATCATCAGACAAAATGAAAAGGCAGCCGAGGATCGCGCTAAAAGTATGATTAAAACAATAATGCTTCAACTGCCTTGATATTGCCTGCTTTCAAGAGTTTCTTTGTTTTTTATGGACGTCCCGCTAGGCGGGATCGCTTTGCTCCTGCCCACTCCAAGCTCCCTGGAGCAAGCCCATCAAATCAACCGACAAAAAAAGGCAGTCGAAGATCACGCTGAAAGCATGATTAAAATATCCTCAACTGCCTTGATGGTCGTGGCTTTCCCTATTCTGTCAAGATTCAAGACCTGACACCTAGTCTTCTTTTCATAAGAACTTAAGAACTGATATCGGGACATTCCCGGTTCTTAGCAAGAGGTGAAAGTGATTCGGAATTAATGCCCATGCATAGCATGATGTCTTTGTCTCAATCAATAAATCGCCCAGCCGATCCATGAATGCAGAATAGTCTTTGTTGTCAGCAAAGATATCCTGTCGATCAATTCCTCTGACCATGACATGGTGCAGGGCTCCAGCAGTGTCTATTCGTGATTCTCTTGGCATGGGATACTGTTAACATTCTGTTTTTAATATGTCAATTTATATTTTTAAGTACGTCCCCTATTCCACGACCAATTTTTTTGGTGGTCGATGATTAGTCTTCTACTGTTTCAGATAACCTGTTGACTTGTCATCAATGATAGGCAATTATTCTACCCATGAAATTTATAGCCGACTTCCATATCCATTCCCATTTTTCCAGGGCAACTTCACTGGACCTTGATCCTGAACACCTTAGCCTGTGGGCGCAGAAAAAGGGCATCACCGTCATAGGCGCTGGCGATTTCACGCACCCGGGATGGCTTGCCGAGCTGCAGGAAAAATTTGTTGAGTCGGGAAACGGGATTTATCGGTTGAGACCCGAACTGGAGAAGGCGGTCGAAAGGGATGTCCCTTCCTCCTGTAAAAATCCCGCAAGGTTTTTACTCTCCGGAGAGATAAGCTGTATATACAAGAAGGGCGGACAGACCAGGAAACTCCACCACCTCATACTCATGCCTGATTTTGAATCGGCAATAAAATTAAATAAGACGCTTGATCGTGTCGGAAATATTAAATCGGATGGAAGACCAATCCTAGGTCTCGATTCACGAAATCTCCTTGAGATGGTCCTTGAGGCAAGCGATAAGGCATTCTTCATCCCTGCCCATATCTGGACGCCCTGGTTCTCCCTCTTCGGCTCCAAATCAGGCTTCGACGACATCGAGGAATGCTTTGGAGACCTTACCCCCCATATACACGCCCTTGAGACCGGCCTGTCCTCTGATCCGCCCATGAACCGCCGCCTCTCCGGCCTTGACAGATATCTCCTGGTCTCCAATTCCGACGCCCACTCCCCCTCAAAGCTGGGGAGAGAGGCAAACATCTTCGACACGGATCTGGATTATGACCGGATGGTTGAAGCCATGATCAGCAAGGATGGCTTTGAAGGGACCATCGAGTTTTATCCTGAGGAGGGCAAATACCACCTCGACGGCCACCGCAAATGCGAGGTCATGCTCACGCCCCCGGAAACAAGAAGCCATAACGGCCTGTGTCCCGCATGCGGAAAGGCCATTACAATAGGCGTCCTTAACAGGGTGGAAGAGCTCGCAGACCGCGACAAGCCTGAGCTCTCAAAACCCTTTTACAGCCTGATCCCCCTGACCGAGATATTATCGGAGATATATGACTGCGGGCCGGCGACCAAAAAGGTCCTCACGGTCTATGAGGACCTGCTCTCAGCCCTCGGCCCGGAACTTACGATCCTCATGGACGCTGCATTAAAGGATATTCAGGATAGCGGGGGCATGTTATTGGCAACCGCGATTGAAAGGATGCGCACCGGCAAGGTTATTAGGCATGAGGGCTATGACGGCGAATATGGGGTTATCAAACTATTCCATGAATCCGATAAGGCTGAACTGGCAGGTCAGGGGTCTCTCTTTGGGATAGGAAAGAGGGAGAACGTTTCGAAAAAGGCAGACAAGCCCTTAACGGCCGACAAAAAACATAGGATAAAAAAGACAAATGAACAGGGCGCCCCATCATCCTTTGATGATCCGATATTGGGTCCTCTTAACGATCAACAGAGGGATGCTGTACTGTATAATCGAGGCAGCCTGCTGATCACGGCAGGTCCAGGGACCGGAAAGACCATGACGCTGACCCATCGGATCAGTCATATGATACGCTCCGGCCTTGCCGCTCCCGATCAGATACTCGCGCTGACGTTTACAAATAAGGCATGTAATGAAATGAGGGAAAGGATAGAGGCCCTGCTCCCGGATATAAAGCCAGGCATTGTAAAGACGGCAACCTTTCATGGTTTCTGCCTGGAAACGCTTAAGTGTGATGGTGAAAAGATAGGTCTTCCAAGGGGGTTCACCCTCTGTTCCGAGGAAGACTCGGAGGGCCTGGCATATAAGGTTGTTTCAGAATCAGGAAAAGGAAGGCGTTTGACTGACAGGCTCTTGAAATGGCTGCCGCGAATGAAGACGGCCTCGGCCCTGGGCGAGGAATTCGAAGAGGCATGTCATGACATTATCCCATTATTTCTGAAATACACGGAGGCCCTTCGTGCGTCAGGGATGCTTGACCTGGATGACCTGGAGGTCGAGACACTCAGGCTCTTCAGGGAGCGCCCGGAAACGGCAATGGAATATTCCGCGCTTTATCCGCGTATCTTTGTTGATGAATATCAGGATACCGCCCCTGTTCAGGCCGCCCTTTTAAAGATGCTTGTAAGGGAAGGGATAAACGAGATCTGCGCCATAGGCGATCCTGACCAGTCCATATATGGCTTTAGAGGGGCTGATGTAGAAAATTTCCATCGCTTTGCTGAAACATTCCCCGGCTCAAGGGAGATATTCCTTTCAAAGAATTACCGTTCAACCCAGATAATTTTAAACGCGGCCTCAAGGCTTATGGCTAAGGAGACCCCTCTTGAAGGGACAAACGGCAAGGGGGAGTTGATAAGTCTGGGCAAATGTTCCAGCCAATCGGAAGAGGCGGAGATGGTTGTGGAGCAGATAGAAAGGCTTCTGGGCGGGACAGGATACTTTTCCCTTGACAGCGGCAGGGTGTCATCCCATGAAGACGGCGAGGGCATCGGGTTCGGGGACATTGCTGTTCTCTTCAGACTCAATGCCCAGGGAGATGCCTTTGAAAAGTCATTCAAGAGGGCAGGGATTCCCTATGCGCGTTCAGGGGAAAAACCGTTGGCAGGCCGATACCCTGTTAACATTATATGGCGATTCCTTCAGGCGGTCCGTTGCCCGGACAATATGCTTTACAGGGATGCATATCTTGGCCTTGTGGAAGATAAAGGGCTAAAGGGCATGGATATCCTCAAGGAATTCACCCCTGAAAATAATATTGAAGACCTTATCAATCAGGCAATCTCATTGCATGATATTGATATGTCTTTAAAGGAATCAGCCGATAATGTGGGGCGACTGAAGGATATTGCCGGGCGTATTAACGGCGACATGGGCCCCTTCCTTGATCACCTCTCCCTTGACAGGGGAATAGATCATGCCGGATTGATGGGTGACCGTGTTGCCCTTATGTCCATCCACGCAGCCAAGGGCCTGGAATGGCCTGTTGTCTTTATAACCGGTTTTGAAGATATGCTTATGCCTTGCAGCCTTTTCGGGGATCGCAATGAAGAGGAGGAAAAGAGGCTCTTTTATGTGGGCATGACCAGGGCGCGAAAAAGGCTTATAATCTCACACTCAGGAAAAAGGACCATCAACGCCAGGATGCTTGATATGGGGCCTTCCCCATTCCTTTCGTTAATACCGGCGGATCTTTGCGAGCCCCTAACTCGCGCAAAGTGGAAACGCAAGAGAAAGAAACAGGAGCAGTTGGCGCTCTTTTAAGTTTCTGACCGGATCATTTACCCGCTTTTAAATTCCAGGATTATTGCTTGCTTGACATCTTCACTTGACTAGCCCAACTTCCGCCAAAATTTCAGGCGTTGAAGTAATATATTCTGATGTTTCGTCGGCGTCCCAACACATGTTAACCTGATCTCCCGACCATTCCTTGTGGGCAAAATTACATCTGTCAATTTGATTTGGGAAAGTTCATGAAAAACCTTTCTTGGTTCATCCCCCAAACCTGCCTGCCGGCAGCGGTCTTATGTGCTGAAGTTTATGAATGACCTCAGAAGCGAAAACCCACGGCAACCGTCGTGGTGAAACCGTCCAGCGGGATTTTCTGGCCGCCAAAAGACGGTTGAGTAGCCAAGCGGTATCTCCCCTCGACACCCAGAAACACATCATCCGTAATGTTGAAATTCACTCCAACCCCGGAATGAACCCCATATGTGATTTCCGAGGAAGTGGAGAAGCTGCCGAGATTGTCATTCACCTCATATTTTGTGAAGTAAGCGCCGATCCCAAACTCGCCGTAAAGCTCGATCCGCCCGGGTGAGACTGGGAGAAAGACCTTGGCAGTCGCGAGCACCGGGACGACCTTCAGCCTTGCACTGCCTGGCTCTGCCGCAGGGGAGCCCTTGCTCTCGAAGAATCCGGAGCCCAATTCGACGGCAAATACCGGAAGGAAATAATGGCCCATCGCGACCTCCCCATTGATTCCGGACTTGCTGTCAAGGTGGGTTGTGCTGCCGCTGTTGAAATTGTTAAGGTTATATGACTTACTGGGTGCATAGATCCCGATTTTGACCATATAATAGTTAGCGGGGTTCTCCAACGCAGATGCCGGGGACGTCATGCAGATCAAAGCGACCGTGAAAATCAGGAACAGAAGATATTTTTTCATAATTTCTCCATTTTAAAAAAAGGTTTGACGGGATTTTGAACTGCGGCATTCATCTCCCTTGTTTTGCAAAATCTAAAGCCCTGGTAGGTGCTGAGGAGACCTTCCGCTCGCTGTAACAGGCTTAATGCCATGGATCACAGCAGGCAGCCCATTGCACTTTAAAAAAGGGAATCTCCCCTTTACGCCATAACCTAACCGGAAATTACTGGGATAGAGTTGGATTTATGGAGAGGCATAATAATATATTTTTTATTGAATCTGCAATAATTTTTCTTAAAAGTAATTTTTCGGCAAACATGGATCTAAAATCATTGTTATTAATGATTCTTCTCCCACGTAGTTGGGAGAAGAATCTAAAGTCTTAACATAACCTGCCATTGGCCTTGATTCATAACATTGTACGTGTTAAGTATTTCACTTGACCCCTGGAATCCTTGAATCCTTATCATCGATCAACATGTATGAATCATTATGTTTCATGTTCGATCAAACTTGCCGCGACAGCGGTAAGCGGCTAAGCTAATTTGGAGATGATCCTGATATTATTATGAATAAAAAAAACCAACCAAAAAACAATGTTAAACCGGAAAAAAATTACAGGAACCGGATTATTGCATGGGCGTTTTATGATTGGGGCGATCACGCGTATATTACCACAACCGCGAGCACTTTTTTCCCTCCGTATTTTATTTCAATAGCGGCATCGGCATTTCTTTCATCCAATGACAAAATAATAACAGAGGCAGCAAAAGCGCTTTCGCGGAATACTGCTTCGAATATTTTTGCGTTTACAGTATCGTTAGCTTTATTTGCAGCGGCAATCCTGTCCCCGATCATAGGGGCTTACGCGGATATCAGAGGCAAGCGGAAAAAGATACTCATAATTATAACGCTGTTCGGCGGATTTCTTGCATCCATGATGTTTCTATTGACTACCGGGATGTGGATCACCGCTCTGGCTTTATATTTCATAACGCAGGTTATTGTTAATATAGCTCTGGGTCTCAACAGCAGTCTTTTACCTCATGTGGCGAAAAAGGAAGATTATAACCGCGCTTCGAGCCTCGGTTATGCGTTCGGTTATATCGGAGGCGGGTTGCTCCTTCTCATTAACACCGCGGTTTTTCTAAGCGCGGACGCTCTCGGCATAAGCAAAGGACTTGCAGTGCGCATTGCTTTTTTAACTGTCGGCATATGGTGGATAATATTCGCAATCCCGCTTTTATTAATTGTACCGGAACCTCCAGCCTTTCTGCTCGCGAAAGAGAAAAAAAGCGGCAATCATTTTAAAGATTCCATTACAAGACTTATTGACACATTCCGCGATATCAAGAGGTATAAAGAGTTATTTAAAATGCTGCTGGCTTTCTGGTTCTATATGGAGGGGATAGGTGCAATAATACTGTTGGCGACTGTTTATGGTTCAGCACTCGGTCTTGATATGTCAGTGCTTATCGGAACGTTACTGATGACGCAGCTTATCGCGTTTCCATATGCTTTAATGTATGGACGTCTGCCGAATAATACAAGCAAGTGGCGCAGTGTATTCGCATCGATGATTATCTGGACGGGGATAACTATCCCTGCGATGGGGATTTACGCTAACATTAACAGAGATATCAGCATTGCATCTACGGCCGGTATCCTGGCAATCAATCAACTTGCCGGTCTTTTATTTTCTCTATTCATAGGACGCTATCTATTATCCGGTCTGATGAAAAGGATCGATACAAAACGCGCTGTAATTTTGGGCCTGATAATTTATTGTTTGATCCCGATCTGGGGATTTTTTCTTCACTCGAAAGCGGAATTCATAATGATAGGTTTCATTGTCGGCACTGTCCAGGGAGGTACGCAGGCCCTTAGCAGAACAATTTATGCCGGCCTGTCGCCTCCGTCAAAATCAGGTGAATTTTTCGGATTTTATGCGTTCAGCGAAAAGTTCGCAGGCATACTTGCTCCGCTTTTATACGCGATTGTAGGCCAAATAACGCATGATCCCCGCGACAGTATTCTCTCAATCACTCTATTTTTTATCATCGGTATAATTATGCTATGGAGAGTAAACATAGAAAAAGGATCAAAGATTGCCATCGAAGAAGAAAACGCGATAAAGCAAGGGAAAATTTGATAATCCGACCCAGTAATTTCCGATTCTTTTTTTAAGCAGGGAGTTAGATCCGGGATGCCGCTGCGAAAGCAGTGGGATTACATGCCCGCACAAAGCCGCCCACGGCACGGCAGTCGCCGATGGTAAAGAACCGGTCGGCCGCGCCGTTTCTGGCTACGTTTGCATAATGGGATATCATCGCATCAGCAGGGAACGTCTCCAGCCCCTGGAGATAATTCGGAGAATGCGTAGCTGCCCTTAATGACTCTAATCTTTATGATTGACATAATATTCATATCATGTTTAAATCATAATATATCCATATTGTATACATAGTCTAATTACTCCCAAGCAAAACTGTTAGTATCGACATCATATAGCAAGAAAAACTGACGCTAAATGTCACAGTTTATTCACATTTTATCATAGACAAATTGTGATTTAATAATGTATTCATCGCAGCACGCTCACAATTTGATGACCTCAAGAAGGAACTACTGAAGACCAACGTAAGCATTTCTAGTAAATAGTTTATTTGGTGTCTTTTAAATGTTGTACAAAGTTATGTCTATCGAAAATGGAATTTTTTACTCCTAACTATCTCATCTGATTATTGATTTTTCAGTTGCATGCTTCATAAATCCCAGGATCTAACACCGGAACGGCCGGTGCAATCATATATAGTAACAATCAAAATAAGGAGGAATGTACTATGAGAAAATCTTTCATGGTTTTTTTCACAGTATCTGTGGGACTTTGTCTTATCCTTGGGGCATTTCCTATGGCCTATGCCCAGGAAAGTGCTTCGGATGAATTCACCCTTGAAGAGATAACCGTTACTGCCGAAAAGCGCGCGGAGAACGTACAAAAAACAGCGCTTTCTGTAACCGCAATCACTGGAGATAATATTCGAGATGGCGCCCAAAACACACTAGAGGACGTTCTGCGAAACATAGCAAGTGTCGAGGTAGGATATGCCAACAGAGGCGGACAAATCAATATCCGAGGCATCGGATCCTATGTTGACACCGCCATGGCCGATCCGGCTGTCGCTGTCATAGAGGACAATATATACAACGGAAACTCATTGGCTACTTTTGGGAACATGTATGACACAGAACGCGTTGAAGTGCTTAGGGGCCCCCAGGGCACACTCTATGGCCGCAATGCGACCGGCGGAACAATAAACGTCGTTTCAAAAAAACCGGTACACAAATTTGAAATGACCGGGAACTTACAGCTTGGCGACTACAACCTGAAGCATTTCGACGGCGCGGTCAATTTTCCCCTGTCCGAGAAGTGGGCCGCCCGTGTAGCTGTCCTGAGAGATACCCGTGACGGCTATTTGACCAGCGGTGATATGGATTCGAACGTTTTTGGGACCAGGGCCAAACTGCTTTATGAGCCGAACGATAAATTTACTGTGCTGGCGACCTATGAGTATTTCTGGGAAAGTGACCACGGTTCTAATACGGTCCCCATTCCCGGGTCAGCCGGGAAACTGCCGCAGTTGGGGCCTCCATCGACCGGAGGATACACTAAACCCGACCTTAATCATGATGGCATAGCGGATGATTTTCTTGATGCCAATGGTGATGCCACACCTGATTTGAATGGAGATGGTTGGCCTGACGGTGACGGTATCGGCGATCTTATGCAGACAGGCTGGCTCCCGCCTGAAAATACCATATCCACTCCATGGACCGTTGATGAATGGCACCCGGCCGGCATGTTATACAGCACAAAGAAGGCATATTCACTGCAGATTGATTGGGACTTTGGCTGGGGCCTGTTGACGGCAATCCCGGCCTATGCCGACAGCTACAACCATAATATTGATGACCATCTTTCCGGCGATTCACGAAATTCGGGTATAGAAGCATACGACATCGGCGATGGGCAGAAAAATGCCCGAAAACAAACCTCAGGCGAACTAAGGCTGGCCTCCCCGGCTGACTCGGCTTTTAAATGGCTAGTCGGTTATTACTATATGAAATCGGATAATGAAGCCCCTGGTTTCCAGGCACAAGATCCAACGACCTATTACGATGATTCATATCATATATCAACATCCAGCAATCCCATCCTATCGAACGCAGTTTTCGGCCAAGCCACCTATCCGGTGACTGACCGGTTTCGCGTGACTGGCGGGATCCGCTTTGCTAAGGATAGTCAGGAAAAGAATTTTCGTATCGGATATTCAACTTCAGCGGGTGTCATTGTCTATGACTCGGGATGGGTCCATTATGCACAGGATGTCTCTTCCACGACCTACAAGGCGGGTATAGAGTTTGATGTAGCTGAAAAGTCCATGCTTTACGCCCAGATAGCCACCGGATTCAAGCAGGGAGGCATGAATAACACTGCACCTCCGCTCCCGTTTAAGCCCGAGGATCTCATAGCCTACGAGTTAGGCTTGAAGAACCGCTTCCTGGAAGGCCGAATGCAGTTGAATTTTGAAGGCTTTTATTACAAGTACGACAACATGCAGGCACAGATGCAAACTGCCGTTATGATCGGCGATACTGGTTCATCGGATCAAGCACAGTTGATATTAAACGCTGAGGAAGGAACCCTCATGGGCATTGACATAGAAACGGATTACCTCCTGACTCAAAATGACAAGGTGAGCGTCTCGGCGTCATTCCTTAAATCCGAAATAGGCACATTTTTTGAACCGCCCAATCCCTTTGGCAATAACGCGCCATACGATATGACCGGTCATCAAATGTCAAATTGCCCGAAATGGGCCAGCACCTTGGCTTACACACATACCTGGATGCTTGAAAGCGGCGCCACGGTGACAGGCACTCTCGATACCAAGATATCAGCCGGGTATTACAGGACCCTTGAACACTGGCAAGCATATGCCTGGAATGAGGGCTATCACAGGTCTAATTTTAACGTAACCTATACTTCTGCGGAAGGGTTTTGGACCGCCGGTGCATGGGTGAAAAACATTGAAAACGGCGCACAGTATACCTATACCGTACCCTTTTGGAGGGGTATGATTAAACCTCCCAGGACGTTTGGAGTGAATATTTCCATTAAATATTAATAAAGAATAATTTGTTTATTGGTCCCCGGCGTCCTTTTCTGACGCCGGGGACAAGATATCAATTGATAAAACCTGAAAGGGCATCAGGAATAAACAGCCATCAGCTTCAGTTGATGGCTTTAGTTGTCTTAAAGGATAACCGGAATAACATTTTTATGTACAGGCAGGACGGATTGAAAATACTCAACTCGTCCAAAAGTTATTTCTTATTAACATGAAATGGAGGTGTCGATAAATATGGAGAGTCAAAAAGGACGAAGGCGTTTTTTAAAATATATCTTTTCATTATTGGCATTTGGCACGGGTTCCATTTATTCATTCGGGAAAAATAAAGGCATGAAAATCGGAAAGCCCGGTCAAATAAGTATGAGCCGTTCGGAGGCACAGACTGTCGGCAATACAGTTTCCAAGATGAAAAAGATTACTATTGAAGAGTATTTCACTACCGAATCACTACTGGATTATTTGCGTTCAAGGATCAAGGCGGGAGCAAAGTATAATTCTCTATTCGATTATACTTCCGAACAACTTCTATCGGGGATACTTTCAGACCAAAGGCTCAAGGATATGGATGAAGCAGGCATAGATATGCAGGTGATTTCCGCCCTGCCCTGGCATGAGGGCCTTGTTGATCCCGCGGAAGCAACTGACATGGCCAGGAGAACCAATGATGAGATTTATAAAATAACAAAGCAATACCCGAAAAGGTATGCCGGTTTCGCCGGCCTCGCATGTCAGGATCCTGAAGCCGCAGCTAAAGAGCTTGAACGTGCCGTTAAGGAACTGGGGTTGAAGGGGGCAATGATATACTCGCATATTCAGGGGAAGTTTCTTGATGATAAGAAGTTCTGGCCTGTATTCGAAAAGGCTGAAAAGCTGAATGTGCCTATATATCTTCATCCAAAGGGACCTCCGCCTAATATGATTGAACCATATTTAGACTACGGATTGTGGGGGCCGGCTTTGGGATTTGGCGCCGACATATCTCTCCATGCCCTGCGTCTGATCGACAGCGGCCTGTTTGATAAACATCCAGGCTTGAAGATTATACTCGGGCACGCAGGGGAGGGCTTACCCTACTGGCTTCATCGGTTAGGAATGGGCGTCGCGCAGTCTCAAACAGGAGCGCCTGCCACTATCCAACCCGGCGCCAAGATACCCAGTATGCTCTGCAAAAAGAGGCCGGGCCAATACATCCTGGATAATTTCTACGTGACCCCCACCGGGATGTTCTGGGAGCCTGTTTTGATGTTTATACACTCGGTGCTGGGACCTGACAGGATATTATTTGCTGTTGACTATCCTGCGGGATCTAATATTGAGGGGGTGAAATCGATAGAATCACTGCCTATAAGCAATGAAGACAAGGAGAAGATCTTTCATCAGAATACTGAGAAGCTTTTAGGATTGTAATGCCCGTGATTTTTATATATTCTTTTGTGGGTATTTAAAAAAGGAGGTAGTAATGAATATGGAAAATCAAAAAGAGCGAAGGCGTTTTTTAAAATATCTTGTTTCATTATCGGCCGTTAGCGCAGGTTCTATTATCTCATTAGGGAAAGACAATGGCCTGAGAACAGGAAAAACCGGTCCAATAAGTACGAGTCGTTCGGAGGCTCAGACTATTGGCAATAACGTTTCCAGGATGAAAAAAATTGCCGTTGAAGAGCATTTCACTACCGAAAAAATATTAAACCACCTGGCATCAAGGGTTAAGGCAGGGGCCAAGTACAATATGCCGCTCCCGTATGATGTAAGCTCCCATACCCAGTCATTTATCAGCGATAAGAGACTGAAGGACATGGACGAGGCCGGGATCGATATGCAGGTAATTTCTCCTGTATGCTTTCAGGATGGTCTTGTCGATCCCTCCGAAGCCGTTGCCTTGTCTAAGGTAACCAATGATGAGCTTTATGAAATGATAAAAAAATACCCAAAAAGATTTGCCGGTTTCGCCGGCCTCGCGTGTCAGGACCCCGACGCGGCGGCTAAAGAGCTTGAGCGGGCGGTGAAAGAACTGGGATTGAGGGGGGCAATTATATACTCGCATATCCAGGGAGAATATCTTGATGCGAAAAAATTTTGGGTCATATTCGAGACAGCCGAAAGGCTTGGCGTACCGATATATCTACATCCAAAGGAGCCGTCACCAGACATGATTAAACCCTATTTAACCTACCCTGCCCTGGCCGGAAAGATCTGGGGTTATGCCGCAGAGGCAGGTCTCCATGCCATGCGCCTGATTGCCTGCGGCCTTTTTGACAGATATCCCGGCTTGAGGATAATACTCGGGCATGGTGGCGAAGGTCTGCCTGCCTTAATGTGGCGAATGGGCATGGGTAACGACGGCAGCGATGGCGGTCAACCGCCAGGAGGGGGAGGAAGCGCCTCCGCCGCCCCATCCGGCATGTCAGGCCGGCTTACCCTCAAAAAGCAGCCAGGCCAATATGTCAAAGACAATTTTTACGTGACTACCAGCGGGATGTTCTGGGGGCCGGTATTACAGTTTCTACATTCAGCCATGGGGCCTGACAGGGTATTATTTGCCGTTGACTATCCTGCCGAATCGAGTAGCCTGGCGGTGAAAGCCATAGAATCACTGTCCATAAGCAATGAAGACAAAGAGAAAATCTTTCACCTGAATACTGAGAAGCTTTTGAAATTATAATATGATTCTTCTCCCAACTAGTTGGGAGAAGAATCATTCTTGAGCATCCCCCCTTGACCCCTAGACTCCTTGAACCCTCTATTTAAGCATTACTACGAAGCTTCTCGTTGACAATACGAAATGCTTCGTATAGATTCTTTTGCAAACGTTTTAAATCCGGATTTTTTCGAAGGATTTCATACTACGCATCATAACACCTGGAACAGGGAGGCATGAATAAATGAGCAATAATCCAAATCCTATACCGACCGAATCTGAACTGTCGATCCTCAATGTGCTATGGGAGTTGGGGCCCAGCACGGTGCGCGAGGTCTATAATGTTCTCAATCGAACAAGGGAAACCGGCTACACAACTGTATTGAAATTGCTGCAGATCATGATTGAAAAGAAACTGGTCAAACGGGATGAATCTAACCGGACACATGTATATGTTGCAAACTATTCAAAACAACTGACACAACGCCGGTTGCTCGATGATCTATTGAGAAAGGCATTTGGCGGATCTGCCGTTCAACTGGCAACCACCTTGTTTGAAAAAGAAAAATTAACCAAATCCGAGTTCGAAAAACTTCGCAATGAAATACTTGTGCTTCGCAAAAAGGAGTACGATCATGGTGAACTGGATTGATTCTTTCACAGGATTTCTCCTTATCTCGTCGGCCTTGCTTCTGGCATTAGGCGGTGTGAGCTGCCTTATCGTGCAGGTTTTTAAAATCAGGGGAAAGGCGAGGTTATTGATATGCAGCATGCTGATTATAATGCCGATGGCCTATCCGATAGGGACGTTGCTTCCGGATCATATTAAAATTCTCCTCCCTCTGGAAGGAGTACAGTCTTTTTATTTCCAACAAACCAAACCCCGCAATGATGCTATATCTAAAGATAGGATATCCTTAACTGGAGCCGATAAAACCTCAACTGATAAATATGTGCTCACGGACGCGCAAACGTCGACCCCAGCGGCCTCAATGCCGGTCCCAAAAAGGGCCTCATCCTATTCTATAAATTGGAAACTGGTGATAACCATAGCCTGGATTGCACTGTTTCTTTTAATCCTGGTCCGCTTTGTAATCATTGTTAAAAAGACAAGGCTGTTGCTCAAATGTGCCGATTGCGTGACTGATCCGCATGTTTTGGAATTATTGCAGCAATGCGTGGCCGAGACAGGATTGCGGCGGAGCCCCCGTACGCTGGTCGTGGATCATCTGCAGACTCCTATGGCAGTTGGATTTCTTCACCCCGCTATTATCCTCCCAGCAAGACTGCTGGAACCGGAGTTTCAGGAAGGTCTGCGATTTACACTGCTGCATGAACTCAAGCATCTGCAACGCCATGATAACTGGTGGTTGTTGATTGAGTCACTGGTCAGCGCAGCCTATTTTTTTCATCCGGTCATCTATTGGGCGAAACAAAGAATCCATGAGGAATGGGAATACATCTGCGATAACCATGTCATTCAAGTCACAAACAAGTCCGCTTCCTATGCAGATTTTCTATTGAACGAGATCTGGAACCATGGGCGTGAAATGAATCCCTCCCTGGCCGTGCCTTTCATTCTCAGTGCACCCAAGACAACAAAACGGGTCTATTCCATTCTTGAAAAACGGCGGCCTACCCTGTTTACAAAAATCCGTGAACGATTCGCAGTTGGTCTTCTTTTCTTGTCTTTTGTATTGGTTCTCTTGTGCAGTGTCACCCCTTCCGCGCAACTAAAAGAAGAGGAGATGTATCACGACAGAGTCCAACCAACGGACACCCCGGGAGAATATTATGTAGCTGATATGATGGACAGCATAGAAAAAGTAAAAGCAGCATATCTAAAAAGCAAGACCGATTCTAAAAAGGCGACCCCCCTGGATTTGACGAATGATCAATGGTCATTTGATAAAACCACAAATCTATTGCATGTGAAAACCGATGTGGATAATGAAAAACAGTTGGTGATAATCTACGGGAAACAAGCCATCCCCTGGACCTGGAAATTAAAAGGGCCGTTGCAAACCAATTCAGTCCGTATATTGATTGGAGATCTCACAGCGGTCCGTGGTGAAGATTTTGAAGTGAACGAAGAAGAAGGGCTTATTCGTTTTTTAAAACCTGACCTCTGTACTGATTCAACAAAATACTTTATTACTTGTGGTTTAAAACCTGTTTCTGGACAGCCAGGCACACGTAGCATGTCGATGGGCAACCTTGATGATCAGGCCGCGATTCGAAGATTCCTTGGATTGCCGGAACAGGAAGATGAAGACCCCGTCCCGTCAGTACCTAATTCTGTAGGCACAAATGCCACACCCATCGAACCTCCCTATCTCTTCGGATTGGTCCAGCCGGTGGAAGAATATGGGATGAAAATAGCGTTAAGTAAAGAAGGTCAAAGAGGTCTTTCAAAATGGCTGACAAAAATCAAGGATTATACCTATGATGAGAATACCGGTATAATTACCATGAAAGAACCCATCCCGGAGGGTTATCAGCAGGATTATCTCTTTGTAAGCGGTGTCCTTAAAAAGGATGTGCTGTTTCTTCACAAGGATATCAAGCCGGGTTCGGTTGAAATCGCATTCAATGAGGGTTGTGATAATGAAAAAAAGCTGAAAGAAGGGGGCGGCTTCATTGTGAATTATGCGAATCAAACCGTAACGATTTTAGATCCTCTTATAAAAGAAAAAGGCACCCAAATTATGATATATTGGACTGATGTGAAAGGTGGAATCAATTCTTATGGCAGCAAATGCAATCCCCTGCCGGAGGATTGGGATTATGACGTTAATTATTCCCAAAGTGTAGTCTGCACAGCCATTTCCCTCAAGACGCCCAAAGTCTTTAAAACCGAAACTATCCTTCAGGAAAAAGGATTATATGCTTACATCACCGATAAAGACGACCCTTACCATGTTAAAAATTTAAAACGGGATAAGGATTATAGCTATGACCCCAAGACCGGCGTCATTCATATGCTGAAGGATTTTGACATCGATGGGAAAGCCACTCAATTGATTGTTACGGGAATTCCGTTGAAAAGCATTTAAATAAAATCACAAGATTCCAGGCATCAAACCTTCATCATTCATCGCACCTGGTAAATAATGATAGCGGAGGACCAAAATAAAATGACGTTCCTCAGCCGACCCGTTTTATTTCTAAGCCATGTATTAGCGGCGCAAGGCGCATTCAGCCGTCGTAGCCAAGGCTGCTATGGCGAAGTCGGCGGGCGCATGGCGCAAGGCAAGAATGGACAACATTTGATCTTGCCTTGCACCTTACGCCTTGTACCTCTCGCCTCGCCGAAGCCCTTTAGGGGCGAAGGCTGGTGGGCCTTGTTTCTTATAGCATGCGTCTCTCTGATGCTTGCGGGAATTGCCAAGGCGGATGTATCGGATCAAAATGCCAAATTGATTCAAGCTGCGGCAAATGGCAACCTTACGGATGTGGATATTGCACTGACTAATGGAGCTGATATCAACGCAAAAGACACTACTAATTCCGGCGTAACCGCCCTTTATCTGGCATCGCAGAACGGTCATACGGATGTCGTTAGACTCCTTTTAGAAAAAGGCGCTGACGTGGATGTAAAGAGGATCACAAACGTCGCAACCGCATTGGAAGGCAATAATGGAACCGGTCCAACCGACAGTGTATCGACTCTTCATCTCCTGAAACTCCTTGATGATATTAAGGTTGGTAATACGAAGGCCATTGAATACCTTATCGAAAAGGGCGAAGATGTGAATATAAAAAATCCAACCGACGGCGTAACAGCCCTTTGGATAGCATCGCAAAATGGTTATTCCGAGATTGTCAGACTCCTTCTCGAAAAGGGCGCTAAGGTGAACATAAAGACTAATGACGGCACAACGGCCCTTATGATAGCAGCAAAGAACGATCATACAAATGTTATCAAACTACTTGTCGAAAAAGGCGCAGACGTGAATGTAAAGAGCGCTGCACTGGATGTAAAGACAACCAACGGTTCAACCGCTATTATGCCAGCCGCACAGAACGGGCATACTGAGATCGTCAAACTCCTTTGCGAATGGGGAGCTGATGTGAATATTAAGGCGATGGTTGATAATGTTGAATATACAGCCCTAACGGTCGCAAAAAAATTGGGGCAGAAAGACATTGTGGGGATACTTGAGAGTATCGGGGCAAAAGAATGATAGAGCTGTCAGCGTTCAGCCGTCAGCTATCAGCTTAAAAATATTCCTTAAGGCTGAGTGCTGATCGCTGACGGCTGAACGCTATAACGTTATAGTGTCCATTGAACGGAATGTTAAACAATGGCTTTTTATCAAGGCGATGCGACAAAATAGGGAGTTGAGAATGAAGGTGAAGATATTATTAATATTGATGTGTTCAATTTTATTTCTTCAGAACTGCGCTCCGACCTTGAAAATTAAGGCTGTTCCCTCCCAGGAGCAGAAGATCGGTTACCAGGAAACTATCACCTACCAAAAGAAACATTTCGTTTCCTTAGCTCCCTATCCAGAACTCGAAGTCGCAAAAGATAAAACAATGTTCATGCTGGGTATTAAAAATTGTGGAAAAGAGCCAATCAATATAAGCAATGACAATATATCGGTGATATTCGAAGATAAAAGCAAGAAAGGGGCTTCAAAGGAAATTATCGTTCAATCATTTGATGACTTTATGAATGATTTAAAGAAAGAATTTTTTAATTATGAAAAAAAATATATAAATTCTGTCCTTGAGAATATTACAGTAGAGGCTTCCTCCTCCAACTCCAATAGTGTTGAGGTTAAGCTTGATGATCTAAAAAATGGCATCAAGGAGATACGTGAACATAATCAAATGATTCAAGAATGGCTACAAAAATTTGTCATGAAACCGCAGTCGATACTGCCTGGTAATACTTTCAATGGAATAGTGGTTTGTGACACTCGGGACATGAATTCGAAAGCGGAAGGGATTTTTCAAGTTGCAGTTTCGATTGACGACGAAGTATACAAATTTACTTTTAAGCGCGGCTTATTAAACAGCAAGCAATAAATGTTAACCAAAGATATTTGAAATTTGATGACCTTCTGAAAAGTCTGGAATTTTAATTTTTGTCATTCCCGCGAAGGTGGGAATCCAGGAAAATTAATAAGTCATGGATTCCCGCCTTCGCGGGAATGACAGAATGGTGGATTCCAGCCTTCGAGGCTGTGTCGTAATAGGAAAAATTGTCATTCCGAACGTATGTGAGGAATCTTAAGTTGTTCATATAAATAGACATCAAGATTTCTCCCTTCGGTCGAAATGACAAAAACGGTAATTGCGACACAGTCTCTTCGCGGGGATGACGGAAGTTTGGACTGTTCAACAATTTTGGATATAAGAAAAAATATCTAAGATATGTTTTGTAAGAATCTAATTTCTTCTTTACGGGATGATCTTTTGTCGCCGGCGCATCTAACCGCCTGTCGCGGATATGCCGGATGGAAAGAGAAGTAAGAAAGTATGAATGAAGTATATAGCAATTGGGATGATGTTGTTTTTGAATATAGAAACAAGGATTATGGCGCCTATCTCTTAAGATACAACCACCCAATTTATGTAACAATTTCTGCCTTGGTCGTTATTGTATTATTTCTAACCGGCATCCTTGTCCCCGGATTGTTCAGAGAAAAGCAAAGTGAGATTGAGGGAAAGAGAGTCTTGGTTATCGACTATATCGTGCTCAAGCCCGCTCCGTCTGTTCATAAGATCAAGGTTCCAAAGCTATCAGTTGCCAAGCAGGCGACGCCAAAGGTAGTTAAGGAAGAGGTGGAGACAGAAGAAGAGAAACCCCCGGAGACTAAACCTAAGCAGGAGGGAAAACCTGCATTCCCGGGTGGGATGGAGGCATTATATGAGTGGTTGAGCGAGCATCTTGAATATCCGCCAATAGCGAAAAGAATGGGGATAGAGGGTAGCGTCACGGTTGAATTTACTGTTGATGAAAACGGCAAGATTTCAAACGTGAGAATAAAAGAAAGTCTCAATAAGCTGTTCGATGACGAGGCGTTGCGTGTAATTATGTCTATGCCTGACTGGACGCCTGGATATATAGACGGGGTAAAAACCGCTCAAAAATATCTTCTCCCTATTCGTTTTGCTCTCGGATAAGATGATTATATGTTTTTTTATCTTATTTTTTGTAACTATTAATTACCCGATACGTTACATCTCAGGATCTTGCATAGACGGATCCTCAAGGCATGGGAGGCCCTTTTTTTAAAGATGAAATGGCTTAAATGCAATGTTCCGGCATAAGACGCCATAAAGCGGGCGGAGAGGAACCGTCAGATCTCG
>Ga0153915_10001785_pt1 | contig 19767 bp, 20 predicted proteins | sample Opewatmetagenome_2_FD_107003 | JGI IMG/M metagenome (GOLD analysis project Ga0153915, IMG submission 107003) | Freshwater wetland microbial communities from Ohio, USA - Open water 3 Core 3 Depth 3 metaG | ecosystem: Environmental > Aquatic > Freshwater > Wetlands | place: USA: Ohio, Lake Erie...
ATTTTCTTGCCTATCGCATTCCCGATTGCCATAAGTGTCGCACTGGGTCCTGGAGCCGTGGTTATTTCTCCAACGCCTACTGCCCCGAACCGGTGGCTGGGGAAAGGGGTCTCCAGGATCACATTCTTGATTTCCGGCAGATCGGCAAAGGTGCGCCATTTGTAGTCGATCAGATTGCCTGTAAGCATCCTTCCAATAGACTCATCCAGGACAGTTTCTTCAAATATGGCGCTGTCTATCGCCGCCGATCCGATGCAACTGTTGAGCTGGTTTTCCAGACTGGGGGGATCAATAATCTGTCCGACATCGGTGGCGTTAACAACCCGGATCAGATCGACCTTGCCGGTTTCAGTATCTACCTCGACTTCGACAAATGACATCAGGATATTGCACAAGGAAAAGTCCGGTTCATGACGTCCGTATCCGAAGATGGTGCGGGTAACGCCCATGGCGGTCCTCCAGGGTATACTCTTCTTCGGCTTATCCTTTATAAATATCATGGCGTCCCTGGTATCAAGAAGGTCAGGGCTGGTATTAAGTAGAGGAGCGGCTAATTCAAAAAGCCTTTGTTTTGCATCCTCTGCCGCCTTTATAACACCGGCGCCCATCGCGTAAGTGCCCCTGGAGCCAACGCTGCCGAACTCATAAGGGCTTACGCTCGGGTCTTGCGGGACGAGATAGACATGCTCCGGGGGAATTTGCAGGACCTCAGCAGCCATTTTACACAGGTTGCTTCTCTGTCCGTTGCCCTGTTCGCATATGGATGTATATAGCATTGCATGATGGGTCGGATCCAGACGGATAAGCGACTCGGAGACATCTTCACCGGCGTCGGCATTGCCGAGGACGCCGACGCCTATACCTCTTCTTTTGGTTCCATTAATTGAAGCCGGCTTCAGCCAGCCCCGCCACTTTTCATGCCAGCCGAATGCCTCAGCGCCTTTGTCCATTGATTTCGTAAAGTCTATTACCTTTGACGTCCACCAGAGCCCGTCCCGCCAGATAGTGCTGTCACCGCATTTCACAAAGTTTTTTCTGAAGAATTCAAACGGGTCGATATCCGCCTTTTGCATAGCCTCGGACAGCAGTAAAAACAGGGCGCTGATAAGCTCCTGGCCTCCGAAACCCCTGATCCATCCCGAGGCATTCCGGTTCGTGCAGACAACCCTCGACTTCAGGTCCCAGTTCTTGCACCTTACGATCAATTGCGCCTCGCCCAGGCCTACCGCAACCTGCCCCTGGGTAATCAGGGAGTAATAGCCGGTATTCACCAGCCAGTTTCCTGATATCGCCGTTACCGTCCCATCCTTTTTCATACCCGCCTTGCCTTGAATCCGGGAACCTAATCGCAAGGTAAAGGCATTGAGATGCTCCTCTTTGGTTAAACACAGTTTGACGGGTCTTCCGGCTGCCTTTGCCAGCATTATAGCCTGCAAAAAAATCGGGCCGGAGTTGCCCTTTGAACCGTAACTCCCCCCGCACTGGCAGGCGGTAACCTTTACATTGACCTTTCTTCCCAGCATATAAAACAAAGTCATCCGGTCGAAATAGGGGCCCTGAGACGATATCCATAAGTGGACGGTATCCGGGTCTTCCCATTCGGCAATTGCCCCCGGCGGCTCAGGCGGCAGGGGATTCGGAATATTTTCATATGCGTAGGTCCCCTCGCTTATTACATCGGCTTCCTTAAAACCCGTCTCCGTATCCCCGATAATAATATTCTGCAAGACATTATCGCCCATAAAGGGGGCGATCGGGGGCAGGATGTTATCTGGAAACTGTGCGTATAATTGCGGAGCGCCTTTTCCGGTTGCCTTTTCCACATCGTACACGGCGGGCAAAATATCATAATCTACATCGATCAATTCAAGGGCCGCATAAGCAATTTCTTCGGTTTCTGCGGCGACCAGGGCCACTGTATCGCCAACGAAACGCACCTTGCTATCCAGTACGCGCAGATGAAGAGGATTGCCCACCTTCCAGTCCGGCACGTCCTTCCATGTCAGCACTGCCTTGACGCCTGCTAACGCCTTTGCCTTAGAAGTATCTATCCCCTTGATATTCGCATGGGGGTGAGGGCTTCGCAGCACTTTACCGTAAAGCATGTGCGGTACGCTGATGTCATTGATATATTTTGCCCTGCCGGTAGTGATGGCGTAAGCGTCTTTCCGCTGGGTTGCTTTCCCGATAAATCTGTATTCTGCCGGCACTTATTTCACCTCACTTTTTTTAATCACATCCGATACTGCATCCAGAACATGGTAATGGCTGATGCACCGGCAATAATGCCCGGCAAGCGCCTGTTTCAAGTCATGTTCCGTTGGGGAAGGGTTTTCATCAAGCAGCGCCTTTGTGCTCATAATTATCCCTGGCGTACAGAATCCACATTGAAAGGCTGTCTTGTCAATAAATGCCTGTTGAAGCGGGTGCAGCTTCCCGGTTTTAGGATCTTCCAGTCCCTCTATCGTCGTTACACTCCTGCCGTCGCATTCTACAGTCAATGTCATGCATGATAAAACCGGTTTCCCATCCATCAGCACCGTGCAGGCCCCGCAGGCCCCATGGTCGCACGATATCTTTGTCCCTGTATATCCCAGTGTTTCCCTGAGCGTGTGAGCCAGGGTGTGCTCAGGGTTGACGTCTTTGCCGACCATAAGTTCGTATGGCTTCCCGTTAACAACAAGATTGATATTGTGTTGCTCAGCCTTCTTAATATCCCTCTGTTCTTTTGTGAGCTCAAACATCTTGTCCCTCCGAAATTATTTCAAAAGTTCATTGCAACATCATGACTATATACTATCATCAAAATTAAAAATTCAATATTTTTTGCCTTAATAAACCAGCTATTATCAGCAATGTCCAGTTAGGATCTTGCATAGATGAAGCCTCAAGGCATGGGAGGCCCTTTTTTTAAAGATGAAATGTCTTGAATTTCGTTCAGTTACATGGTATATATCAAAGGTATATGCAAGGAGGGTTTATCATGAAACGTGTGACAAAATTATTTAAGAATGGACGGAGTCAGGCTGTCAGATTGCCTAAGGAATTTCGATTCGACGAAGAAGAGGTCTTCATCTGGAAAGAAGATAACCGCATTATATTATCTCCAAAACCTGAATCATGGCACAAGTTTTTTGAAGATGTCCCATTAGCCTCGGATGATTTCATGTCCGAACGGCAGGATCTCCCACCCCAGGGAAGGGAAGGAATTTTTTAAATGTATATGCTGGATACAAATATCTGTATTTATATCCTGAAGCAAAGACCTGCAGCCGTTCTCAAAAGATTTGATAAAACCCGGATGGACCAAATCTGTATTTCAATAATTACCTATGCGGAATTAAAGTACGGCGCTGAAAGGTCTTTATCAAAAAAAATGAACCTTGAGATTTTAGAAGAATTCACGACAAGATTAAATACACTTAATTGGGATGAAGAAGCGGCAAACCACTATGCGAAAATCCGAGATTATCTTGAAAAGAAGGGGACTCCCATTGGAAACATGGATTTATTAATCGCCTCCCATGCCCGCAGCAGGGGGTATAAGTTAGTGACTAATAATCTAAGAGAATTTAATAGAGTTCCTGATCTCAAAGTAGAAAACTGGACGCTTGATTAAACCATAATGGAGGCAATAAAAAAAAAGAAAGAAAAAGCTGCTGTTTCTTTTCCGTCCTCTATCTTTTCAACCTTGAACTGCGAATCTCCTAATCTTTTCCCCCCTACGCCCTGTGCCTTATGCCCTGCGCCATGTTTTGTCTTGACACATTAAATCGATTGTCCGATTATTCCCCTATTCATGTCTTATTTCTAACCTAATGTTATTAATCTGGAGGACCAAAAATTCTCCAGTTTATAAATAAATGGGGACACTGTTAAGCTATAAAGTTTCCCATGAAAGCAATGACGATAAAGGCAGTTGAGATTTATTTTTTGACTGCATTTTGTAATCCGTGAGCAGAAGAGATCAGAGGAGAAAGTTCTGAAATTGATTTAACTTTACAACTTAACAGCGTCCCCATGACCACCATGACCATTCCTGTGCCGGGTCTGCATAAGGCCATGGAGCTACTCAACAGGAAAGGGCACCCACTTCAGGATCAGCTTTCCATTTGGTATATATACTGAAAAGATTGAATCATAGTGATTTAAAGGAGACAAAATGACAACCACAAATAATGTGTTTAAAGAAGCCTTAACCCTTCGGCCATCTGAGAAAGCACAGCTAATTGATAAATTACTTTCCAGCCTTGATAAATCTGATAAAGATATCGATGAATTATGGGCGATAGAAGCTGAGGATAGAGTTGATGCCTATGATCAAGGAAAAATCAAGGCGATATCTTTAGATAAGGTTCTTCAAAAATACAGATAGAAAATGAAAATTAATTTTCTCGAAATTGTTCAGATTGAACTGGACGATGCCTTTGATTATTATAATTACGAGCTTCCGGGCCTTGGCAACGCCTTTCTGTCTGAGGTATTGAATGCCCTGGATAGAATTGGCGAATTTCCTGAAGCATGGCATTCCTGTTCAAAACGTACAAGACGCTGTCAAACTCGGCGTTTTCCATATGGAATTATTTACCAGATACGAGAACAAGAAATTCTGGTTGTCGCAATCGCAAATCTTCACAGAAAACCTGATTATTGGAAGGATCGAATATAATATTGACCAATCGGATTTATTAGAGATGAAAAACATCGAACAAAAGAATGGAACAGATTCCTGAGGGATAGGGGACGTACTTAAAATTATAAAAATAATTTTTTGCATTTATGTTTTTAAGTACGTCCCCTATCCCATTCTTGACGGTTCCGGGTGATTTTCAGATTGAGATTCCCGTAGAATATATCCGGGGCGGGGCGCGACGGCAGGGGTTGCCACAGGGGAAAGGTATTTCTGTTTCTGCTCCGCTGCAAGCTCAAACATCTTGTCCCTCCGAAATTTTTTTAACTCATTAAAGACGTTAGATCACATACCCAGGAAAAGTACCAGATTTTATCGGTTTAATGCCTTTACTTATTTGGTGTACTTTATAATAGTATTCACTACAATATCAGTCAATGATATACATCACTTTCCGGTTTGAATGCTGATGATTTGCTTGTCTCTATCCGGTCCTCCGCAAGTGACCTATAGATGGATCAGCGGTCGGGCATCGTTTTAGTGTTGTATTTCCCAATAATTTGTCTGTAATGACTTTTTTCAATGACTTATACGGCAGCGCTCGAAATACCAAAGTAATATCTACACTTTGGATAATATATTCACAATAAGGAGGCAGAAAGAGTGGGAGACAAATTTATCTTAAAGGAACTATCTCGTTACAACATAGGTACTTATGCCGACATTATTTACCGGAATGCTATTCTCCGTGCAAATGAGGAAGCCTACGTATATAACAATGCAAGAGTAACCTGGTCTCAGTTCAATCAAAAAGTAAACCAACTAGTACATGCTTTAAACCGGATGAATGTAAAAACAGGAGACGTCATAGGCATACTCTCATGGAATTGCCTGGAGTATGCTTTATTTTATGGGGCGGCGATGAAGGGCGGATTTATTGCTTCTCCATATAATACACGTTTGAAAGCACAGGAACTTGACTATCTGATTAACTATTCAGAGGCGGAAACCGTGTTTGTCGGTCCCGAATTGGTGGAAACGATTGATTCTCTGAAAGCAAAATTGCCTAAAGTAAAAAATTATATCTGTCTGGAGAAAGCCGCTCCCGGAATGTTATTCCTTGATGATTTGCTCGCCGCAAACTCGGATGAGGAACTCGATTTTAGCGTGGTGGAGGATGACCCGCTATGTATAATCTACACCAGCGGCACTACCGGCGTACCCAGGGGAGCGCTGTATACCCATCGCTGTTATATGGATGATGTCAGGACACTGATCGTCGATACCCACATCAGTGAGGAAGACAGACATTTACAGATTACACCTCTCTTCCACATTGCCGGTCATACTCACTTCCGTGATATCATGTTCGTCGGCGGTGTTAACGTCATCATCAAAAACTTTGACCCCAAGGTCGCTATGCAGGCAATCCAGGATGAAAAAATCACCTATGTGAACTTCGTACCCACCCAACTGGTGGCAATGCTGAATGAGCCTGATTTTGAAAAATACGACCTCAGTTCGGTCAAGCTTTTCTGGTATGGAGGCTCATCCATGCCGCTGGAAGTTCTGAAACGCGGTGTTAAAACATTCGGACCCATCTTTGCACAGGGTTTTGGACAGAGCGAAAGCGGTCCTAATATTTCTCACCTGTCCAGGAAAGGGCATGATGTTCTCGATAAGTCTAAAAAAGAACAACAGAGACTTAAATCCGCCGGAGTGCCTGATATCGGGGTGCATGTAAGGATAGTAGATGAAGAGGGTAACGATATTGAGCCTGGCGAATTAGGAGAGATAAAAATACAAAGCAAGCACATGATGATTGAATATTGGAAAAAGCCGGAAGACACCAAAACTACTATTGTCGATGGATGGCTTTATACCGGTGATATCGGCTACTATGACGAGGAAGGTTATCTTTACATCGTCGACCGTAAAAAGGATATAATTAAGTCGGGCGGTGAAAATGTCTATTCCAGAGAGGTTGAAGACATCCTCTGCGGACATCCGGCTGTCTTAGAAGCGGTGGTTATCGGCATCCCGGACTCTTATTGGGTAGAGAAAGTCCATGCCGTAGTAGTGAAAAGACCCGGAGTTGATGTTACCGCCGAAGAGATAATAAAGTTTTGCAAGAGTAAAATAGCCGGTTACAAGGTGCCTAAATCACTGGAATTTATTGACGCTCTGCCGAAGACGGCCACGGGGAAAGTACTAAAGAAAGACCTGCGGAAAAGTCGTCAGGCTGCTTAACCATGATGTCAGGGCAGGTATTTATTGCGTAGCTTGGGTTAATACCGCACCCCTTGGCGCGATCAATGCATTTTTCAAAACTCCCCGTCGCTTGGAGGCTGTGTCACAATGGGAATAACTGTCATTCCGAACGAATGTGAGGAATCTCAAGTCGTTTATATCATTAAACATCAAGATTTCTCCCTTCGGTCGAAATGACAAAAACGGTAATTGTGACACAGTCTCTTGCGGCGGGGAGTTTTTATTTGAGCGCAGCCGCTGGCCTGAAAAAGGCGACCGGTTTGATCAAAGAAGAAACTGAATGAACGTTCAACATCCAACATTGAACGTCCAACGTCGAATGAATTGGCCTTGATGTCTTTACCGTACACCTTTCACCCTGCACCTTTTTTTATTGAGGTCTCATAAGGGCGTTATCCGTGACGCTTTGTTTGGCTGTTATCCATCAGGTGTATCTGGACATTATCTTTGATGTTTGTTTTGAGAGAGGATGCATCCGAGACTTTTATTCCATTTACCACTAGTATCCATTCATTGCCCAAACGATCTTCTTCAATGATATAGTCATAGATGCTGCTGCCGTCCGCCAGTGCAGCAGCTTTAAGTACTTCATCCAGACTGGCCTCGCCTTTATCGTTTACGTGAATTGCCCTGGCCCTCCATCCGGCAGCCATGGCAGCCCGGTTTGAATGGATATTAAAGATTACTCTCATCCGTTCGCCCTGTGCATGGAGATATCGCCGAGGTTGATATCATTAACCGTTAAATCCGCATCCAGTTTTTTTTCAGGATAGCCGGCCTTCCTGATGACAACAGTATATTTATCAGGGGACAGTCCGTCCACTAAGAAATCACCGAAATCATCAGTCTTGACTGATATGTTTTTTCCATTTGAGTTGCTGATTATATTTACATCCGCATCGATTATGACTTCATCATCTTCCGGATCAAAAAATGTAGCGCCGACAAAGCGCTTTGGAAGACCGATAAAATAAACCCGCGGCCTTGTACCGGAATCATGTTCAAGCAGTTCTGCTTTGGAAATCAGATCTCTCAGTTCTTCTTCATCTCCGAAGGTGAAGGCCCCTGTCGGACAAACATCAGAACATCTGGTCTCATTCCATCCCTTATCAATGAGATGGGCGCAGAAGGTGCACTTCTGCGATATGTTAAGCTCGTCATTGAAATAAATCACGTCTTCATAGGGGCACTCCCTTATGCAGATCCTGTCGCCTTTACATTTTAACGGATCGATTATGACTATGCCGTCCGGTCTCTTATAGACGGCCTTGTTGGTGCAGGCATTGATGCACGGGGCCTCATCGCAGTGACGGCAGATGCTGTGGAGATAGGACACCTTCACCTTGGGTACCGATCCCCTGACCTTGTCCGTGACCTTTGTCCAGAACTGGCCGGTCAAGGGCTGGGGTCTTGCAACGGGCGACCAGTCATTGCCGACATGCTCGTCCTTGCATGCCACCTGGCAGTTGTGACAGCCGTTGCACTTTGTGATGTCTATGATTAGAACTTTGCTCATTTCTGTTTTTTTAACTATAATATTCATCCAACATTCTTAATGCCTCAGGAGATTTATCTTTGCGAATAAGCTCCAGCAGCTCCTTTTTTGAAAGAGGCATTCCGTGTCCTCCGTAAAATACCTTAGCTATCCCCAGGAGCTTTCTATAGCTTTGAAAAAGTCTTGATTCATCGGAGGCTAAATATGGGAGTCTCATCTCCCCATTAAAGGGCGAATCAATCAGCATATCCCCTACAAATGCCTCGCCTGAATCCAGGACTACAGAGGATGAACAATCGCTGTGGCCCGGAGTATGAATTACCTTCCCTGAGACACCATAGGGCGTCAGATCAAATTCGTTCTCAAAGGTCAAATCAGGATCTACAGGACCATAGGGCGTAAGATCCAGCGTGCTGATAAGTTCAAGAAATTCTTTCCCCATCTCTTCCCTTGGGACATATTCAGGGCTCTTCCCTGTCTTCAAGGCTGTTATCGCAAGTCTATGACAGAGCACGGGGGCGCCTGTCATCTTTTTCAGTTCTCCTGCGAAGGAGAAATGATCGGTGTGGCCGTGGGTAATTGCTATAAGCTTTACATCCTCAATCCGTATGTCTGCCTTTGAAAAGGCATCAATATATTTTTCTTTTGTTTTCTCAAGCCCGGTATCAACAAGGATCATTCCCCTATCTTTAATCAGGTACATATTTGAAATACCTAACTGGAATTTCACTATTTCAGGCATAATAGTCCTCAATCAATTATAAGGATTCAAGGGCGCAAGGAGCAATTACGCTTGAATCCTTGAACCCTCGAATCCTGAACCACTTTCTCCCGACTGAATGGGAGGCTGTCCAATGGGATCACAATGCTGCTTACGCCTTTTCCAGATAAGTCATGCCCACATAGTGGTCGACATCGGTAAAGGCGGTATGGATTGCGGGCTTGTAACCGTTCATGGCAATCTCTATGTCAAAGGTTTTCCTCTTGGGCAGCCATTCAAACTCCCAGTCGCCGAAATAATTAGTGACCATCTCATGGGTCTCTCCGGTCTCGCGGCACGTCAGCTTTACCTTTGCGCCGATGCAGACTTCCTCGTCTTCCTTGGGGTAGTATACTGTTCCGGCGAGAAACACCGTGGGGACGTTGAGGTGGACAACATTCGTCTCCTGACCCTCAAAGGGCTCAAGCTGGGTCACGCGGTTTCCCGCTATGACCTTGCAAATTTCGCTTTCGGGGTCGTCCAGATCGCCGAATATCAGCGCATGGTTCGGACATGCCTCTACACAGCGGGGAACCTTGAGTTTGGCGGGGAGGTAGGACATGTAGTTAGGATCATCCAGCAACTCAGCGCACATGGTGCACTTCTGCGGAATATCATATTCCTCGTTCCAGTATATCGCGCCGATGGGGCATGCGGCTACGATCTGTCTCTGGCCTTTTGCCTTATCGGGGTCGATGATGACGATGCCATCCGGCCTTTTGTACACAGCGCCCTTGACTGTCGCCGCTGCCATGCAGGGTGGATTCTTACAGTGGGAACAGGGCGTCGGAACGGTGGCGTTTTTTACATGGCGCGAACTGTCGCCGCGCTCCCACTCTCGGATGTCTATCCAAAACTGTCCCATCATGGGCTGACGTTTCGACAGCGCCGTATCATAACCGCAGTGTTCGTCCTTGCAGGCAGTAAAGCAGCAATGACAGGACATGCACATTCGGGAATCAATCGCAATACCTCGTCTCATAGTTACCTGGCCTCCTTTTGTTTCTGTAAATAAGCATCTCTGGCCTTTTTCTGTATCGACTCGAAGCCGTGGCCGAGGATGATGTCCATGCAGGTCTCGGTGTTCGGGTCGGCCTCTTTGGCCACCATATCCAGCTTATACTCAAAGAGCTGGTTGTCCGGGATGGATCCATCGTACTTGCAGATGTCCATCAGGGTTGAATTGGGCGCCATTCCGGGAACCATGGAACCCATCAGCTTCCCGGGGGTCAATATGTTCACACAGCCCCCTATGTCCATGGATGTTTCGCCGGGCGCAACCGGGTTATAGATGGCAGAGGAGCCATAGGCATGGATGGTGTTCTCCTCAACGCGGTAGGTGACGAGTGCGACGCAGACAACACTGCCGCGCTCGTTGAACAGCAGCACGAGGTCGCCGTCCTTAATGCCCTTTTCCTTAGCCTTTTTCGGGTGGATGCGTGCGACGAGGTAGGGATTGCCGTTGATATATTTGCGGTTTTCCCGTATCTCCCATAACCATGGAGTGGAGCTGTTGTGTTGGGTGTGGTAGTCGAATCTGGGGTGGGGCGAGATAAGGTGAAAGGGGTATTTTTTCGCCTTAATGGAGTGCTGACCTTCCCAGTCGTGTTTATAGGTGGCTACCGGCGTGCGCGCCTCGTCATCCGGCGCCCAGTAGAGCAGGGATTCGGAGACGAATTCGAATTTTCCTGTAAACGTGCCCAGCTTGCCTTCTTCCTGGAAATATTTATGGTTGGGCGTATCACAGGGATAGCCTTCGGCAAACCAGCGAAAACCGTAATGCCTTTCCCAGTCTTCAGGTACGCCTGCTATGTAGTAACCCTTTTTTGTGAACTCCTCCCATGAGATCTTCTCGCAGAGGTCGGACTTCTCCCAGAAGCGCTTGCACCACTCCAGTTCGTTGCGGCCCTCCGTGAATTTATCGCCCCAGCCGAGACGTTCTGCAACCTGGGAGAATATCCAGTAGTCGGATTGGGACTCCCATAGCGGCTCAATGGCCTTGTCCTGGAATACCACGATCTGCCAACTGCATCCGGTCTGAGAGTGGCTCTGATAGCCGCCGTTGCCGGAGTTGCAGTATTCGCCGATGTCGTAACGTTCCAGGTTGGTGCAGGCTGGCAGGATAACGTCGGCAAAGCGCGCCTCGCCGTGGAAATGGATGTCCTGATTGACAACAAATTCCAGCTCAGGGCTGCGGTACATGCGCACCCATTTGTTGGTGTCCAGCATTGTGCCCATGAATGTGCCGCCGTAGCGCCAGAACATATGCACCTTGGAACAGCCTTGCTCGGGGTAGATGTGCTTGGTGAACTGCTGATCAATTCCGCCGCCGCAGAAGCCCTCGCCGTACCACTCATAGTGTCCTTCGAGGATGGCGTCGGGAAGGTTTGGCCTGTAGAGCCTTTGCGTGACGCAATTGACCGCCGTATGGTCCGCTATGGGCTGGTTGGAGATTTGAGAAAGTGGATCGGAATAGCCGCCGAACCAGAAGTTGTAATCCATGGGCGAGCCTGTTGTTCCGACCCAAATGTTCTGGCCGGGCTTGCCCATACCCTGCATGGCAAAGAGCTGAACCATTAGGCGGGCAAACTCAGTGCCGTTGGCGGTGCGGCATACGCCTCCGAAGCCTCCGCGAAGGCCGGAGCCGCCCATGGTCTTTGTGCCGGCCCACCTGCGGGCCAGGGCCTTGATGTCTGCGGCAGGTATGCCCGTCTCCGACTCGCTCCACGCGGGTGTCTTGGGCTTGCGGTCAACGCCTTTGCCCAGAATATAGTCCGCCCATTCATCGAAGCGGTGGGCGTGTTTTGCTATGTACTCCTTGTCATAGGTGCCCTCTGTCAGCCAGACATAGGCTATGCCCTCGCAAAGCGCGGCCAGGCTGTCCGGACGCGGGGCGAACCATTTGTCCGCCTGTTTGATTGAAGAGAAATTATTGAAGGGATCGATATAGATGAACTGGACGCCCATATCGTCCAGCCAGTGCCGCCACATTGTGGATTCGTTGCCGGCATAACCGCCGCGGGTAGTGTCCGGGTCATGAGACCACATTATCATGGTCTCTACATTTTGAAGTGCGTCCTCAAGCAGGTCATAGGACTCGGGGCCTCCCAGGCGCCAGTAGTAACCGTAGGTGTGCGGGGCGCCCCAATGAAAACCCTCCCATGAATCGGGGTAGTCCAGGATGGCGGTATAACCCAACATCCGGAAGAAGCGGCCAAAGCAGGACAGCTTGTAGCCCAACAGACCCCAACTGTGGTGGGAACTGGTTATGGCGGTGACTGCCTCCTTGCCATAGGCGCCCTGTATACGTTTTGTCTCTCTGGCTACGAGGTCAAGGGCTTCATCCCATGTTGCGCGACGATAGCCTGATTTGCCCCGGTTGTCGGAATTTCGGTTTTGTCCGTCCGGCGTCTCCACGAAATCTTCGCGTATCATTGGATATCGGAGACGGTCATAGGAATAAACCCTGTTCTTCTCAGTCAAAGCAATGAAGGCCGGCGAGGACTTGCGAAGAGGAGTGTATTTATTTCCCCTGGCATTGATGACCCATCCCTTGGGATCTTTGTCATCAAAGACGATAGGACGTATGCGGCGTATGACGCCGTCGACTGTGTGTATAGCGATAGCCCCGCCTACACATATGCTGTGCGTTACTTTTTCTGTCATTGTCTTTCCTCCTTACACCTCGATAAGTGATTTTGCAAAGTCGGAGGTGGGGTTTATTTTAATCATTCCACCGAGCAGATTGCCGTTTGCGACCTCAAAGCAACGGAGATTGTAGACCTCCGACAGCACGACCTTGAATACCTTTCCATCAGGAGCGCGGTACAGGCTGTTCAGCTTGAACAGGTGCTGAACCATGATGCGCTCGGATCTTTTGGCCTTATTAGTCGCTTTGCGCTTAAAGCTGGGCTGCTGTCCCATTTTTTCATGTCGCACATTGCCTGCAGGCTCCCAACCCTTCGCGCCTGCAACGATTTCCTCAATGGCGGCGACTTCAGCCGGGTTTGGAGTCCCCATGCCGCCAAGGCCCTCATACCAGATTTGCAGGGCGCAGGTCACGTCGCCTTCAAAGTCGCCCAGCCAGGTCGTTACTGCAGGTGAAAACTTTCCCGCATAGTCGATATTACTCATTTGCTGAAACCTCCTTATTTGTTGTTTTTTCTTCCGGAACAAAGAACTCGACCGTCTCGTCCGCGTCCCTGTCATCGCCGGGATACATACTCAATATGCCTTCCTCGGCGCTTGCCAGCACACCGAATAGATTCATTTTCCTGTCAAACTCTATCAGAAACAGGGCGTCCGATATCTCGGCGAAGCTCTTGATAATCGCAATGTGCTTTTCGTTCTTTGGAAAACTATTGCGCCCGCCGGTTGGCGTCCCGGGAGTGTGGGAGAACAGCCGATATTCTCCGCCATCGTCCAAAACATACATGAAATCGTTTTTTGAACGGGCGGCCACCATATTTCCTTTTGCAAGCTCCTCCAAAATGCGGTTGCCATCCTTCGGCAAAACATCAAGTTTGATGTTATTTTCCATTCAAATCTTCCTTTTTAAATTTTGGGTATTCGGTATAAGGTTAAAACCGTTAAAATCTTTTTCCTTAAACCGTATACCTTGAACCGTACCCCGTATACCTTACACCTTCATCACCCGTTCCACCATTAGACCTGCGCCCGGATCATAGGGTCTTTCAAATGCTTCCTGATGCCGTTGCGTGAGTTCATCCAGATCAATCCGCGCTATCTCCGCCAGGAAACCACTAGAGACCATGCCTGCCGCGTTCTTTGATGTCGTCCTATGGGGGGTTATAGTGTTTATATTCCCGCCTCTGTCCAACTCTCCTAAAACAATCGGGTCCCACCGGGCGCCGTGATCTATATAAACAACGCCTGGCCTGACCCTTTCGGTTACCAGCGCGCCGGCCAACAGTGCGCCCCTCTCGTTGAATATCTTGATAATGTCGCCGTCCTTGATGCCTCTTGCTGAAGCCTCGCCGGCATTGAGCCATGCCGGTTCATAGAGATAGCCGTCAGGCCCTTTAACTTTGCATGTGTGGATTTCCCTCAGCCAAGTCATGTCGTCATGCTGTGAATGGGTCCTCCATCTGGGATGATTGGACATGACAAGCAATGGATATTTTTTTGCCCTTGCGCATTCGAGGGTCTCCTCATGATACTCGCCGCGCGGTATCCAATGGGGTACGGGCGGGCGCTCCCTGTCGCCATGAAAATGATTCGCCAATCTTTCTGAGTAGAATTCGATCTTTCCTGTGGGTGTGCTCAGGGGATTCTTCTCAGGGTCTTGATAAAAGGGTGACAGCCCCGGTTTATTTTCCTCCCATTTGTCATCAGGCGGAACCACGTAATACCCTTTTTCCTGAAGCGCTTCCCAGCTTATTTCGGCAGAAGCCCCGCAGCCGTCGAACGCCGTTCGGATCCATTCTTCCACACTTTTCCCTTCCGTGTATTCTTTCAGTATCCCGAATCGTTCGGCAATCATGCAGATAATATCGTAATGGCTTTTGGACTCGCCGCACGGTTCTATGGCCCTGGGCTCGGGGAACACGGTGCAGAACTGTCCGCTCATTGCCTCTACGCCGAAGTCGTCGCATTCCATGACCGTTATGGCAGGCAGAATCAGATCGGCCAACTGGCAGTCATTCTCCATCCAGGGGTGCTGGGCAAGTATAAATTCTATCTTCGGGCTCCTGAATGCCCGCGCAAAATCATTGGTGTCGTTCCAGCATGTCATCCAGGAGGGGCTGTCCGTCCATATCATATGTATTTCTTGCCCGTCCTCCAGGGGATATTGGTATTTTATGAATTGCTGGTCCGCGTAATCTCTGGAGAGTGTGGTGCCGTACCAGGTTATAGGAGGACGCAAAATCGCATCGTGTATCAGGTCTTTGGGGATAAACTGGCGCGGCGTGTCAGTGTAATTCCACCCCCGGCTGGCGTGAACTATGCTGGGGATATATTTCGGCCAGGGGAGCGGGTTTCTGGTCTTCTGATTGTATAGCCCCCATTCAAGCATCTTGAACTGGTGAACTCCGGGTTTGCCGACGCCCTGCATGGCCAGCAGCAGGACCTGCAACCTGGCAGGTTCTGTTGCGTATGGCCCCCTGATGCCCGGCCCGCCGTTGCCTATGGCGATGCTTACTATGTGTTTGGCCCAGTACCTTGCCAGGGCCTTAATCGTGTATGAAGGAACTCCCACAATCCCGGAAGCCCACTTGGGCGTCTTGGGGATACTATCCTCTTTGCCCAGGACATATTCCTGAAATTTTTCAAAGCCCACGCTATGGGTCTTTACATATTCCTTGTCATAGGACCCTTCTGTCATCCACATGTAGGCAATCGCCAGATATAGTGCGGCATCGGTGTTGGGCAGGATGGGTATCCATTTATCGGCGTGAATGGCGGCGCCGTAGTTGAGATCAGGGCAGACATAAACGGATTTAATGCCCAGGTCCGTGAACCAGTAACATAAACGGCTGGCCAGTTGTCCGTCAAAGGCCCAGGGAGTTGTCTCGGGATCACAGCCCCAGAAGAAAATCGCGTCCGAATGTTTCGCTACATCCGGTATGACATTGGTAACAGGGTGCATAAAACCATTTGTCTCGCAACCCCATACATGCTTTGCGCCCCAGTACCAACCCTCCCAACTGTCGGTATTCCTGGCCTGAAGTGTATATCCGCCAAGGAGACTGAGCAGTCTGCGATGTGTGCCGTGGGCCGCGTGGATACAATTTGTTTCACCATGCCCGTCGGATTGGGAAAGTATGGCCTCCATGCCGTATTGCTCTTTGACCCTCTTTATCTCCTTGACGATAATATCCAATGCCTCGTCCCAGGATATGCGGACATACTTGCTGACGCCCCGGTTCTGTGGGTTCCTTTCGCCGTTCGGGTCCCAGTCCGCCCTCTTCATGGGGTAAAGGACCCTGTTAGGGGAATAGACGCGGTTTTTATACCCAAGGCTGAAGGGGGGAATAAGTGATTTCATGGACGGCTGAAAGGTCTTGCCGCGGGCGGTCATGGTCCAGGGTTTCAGATTTTTGTATTCCCAATCATAATGGAGCGGTCTGATCCTGATGATCCTGTTATCCTGTACTTCCACCTGAACGCTGTTGCTGTCGGCGGCAACCGAACAGAACCCCAGACCTCTGATTATCTTTTTTTCTCCGTTAGTGTTGCGCGGCGCATTATCGTTCATATTCTATTTGACTATTTTCCCTCTTCCATTGCCTTGAATGCCTTCAGCATCTTGATCAGTTTGATGTCCCTTTCCTCGCAGAGTTCCGCCTCGCTCCGGCCTTTGTAATCATAGAAACCCTTGCCGGTCTTGACTCCCAGGTTCCCGCCTTTTACCAGTTCTTCCAGCTTTTTGGGTTTGTAATCCATCGGGGTCAGGGTGCTCTGGACGTAGGGGTTCGTTACGCTCTTATAAGTGAGATCTAGACCGCCGAAGTCCATGCGCTGTACAAGCCCCAATACCATCATTCTGAGGGCAAGGCCTGTCTTAGCAGCATCGTCAAGGGCCTCGGGTGTTACGATGTCGTTGTCCAGGAGATAAAATATCTCCCGCAATGTCGCAATCTGTATCCTGGAAACAACGTAACCTGAGCTGAATTTATTCATGACAAGCGGCGTCTTCCCGATCTTTTTAATAATGCCTGCCATTAATTGCATCGATTCCTGGCTGGTCTCCGGCCCCTTAACAATATCCACAAGCGGAATAAGTTGCGGCGGAGTGTACCAGTGGCCGATCAGTACCTTGTCCGGTCTTGCGGTCTTTACAAAATCAAAGACGTTAAGAGCTGTCGTGTTACTGGCAAGCAGGGTCCTTGCCGGGCACAGTGCGTCCAGTTTATTAAATATGTCGATCTTTGTGTCCTTGTTTTCAACTACTGTCTCAAAGGCTATGTCGGCATCGGCTGCGCCTTCCTCAAGGGATTGGGTCATCTTGATGCGCCCCATTATTTCGGGAATCTTGCTGCTGTCCACAAGCCCTTCACGGCTGAAGGTGGCAAGGCTGGTCTCAAGAAGAGCGGATGCCCTGTCCAGGGTTTCCCTTGTGCGCGAAAACAGGGATACCTCATAGCCTTCGGTTGCAAATACCTGGGCCATGCCATGACCCATTGTGCCTGCGCCTACTATTAATATCTTTTTAATGTCTTCAATCTTCATAATATTCCTCGAATTAAATTCTATGTCTGCTGTCCATCCATAAATCGGAGATTTCAGAATAGAGCTTTCAGCAATCAGCCGTCAGCTTATTGTAAGTATTAATAGGATGTTGCTGAAAGCTAAATGCTGACAGCATGAATCCAAAAAATGAATATTTCCGGATGACTGTCAGCCTACCGCTGTTAACCCGCCATCAATATACATGATCTGGCCTGTTACATTATCGGCCTCTTTTGATGCAAGATAGACACACGCGGCTGCAACATCTTCCGGCACGATGAATCTCTTGAAAAGCGTCTTTGAGAGCAGAAGCTGTAATCTTTCCGGCGGAATGGCCTTCTTAACCATCTCCGTCATTACGACAGAAGGCCCGATAGCGTTCACATTGATATTGTATGGCGCCCATTCCGCCGCGAGCATGCGTGTGATCATATCCACTGATCCTTTTGTGGCGCCGTATGTCACGTTGCCGCCGTCCGTTCCGCGAATTCCCCGGACTGAGGAGAGGCTGATTATCTTACCCTGTTTCTTCTCAATCATTATCTTGCCTATGATCTTGCAGGGAAGGACTACGCCCCTGACATTAATGCGAAACAAAGAGTCCCAGGTATCCATATTAATATCCTGCGCCGGCATCTTGGCATTGATTCCCTGGGCATTGACCAGGATGTCGATCGTGTTATATTTTTTTACTACACTATTCGCCAATTCCGTAATACTTTCTTCTTTTCCAACATCAACCGGCATTGCAATGGCCTCGGAACCTGTAGCTGATTTGATCTGATCAGCGACTGTCTTCGCCCTTTCCAGATTCATGTCCGCTACTATGACCTTTGCGCCCTGATGCGCCAGGGCAGTCGCACAGGCTTCTCCAATACCGCCGGCGCCTCCAATGACAACTGTTATTTTATTATCCAGTCTGAACATAATACCTCCAAATGTTATGAGATTAATAAAATTAGAATGTACTTATTAAAATAAAAAGGCTTATTCCTCTATCGCAACAAGTCTTATGAATCCGCCGTCAGCCCTCTCCAAATGAGCGTCCGGTTATGCCCCGGGACATCTGACCGCTCTGTGCTGTCAATACAATGTCTCCGACGCCCCTGCGATTGCTATGGAGCCGGGATTGAAAAAAATATTAAGAGGTTGTCAGCGGTCAGGCATCATTCAATTCCAATGCCCGACCGCTGATCAATCTATACGGAACTTGCGGAGGACCGGATAGAAACAAGCAAATCATCAGCATTCAAACCGGAATAGTGATGGATATGATTTACTGATATTATAGTGAATACTATTATAAAGTACACCAAATAAGTAAAGGCATTAAACCGGTAAAATCTGGTACTTTTCCAGGGTCTGTGATCTAAAGTCTTTCGGGCTGAATCCTGTCTCGCGCTTGAAAAAACGCCCAAAATATGACGGGTCGTCAAAACTTAGCTTATAGCCTATCTCTGATACAGTATCAGTTGTATGTGCAAGCAGTCTTTTCGCCTCCGTTGCGATCTCTTTCCTGATAATCTGGCTTGGAGTCATTCCTGTATTTTTCCTGGTAAGTTCATGAAGATAGGCATCGCTTATGCCAAGTTTTTCAGCATAATAGGCAGCAGATCTGTGTGTAAGAAAATTTTTTGAGACCAATTTTTTAAAAAGGCTGACAAGGGCCGACCCCCTGATTACATCTCTTTTACTGGAGTCTGCCATAAAAATACGCTGTATCTCTATAAGGAGAATGATCAGATAGGACCTTATCTTAAGATCCCGAACATAACCGTCCGAACGATATTCTTTCTCGATCCTGCTAAAAAGATATTTTATTTCCTTCCCCTTCCCATTGCTCAAAATAAGGTTTGGAGGGTATTCTGTGTTGTGAAAAAAATCCAGATATTCAGTCAGGTATAGTTCGGAGGGGGGCAGTAAAAGAAAACTTTCACTGAATTTTATACTGACTCCCTCAAGCGGTTTTGTAAGTTGCCAGAAGTGTATCTGATCGGGAGAAAAAAAATATAATGATTCAGGGATTACAGGGTAGGTTTCGAAGTCGATAACATGATTCCCCTCACCCTCTTTGATATAAATGATTTCATAAAATGCATGACGATGAGGATGTGGCGTGCTGGACAGCGAGCCCATCTCACTGAAGGATCTGATGCTGAAATCATTCGTATCATCAGAAATACTTCTAAAGGTATGTACCGGCAGATTTTTTTTATCACGTCCATATGACATCTTTTATCATCGCCTTGCATATAATAATCGTACAATTGAGGTAATTGCAAAATTCCTCCACTTGTCATTCCGAACGAAGTGAGGAATCTAAAAAGCATTGATATCAAAAGATTTCTCCCTTTGGTCGAAATGACAATTGATGCTTTTTTGAGTTTTGCAATTACCTCAATTATATATATTTTTCCA
>Ga0153915_10001786_pt1 | contig 19758 bp, 18 predicted proteins | sample Opewatmetagenome_2_FD_107003 | JGI IMG/M metagenome (GOLD analysis project Ga0153915, IMG submission 107003) | Freshwater wetland microbial communities from Ohio, USA - Open water 3 Core 3 Depth 3 metaG | ecosystem: Environmental > Aquatic > Freshwater > Wetlands | place: USA: Ohio, Lake Erie...
AGCTGCTTCTCCTTTCGGAGGGCCTCCGCCTCAAGAACGAGACGCCTTCGCTCCAGGCTGCGGGCAAGGATGACTCGCAGGGCCTCGGGAGTGAACGGTTTGGGCAGAAAGTCATGAGCCCCCTTTTTCATGGCTTCAACGGCCGAATCGACGGTCGCATAACCGGTGATGACAATGGCCGCGATATGGGGATCGATGCCGGGCAGGCTTTCCAGGACCTCGAACCCGCTCATCCCCGGCATCTTAAGATCAACGATGACGGCGGCCGGATGGAGGTCCCGGGCCAACCGGATTCCAGTCGCGCCGTCCTTAGCCGTCTCCACGCGGTAGCGATCTTTGAGGAGGATCTGGGAGCAGGAATCGCGCATGGCCTCTTCGTCGTCGATGATCAGGACGAGAGGGTTTGTCTCCGTCATGGCACGTCCTTTCGCGGGATCGACCTCGCCCAGGGGGCTATTTTTTCAGGAACCGTTCGATGCGCGCCAGCAGATCGGCCGGCTTTACCGGTTTGTCGATGTAATCCTCCGGTCCGGTCAACCCTTGATCTTCGCCCTTGAACCCAAAACGTGAACCGGCGATTTGTCTGACCGCAGAAACAAAGATGACCGGAGTGTCGTGGACGCACTCGAATTCTTTCGAAGTCCTGATGGCGTGGCAAAGCGAATATCCGTCGAAGAGACTGTCCATCATGATGTCCAGGAGAATGAGGTCCGGGCGCTCCGACAGGATCGTTTGTTTCCCCTCGGACACGTTCGAGGCCGTGACCACTCCATAGGATGCCGCGGTCAGAATGGCCCTCATGGCATCTAGAAAATCAGGATCATCATCAACCACCAGGATTTTGGCTCGATTCGTTGTCATGATACATCCCTCCCTTTCAGGCCATACTTTTTGAGCTTGGCCCAGAGCGTCTTGCGATCGATTCCCAGGACCAGCGCCGTCCGGCCCTTGTTGCCGTCCGTCTCGCGCAGGACGGCCGTGATATAGTTTCTTTCGATCTCGGCCAACGTCTTAAACTTCCCCCCGCTCCAGGCTGAGGAAGGCACGCCCAGGCTGATGCCGTGGCTGATGATGTCCGCGACATCGATTTCCTGTCCGCGGCATAGAACGACCGCCCTTTCGATGGTGTTCTCAAGTTCACGAACGTTCCCGGGCCAATCATACTCTTGGAGGGCGGTCAACGCCCGCCGGGAAATCTCCGAGACGACTTTTCCCGCTTTGCGGCTATATTTCTGAAGGAAGTGCTCGACGAGCAGCGGAATATCGTCTTTCCGTTCCCGGAGTGGGGGGAGATGGACGGGGACGACGCTCAGCCGGTAGAACAGGTCTTCGCGAAAGGCGCCGCGGCTAACCGCCTGGGCGAGATTGACGCTGGCCGAGGCCATAAACCGGACATCGACCTTGATGGGACGCGAATGCCCGAGCCGCGTCACTTCTCGTTCCTGGATGGCCCGGAAGAGCTTGCCCTGAAGAGCGGGACCGATATGAGAAACATTATCGAAAAAGATCGTTCCGCCATGAGCGAGCTCAAACCGGCCGTGCTTGGTCTCCTGGGCGCCGGGGAATGCCCCCTTGACGTGGCCGAACAGTTCATCTTCGAGAGAGGGTTCGGGCAGGCTTCCGCTGTCCACGGCCACGAACGGCCCGAAATGGCGGGGACTGAGCTGGTGAATTTCGCGGGCGATAAGCTCCTTGCCGGTTCCGCTTTCTCCCGTGAGGAGCACCGGAGAATCCGTGCGGCTCGCCTGGGAGACAAGGAGGAGGATTTGCTGCATCGGCTTGCTCTGGCCGACGACCTTGTCGAACTCTCCGTAAGCCTTCAGTTCACGGCGGAGGAGAATATTTTCGAGAACCATGGTCCGGCTCTTCAACGCTTTTTTCGTCACCACGCGGAGCTCCTCGGGGTTGAACGGCTTCGTCAGAAACTCAAAGGCTCCGAGCTTGATGGCTTCCACGGCGATCTCGATCGAACCGAACGCGGTGATGACGATCACGGGCGTCTCAGGGCTGGCTTCCTTCATCTGGCGGAGCACGGAAAGGCCGTCCCCGTCGGGAAGCCTGAGGTCGAGAAAGACGAGTTCGTACGTTTCCTTGTTGAAATGGGTCCATCCGGTCCGGCCGGTGGCGACCGCCTTCACCGCGTACCCTTCCCGGCCGAGAGTCTGGCTCATGGAATCCCGCATGGCTTCTTCGTCATCGATGATAAGAACGTGGCTGACGTCGTTCATGGCTCACTCACCCGGCGCGGCAATCGGATCGTGAACGTTGCCCCTCGGCCGGCCTCGCTTTGGACCTCGATAGTCCCGTGATGCCTCTGGATGATCCCGTAACTGATGGCCAGCCCGAGGCCGGTCCCCTTGCCAACATCCTTCGTCGTGAAAAACGGCTCGAAGAGCCGCTTCTTGTCTTCCTCTTTGATGCCGTGGCCAGTGTCGGCGATCGCGACCGCCACCTCGTCCTGGGCCGAATCGTACGAGGTCCGGAGCGTCAGAGTCCCCGTCGCATCCATCGCCTCAGCGGCGTTGAAGATGATGTTCATGAACACTTGCTGGAGCTGGCCGGCGTCGGCGACGATTTTGGGGAGACTCGGCTGATAAACCTTCTCGACCCTGATGTTTTGGAACAGGGCCTGCTGCTCGGTGAAAGCCAGACACCGGTCCAAGAGGTCATGAATATCCGTCGGCTGACTCTGCGGCTCCTTGGGCCGAGCGAAATCGAGCAGCCCCGTGACGATGTCCTTACAGCGAGTGGTTTCCTTCACGATCTTCTTGAGGTTCTCATGGTGCGGTTGGCCCTTGGGTGTATCCTCAAGGATGAGATGGCTGTAGAGCAGGACGGCGCCCAGAGGATTGTTGATCTCGTGGGCGATGCCCGCCGCGAGCTTGCCGATCGAGGCGAGCTTTTCTGACTGGATGAGATGGGACTGGATATCACGGAGCTCCCCCGTGCGCTCTTCGACTTTCCTCTCGAGGGTTCTCCCCCAGTCTAACAATTTCTCGTTGGCCTCGCGCAAGTGGTCGGTCATCAGGTTGAAAGAACAGGCCAGAGACCCGATCTCGTCACGAGACGTCACGCGAACTTTATGAGACAGGTCTCCCCTAGCGATTTCCTCGGTTGCCACCACCATACGCTGGAGGGGACGAGTGATCCGTGTGGTTAAAAAATAGAGCATAACCAGAAGAAATACAACGCACAGACCTGCGATCCCAGTGAAGGTCCAAAGCAGTCGGTTGGCGGTGTCGATATAGGGCCGTCTGAGCGTCCCGACATAGAGAATGCCGATGATCCGGCCCGTCACGTCTTTGATGGGTTCGTACGCCGTGATGTACCAGTCGTTGACGACAAAGGCCTGGGCCACCCACGCCCGGCCTTCGTCAAGCACGGCTTTTTTGACTTCGGCCATGAGGAGCGTCCCGACGGCCCTCCCTCCCTGTTTATCCTTGACGTTCGTCGAGATCCGCAAATCGTTTTGGAATATGGTCGCCGTTCCCGTTTCCCGGCCTTTATATTGTCCTCCCTTGAAAACGATCTCCTTGACCTGATCGACGATTTCGTAATTTCGGTTGACGAGGACACCTCCCGTCAAGACGCCTAGGAGAGATCCGTCCTCATTCAAAATCGGAGCGGCGGCCTTCAACATCATGCCGCTGGTCTCTCGGTCCTCCGCATGAGGCGTAGCCCTCGGCGTCGGAATGAGCGGGATGAGGGCCTGAGCGGCGAGCGCGGCGCTCTCCTTGAGGAGTTCTTCACGGGGAACGATTTGCGGAGCCGCATTGATCTCACGCGCGAGCGCCCGGCGGACGATCTCATCTCGAGACTGATCGTCCCCGGTATTCTCCGGGGAGCTCGTCCGGAGAAGGACGCGGCCTTGATGATCAAGAAGAGTCAGGACGTCCAGCCTGTTCTCCGCCCGGACGCGGCTCAGATATTTCAAGAGGATGTCAATCTGGTGCGTCCGAAGAAAATCCCTCAAGCTTTCCCGGGCCGCCGTCAGCCGCACAATGTTCTCGATATCGTTAAGCTTCCCATCAAAGACCATCCAGGCCGAGGACAGGTCATGCCGGACTTTGTCTTGGGCCTGAGAGATGAGCGTGCTCCGAATGAGCTGGGAGCCGACAACAAGCGACAGGAGCCCGCCGACGATGATGATCGCCAGAAAGCTGAGAATGAGTTTTGTTCGGAGAGAAAATCGCGGGCTTCTCATGCGCTCCCACCGTTTCTGACGTGCCGGTATTATACCAGAGTTTTCGTCTTCCCCTCACCTCTGAAGTTTGTGGACGAGCTCTCCTGATCGGGTGTAGATCATGACCGTCAGAGGACCGCCGCCCGGCCAGGCGTGGGTCCCGCAGCCGTGGCAGGGATCGTACGGCCGGAACGCCATCTCAGCCATGTTCAGCAGCCCGTCCGAGACTTGGCCGCCCTTAATGAACGCCTTGGCCGCCTTCTCGATGGACATGTTAATCGCAGCGGCGTTTCCGATCGTCGCGACGATGAGGTTGGCGGCTGTAACGAGCCCCCGTTCATCCGTCTTGTAATGATGGATCAGCACCCCCCGGGGGGCCTCGACAATGCCGACCCCTTCCTTTGGCTTCAGGGTGGGCAGGTTCCTCAAGTCCGCCCCCGTGATCGTGGGATCTTCGAGGAGTTCGACCATTTTCTCGGCGGCCTGGAGGGACTCAATGAGTCTGGCCCAATGGAAGGCAAGCGTGTTATGGACGGGCTTGCCCCCCAGGACGTCGTACATCCTATCATGGTGTTTTTGAGCACGCGGGGTTTGCATGCCGTCCGCCACGTTCAGCCGGGCCAAGGGGGCGACGCGATAAACTCCGCTGTCGTTGCCCTCCACAAAACCCTTCCAGCCGACCTTCTTCAAGAAGGGGAACTTCACGTACGTCCAGGGCTCGACGTGTTCGGCGATGTGATCGAGGTAATCGGCAGGCTTGAACTTCGCGAATTCCCGACCGTCGGGGTTCACGACGCGGATGTCGCCGTCGTAAAACTCGACTTGGTTCTTCGGGTTAACCAGCCCCATATAGTACGTCTTGATTTTGTACGCCTCGCCGACGACGATATCGACGTAGGCCTTGTTCTTGAGGACGACGTCATCGAAAACCTGGAGGGCGAATTCCGCGAAATCGACCGCGGCCCGTGCCGTCTCCAGGAATCGAAGGCGGTGCTCCTCGTCCAGGCCCTTGGAGACACCGCCCGGGAGACAGCAGACGGGGTGGATGGATTTGCCGCCGAGGTAGGCCATGATCCCCCGGACATCCTCCCGCATCCGGATGACCTTGATGCCGATCTCGGCACCCACCTTGCCGATGACGCCGAGGATATTGCGCTCGGCGGCTGGGGCCTGGGGCCCGACGATAAAATCCGGTCCGCCGAGGAAGAAGAAATGGAGCGTATGGTCCTCGAAGAAGAAGGCGTTATAGATGAGTTCGCGGAGCTTCCGTGCCGTGGCCGTCGGCTCGACGCCGAAAACAGCGTCGGCGGCTTTGCCCGCCGCCATGTGGTGGGCCGTCGGGCAGACGCCGCAGATACGGGGGGTAATCCGGGACATTTCCTCGACCGGGCGTCCAACGGAAAACTGCTCAAACCCGCGAAGCTCCGGCACCTGGAGGATGGCCCGCTCAACGTCACCGTGATCGTCCAGGAAAATCTCGATTTTTCCGTGCCCTTCCAGCCGGGTGATGGGGTCAATCGTGATTTTTCGAGTCATCGGACGGCCTCCATTTTCTTTCGCCGCAAGAGAGACGAAGGAAGGCTGAAGCGGTAGAATGTCCCGGCCGGATCATCGATGGAACCGACGATCCGATCGATCTCCTTCTCGTCATTAGCCTCAAGGATAGAAGCCAGGGCCGAGAGGAACTTCGCTCCCTGGTCATGGACCTGGTCGGTCGGTCCCATGCAGCCCCGGCACGGCATATTCCCCTCGATGCACCGCTCGCCACAGCCTCCTCGTGTTGCCGGCCCCATGCAGATGAGACCCTGAGCCAAAAAACACTTTTCGGGGTCGAAGATCACCTCGTAGGGCCTTTTGATCTCTTTGATGACCAGTTTTTCTGGCTTTGTTTTGTTCCGGCTGCACTCGTCGCAACAAGACGTGTTCGGCGCCAGAACCGAACCTTTGGGCGGCAACTTTCCTTCGAGAATGGCGGTGACGGCGCTCATGATGAGGTCCCGGTGAGGAGCACAGCCCGGCAGGTAATAATCGACCTCGATGACAGCATTCAGCGGACAGACCGTATCCCAGAACTCGGGGAGGGTCAGGGTCTTGCCGTCAAGGACCGTTTCCGGCTGCGGCTCGGCTCCGCCGGGATTGGCCGTCGAGACGGTTGTGTGATAGACCGTACGGAAGATGGTCTCTTTGTTCCAGAAGTTGGCCAACCCAGGAACGCCGCCAAGATGGGCACAGGCACCGTGGGCCACGACGAGTTGCGACTTTCGCCGCAGGAGGTGGGCCATTTCTTCTTGTTCGGACATCCGAATGCTGCCGTTGATGAATGCGACCGCGATCGAACCGTCTGGCATGGCCTCGAGGTCCTTCTTCTTGAAATCAAGAGCAACCGGCCAATACACGATGTCCACGGCTGCCACAACCTTGAGGATGTCCTCGCCCAGGTCGACAATGGATTCCTCGCAACCCCCACAGGAAGAGCACCAGTAAAAGGCGACCTTCGGCTTTGGATCAGACATGGCGCCCCCCTCCGTTTCCGCCGAAATTCAAAGGCCCCAGTTTCCGGATACGCTCCGTGAGCTCATTACAGACCTGTTGGAATTTCGCCCCCTCGGACGCCGACACCCATTCCAGACGGAATCGCTCCTTTTCAATGCCGAACTGCTCAAGGAGGCGGGTGAGAAGCCGATGCCGCCGGAGGGCCTTATAATTGCCCTCCTGATAATGGCAATCGCCTGGGTGACAGCCGGAGATAAGGACACCGTCCGCCCCCTCGCGGAATGCCTTCAGGACGAACTGCGGGTCCACCCGACCGGTGCACATCACCCGGATGATCCGGACGTTCGGCGCATACGTCATCCGGGCGGTGCCGGCCAGGTCCGCTCCCGTGTAGGAGCACCAGTTGCAGAGGAATCCGACCAGCCGGGGCTCGAAACTCTCTTGATTCATGGTCGACTCTCCCTTGCCGCCTACACGAGGAATAGACCTTCGATCTCGGCGAAAATTTGCTCGTCGCGGAAGTGCCGTTGATACGACGCGCCGCTGGGGCAGGCCGCGACGCATGTCCCGCAGCCTTTGCACAAGGCGTCGTTGACGACCGAGACGCCTTTCTCGTTATCGAGGGTGATGGCCGTGAATGGGCAGAGCCCGATGCAGATCCGGCAGGCCGAGCAGAGCTCCTCATCGATGACGGCCGTGATCGGCTCGAGTTCGACCTTGCCCAAGTCGGCCAGGGCCAGGGCTTCCGCGGCCGCGGCCCCGGCCTGGGCGACCGTGTCGGGAATATCTTTCGGCCCCTGGCACGTTCCGGCGAGAAAGATTCCGTCCGAGAATGAGGACACCGGCGCGAGCTTCGGGTGGCGCTCCAGGAAGAATGTGTCCTGGCTGCAGGATATATTGAAGGTCTTGGCCACCTGATTGTGATCAAGGCCCGGTTCGAGCCCGACGGCCAGAATCGCCATGTCGACGGGAATCCGGCGGACGGCGCCGAGGAGGGTGTCTTCGACCCGGATGAGGAGCTTCCCCTCCTCTTTCTCCGTTAAGGCCAGGGTGCTGATTTCCGAGACACGGCCGCGGACAAACCTCGTCCCCTCCTCGAGCAGCCGGTGGTAAAATTCTTCGTAGCCTTTCCCAAAACAGCGCATGTCGATATAAAAATCGTAGATCGCCGCCCCCGTCTTTTCTTTCAGGAGATGGGCGAATTTCAGCGAATACATGCAGCAGACGCGGGAGCAATACGGGTGATAATTCTCGTCGCGGGAGCCGACGCAATGAATGATCCCCACAGACTTGGGCGCCTCGCCATCGGTCTTGAGGATCTTGCCTCCGGTCGGACTTGAGGCATTGACCATCCGTTCAAACTCCATGGCGGTGATGATGTTCGGGTATCGGCCGTAGCCATAGGCCGGGATGCGTCGGGGATCAAAGGTTTCGAAACCAGAGGCGAGGATGATCGAACCGACCTCGACTTCTTTGACGTCATCCTCCATTTCGTAGTTGACGGCCACGCGATCGCAAACCTTGGCGCAAACCTTGCACTCCCCTGTTTTGAAATGAATGCAGGCGCTTTTGTCGATGAACGGGACCATGGGCACGGCTTGCCGGATCGGAACCCGGATGGCCGTCGTTGGCCCAAGGTACATCTCGTCGTGGATGACTTTGCGGCCGTGCTTGTCTTCGACGGTGATGGCCCCGGTCGGACAGAAATACGCACAGGCCGTGCAGCCGATGCAGGCTTCCGACTCCTCGCCGAAGGGGGTGGAAACGTGGCGTTCGGTTCCCCTGTCGTTAAAGCTGATGGCCGAGGCCCCGACGATCTGCTCGCAGGCCCGGACGCAAAGCCCGCAAAGGATGCATTTCTCGTTGGGGTCCTTGACCGGAAACCGCGGCTTCTCGATGCCCAGGTCTTTGGCCATCTGGACCAGGGGCTCAGCGGCCGGCGCCCGTGAGAGGAGCATTTCGACGTTCAATCGTCTGGCCTCCAGGGCCCGTTCGGACACCGTCCAGACCTCCATGCCGGCTTGGGCCAAAGTATTGCAGGAGGTCTGGAGCTCCCGCTTCCCTTTGAAGGAGACGTCGACCTCGCACACCCGGCACGCGGCGTAGGGCTCAATGAGCGGATGGTAGCAGAGCGTCGGAACCGTGACGCCCGCTTTCTTGGCCGCCTGGAGGATCGTCGTGCCCTCTTCGATTTCGACCGGTTTTCCGTCGATCGTCAGATTCACCATCGCTTGCCTCCTCAATCGACCCTGACAGCGCCAAAATTGCAGACGTCGAAGCAGACGCCGCACTTGATGCATTTCGCCTGATCAACGAGGTGCGCCTGGTTTTTCAGCCCTAAGATTGCGTCCGAGGCGCAGTTCCGGCGGCAGACGTCGCAGCCGCGGCCCTTTTCCAGGCAAAGACCCGGGTCGATGGTGTACACGTTGAGCTGCCGACAGACATGGGCGGGGCACTTCTTATTCCTGATGTGCGCTTCATATTCGCCGCGGAAGTAGCGCAGCGTGGTCAAGACAGGATTGGGGGCCGTTTTCCCAAGCCCACACAAGGCCGTATCCTTGATCGAAGATGCCAGACGCTCGAGAAGGCCGATGTCGTCTGGCGTCCCCTGCCCTTGGGTAATCCGGGTCAGGATCTCGAGCATGGCCTTGGTTCCTTCCCGGCACGGCGTACATTTGCCGCACGACTCGTCCTGGGTGAAGGAAAGGAAATAGCGAGCGACATCGACCATGCACGTGTCTTCATCCATGATGACCATGCCCCCTGATCCCATCATCGATCCGGCCTCGGTCAGGCTTTCGTAATCGATCGTCAGATCGATCTTTTCCTTGGGGATACATCCGCCGGACGGGCCGCCGGTCTGGACGGCCTTGAACGCCTTCCCGCCGGGAATCCCTCCGCCGATTTCATAAACGATTTCCCGCAGGGTGATTCCCATGGGCACCTCGACCAAGCCGGTGTTGTTGATCTTTCCGACGAGGGAAAAAACTTTGGTCCCCTTGCTCGTTTCAGTCCCGATGCCGGCGAACCACTTTGCGCCTCGGGTGATGATCGCCGGGATATTAGCCCAGGTTTCGACGTTGTTGATGCACGTCGGCCTTCCCCAGAGGCCGCTCCGAGCGGGATAGGGAGGCCGCGGCCGCGGCTCCCCGAGCCGCCCTTCGATCGAGGCGAGCAGAGCCGTTTCCTCGCCGCAGACAAAAGCCCCGGCGCCTCGTTTGACCTGAAGGTCAAAATCGAGGCCGGTCCCGAGGATATCCCGGCCCAGGAGCCCGTAATCCCGGGCCTGGCGGAGAGCGTTGTTTACCGCTTCGATGGCCAGAGGGTATTCATTTCGGATATAAATAAATCCCGCAGCCGCCCCGATGGCCCTGGCGCCGACGATCATGCCCTCGATGACCGAGTGCGGATCGGACTCTAGAATGCTCCGGTCCATGAACGCTCCGGGGTCGCCTTCGTCGCCGTTGCAGACAAGGTATTTCGGGCCCCCATTAGCGCTTTCCGCGCTCCTGACGAGATCCCACTTGATACCTGTCGGGAACCCCGCGCCCCCTCGTCCACGAAGCCCGGACAGGGCGATCTCAGTGACGATCTTGTCCGGCGTCATCCCGGTCAAAGCCCTGACGACCGCCTTGTACCCGTCGCGAGCGATGTACTCGTCGATGTTTGCGGGATCGATCAGGCCACGATTTCGGAGAGCAATCAGGACCTGTTTCTTAAAGAACGGAATCTCATCGAGCCGGGGCACGGACGAAAGAGGACCGGGAGGCGCCTCAAGGCCGCGATTAGCGGTCAAGGCGGGCTGGCCTCCCGTTTTCTCGTACCCGGTCCCGAGCGCATATTCCCGGACCACCTCCCCGCGAATGATGTGGTTTTCGAGTATGGCCCGGATTTTGGGCTCGGTCAAGCTCGCGTATTTCACGGGGGCCTGGCCGGCGATTTCGAGGGTGACCATCGGCTCCTGGCTGCACAGGCCAGCGCACCCCGAGCTAGTCAAAAGAACGTCGGAGAGGCCCCGTTTTTCTATCTCGGCCTTCAGGACGGCCATGATTGTTCGGGCTCCGGCTGCGCTGCCGCACGTGCCCAAATGGACGTTGACTATGGCTCGGAACGGCCCTCCTTCCCTGCCGGCCGTCCTGATCCGGTCCTCTTTCCGGATGTCCTCCAAACCCTCGATCGTCAGTTTGGGCATGGCTGTCCTCTTCACCCTTTGTATTTCTTGACGAGGCCGGCCACCTTCGTCTGAGAAATTTTCCCGTGAACATCTTCGCCGACCATGGCCACGGGCGCCAGCCCGCAGCAACCTACGCACCGGACGGCGTTCAGGCTGAACTCTCCATCGGCGGTTGTCTCCCCGGTTTTGATCCCGAGCTCCCGTTCGAATTTCTCAAGGACGAGCGGGGCTCCCCGGACGTGGCAGGCCGTGCCGAGACAGACATGGATCTGGCGCCTGCCCTGGGGCTTGAGGCTAAAGGCCCGGTAGAACGTCGCCAGGCTCAGGACTCGGCTCAGGGGGATGGACAACTCCGTCGAAACCTGCTTGAGGACCGGCGGAGGGAGGTAGCGGAATTCCGCCTGGATGTCCTGGAGGATGGCGATTACCGATCCGGGGTCCGACTGGTATTTCGAGAGAATTTCGGAAACCCTTTCTTCCATCTTGTCCATCATGCTTACCTCCTTCGCAAGCAGGATCCGTTGCGAACGTCTCGAGCCCTCAAGCGGATGGCCTCTCTTTGTCCACGCGTTTGATGACCATGTGTCCCTTGCGAATGACCCGCTCCGAAGGCGTTATCGTCGTCGGGCAATTCTCCCAACAGGCCCCGCATCCGTTGCATTTGGCGAGATCGACATAACGGGCCTTCCGGCGGATTTTTGCCCTGAAGCTGCCGATGAAGCCGGAAACCTCTTCGACCTCGCTCATCGTCAGTAGCTCAATGTTAGGGTGTTTTCCGACCTCGCTCATCTTCGGAGTCAGGATGCAGGCCGAGCAGTCGAGCGTCGGAAAGGTTTTATCGAGTTCCGACATATGGCCGCCGATCGAAGGCTCACGCTCGACGAGATAGACTTTCTTCCCGGATTTGGCGTATGTCAGCGCGGCTTGAATGCCTGCGATGCCGCCCCCGACGATCAGGACTTCAGGGCGTACAGGCACCTCCTTTTTCGCCAGAGGTTCGTGCAGGGCGACCCGGCGCACGGCCGCGGAAATCAGGGCCTTGGCCTTCTTCGTCGCGTCGTCCGGCCTGAGCGTGACCCAGGACACCTGCTCGCGGACATTGGCCATCTGGAAATAAAACGGGTTTATCCCGCCGCTGAAGGTCGCCCCCCGGAACGTTGGCTCATGCATAAGAGGCGAACACGAGGCGACGACGACGCGATTCAGGTTATAGTCGTGGATACTCTGCTTGATCAATTCCTGGCCGGGATCGGAACACATGAACTTATATTCTTTCGCGACGACGACGTCGTCGAGCTTCGCGGCGAAGGCGACGACGTCCGGCACGTCCACCTTTCCCGCGATGTTTGTCCCGCAATGACAGACGAAGACGCCGATGCGGGGCTGTCCGTTTGAGCTCATTTCGCACCTCCGTTCCCGGCCTTCGCCCAGAAGCTCTTGAGGGTGATGATCGACCGGGAAAAGCCAAGGTCGGCCCTGGGAACACCGAGCGCCAGCCCGAGGACCTGGCTAAAGTAAAAAATGGGGATCGTTACATCATCGCTGTACCGCCGGACGATCTTGCTCTGCGTGACTTCGAGGTTGAACTGGCAGAGCGGGCAGATCGTCACGATGCAATCCGCGCCCTTACGCTTGGCCTCTTTAAGGAGGATGTAATTCAAGCGGAGTCCGACCTCTTCGATCGTTCCGGTCAACGACCCGCCGCAACAGCGAGTTTTAGCGGTGAAATCGACGGCCGTGGCTCCCGCGGCTTCCATGAGAACGTCCAGCATCGTCGGGTAGTCCGGGTCATCGAGGTCGGTGTAAGGCCGAACGAGCTGACATCCGTAGTAGCAGGCGACGTTCAATCCTGCCAGAGGGTGAAGGACCTTAGCGCGAAGCGCCTTCGGACCAATGTCCGTGACCAGGACGTCCAGCGGATGTCTAATCTTGACCGTCCCCTGGTATTCGCAGCCGGCGTTTTTCAGGTCGTTGAGGATCTTGGCCGCCTTGGGCTCGCCGCTGGCCAGGAACGCGTTCGATTTCTTCAGCGTCAGAAAGCAGCCGGCGCAGGCGGCGCTACTGTCTCTACCGGCTTTCTCGGCGAGGGACAAGTTCCGTCCGCAAATCGCGGCGGCCATCATCTCGTCCACAGAAAAATAGGCCGTCGCGCCGCAGCAGTTCCAATCGTCTAGCTCCTCGAGCGGCAGGCCGACTTTGGCGAATACAGGAAGGATAGACTCCTCGTAATGGCGCGCATTCCCTTTCAGGGAACAGCCTGGATAATAGGCGTATCCATTCATTGGCTTCCCTCCTTGACGGCGCTCACGAGAGACCGGAGTTGGTCTATATTTCTTATAGACTCTCTCTTGAACGACATCCGACCGGTCTTAATAAACTTCAAGCCCATGGGTGCCATTTTGAGCAGTCCCAACGGATTGAGGGATTTGAGATACAGGTTCAAAATGAGCCAGAGCTCGGAATTCCGGCCGTGCTTGGCGATGAGACGTGACATCTCCCGGTCGAGGATCGGGATGACGAATCGCGAAGGATAAACCTTATCCTCGATCGCCATTCGTTTGAGGGCGTACATGACGTCCGTGATCTTGATCTTGGCCGGGCAGCGGACTTGGCACGTATAGCAGGAGGGGCAGAGCCAGATGGTGGAATTGCGGAGGGCCTCGTCCTTGAGACCATTCTTCACCATGGCGATAATCTTGCGTGGCGGAAAATCCATGTAAACAGACATCGGGCACGAGCTGCTGCACGTCCCGCACTGGATGCAGCCGTCAATTTCCTCGCACCCAGAGGCGCGTTTGATGTCCTCCAGAAACCCAGGGTCCAGCTTCTCTTCGTAGGTGACTTTTCTCTCGATGTCCAAGGACCCTCCTTTCAGGAAACCACGCAGGATACCGTTCCTTGCCTAATCTCTGGGATGCGAGTCTTCACCCTTCGTCTGATTTGACGGTGCTTGGGTTTGGCAGTGAAACGGGCGCCGGGCCGCGGGCTGCTCGGGCTACACGGCTGTCTAGAAAAAAGACTACCCACCCGTTGCTGGCTGAACGGAGCCGCCCTTGCCGACCGGAGGAGCTGAAGGAGGAGAATCTCGCACCTCCCCTATAAAGCCAATATCCGCCTGATTCTATGCACAGGAAAAAAGGTTTGTCAAGAAAAAAGTGGAATATTTCCGCAAATAGATGGGGAATAATACCCCATTTACGTTACCATATGCCCTATTCATATGACGCTCAAATGATCATCCAAACAAACCGCCCACGTTAAGGCAGACTCAAGGCGCCTCAGACAGATTGACTTTCGCGACCGCCTGGTGCATCTTATCAAGACCAATAAAAACAAGGACCATGTAATCCCTATGAACAGCACGCTATCCCAGACGTTCCAAGGCCTTAGGGCTGAGGTCGCTGGCTTCGAGAACGTCTATCCGTTCAAGTTCGTCCAGGACGTGTTTGAGACCGCCCGGAAGAATACAGGATCACTGAATTAGACATGAACGGGAGGGTCAGGGTTCCGGTGAATCCTCTGGACTTCAAAAACGATCCCGGCGGAATTCGGCAGCGATGGATTCTCCCCTGTTGGACTGCATCCGGCTTCGTTTTCTTGCATTTACGGATCTTGATGGTTTGATCACGTTTAGGCTAGACTGAGCTATTTTGAGCAAGAGTTTGCTCAATCTCTGCTCAATTTATTTCGGCAAGTGGACGATCTCGGGGGGGTGGTCTGCCCCGCCAGTATTCCCAGCCTGAGCATTGCCATTTGTGCCGTCGGGCTTAACTTCCGGGTTCGGGATGGGAGCGAGCGTTTCCCCTCTGTTATGGTCACCGAGATTAGTTACCTAATCTCAGCTATTCAAACAAGCCGCCGAGCCGGAGAAGAACCGAGTTTTGCCGGCCTGAGGGATAAGTTTGCAAAAAGGTCGTGATTTGCCGAAAAAAAACGATCGGCAGCCCGCGGGGCGCGCGTCCATCACCGGTGATTCAGGCGTCCTCCGTAGTAGCCTTCTAGGACCGCCCCCAGGATGAGTAACGTATTGCCGGCCAGGTAGATCCAGTGCTCCGGGCTATCCGGGGCTTCCTCGAAGAGACCCAAAGCGGCAACCCTCCACGTGACCAGCGGCAGGCTTAGGGCCACCATACCGAACCCAGCTGTAATCTTCCTCTTAAAGATCAGACCTTTCGCGCCATGATAATGGGTCATCCATTCCGACCATCCGCTCGCAACCGTGGGCAGCAGCATGACGGCTCCTCCAAGGAGTGCCACGTTCGTGGCAAGTTCGAAGCAGGCCGGGGCCATAAAAAGATGGAGGATTTGGAAGCCGAAAGCAGCGCCGAACAGCGAGATCCGAAAATGGGTAAGAAACACGTGCCAATGGATTCTGCGGTTCGGCAAGGCTACGCCCGGCTGAGGCACCGCATGAACCGGCTCGTCCATTTTTCCCCACGTCTGCGATCTAATTGAATATGGGCTTTTCGTGACGGACAGTCAATTGAAGCGCGACGCCCGGCCTCGCCTAGTCGCCTGAGCATCTTCCGGGATCATACCCCACTTTCCGAATCACGGCGCTGGCTGGCTGCCGGACTCGTCCTCGATTTTTCCCGGAACGAGCATGGCCCCCTGCTAATTAGCATCGACCTTGCGTTAGCGACCCTGTATCTATAAATTCTGGGGTGCGGGCGCTCCTATCACCGGCAGGAACCGTTCCTCGCGTGTTTGGAGGCAGCCGTCATCCTCGACATGGCCACAGCCCTCATGGCCTCCTTGATGCGGGGTCACGAGTACTTCAACCTATGAATTATTCGGGGGGTTAGTTTCTTCACCCGGGCGAAAAGCCAAAGGCAAAAAGAGGACACCACAACCCCTCCCCCGTCCGGACCTGACGTCAAGGAGAAATCGAGGCTGCTTAATCGAACCGATTGAGCTCGATGACGTTCTTGAAGAAATCCGCGGTCAGGATTCCGCTCCACTCGACCTGTTCGACAATCTTGCGATTCAGGGCAAAATTCACATAGGGCTTCCATTCTCCGGGAACCAGGGGATTATTGGTCGTCAGCTGGAAGACCACGCGGTCCAAGGTCTTGAACTTCTTGTACATCGCCTCGATCTTGGGGGCCAGCTCCCTGACCATGTCATCGTCATAATTCTTCCGATCGACGTCGTAATACCGATAGGAAATGATCAACTCGCGCGCGTCGCCAGTAACGTCCAGAATTCCTGAAGCATCATCCCGTGCCGTGCCGAGGATCGGTTTCAGGGCGTTAAGAGTGAACACTTCCTGTTCCGAGACGGGTTTCAGCTCGTCGCTCCCCTTTCCCTTGCATCCCCCCAGAAATCCAACGATCATCAAGGCCAGGACGGCGATCCCGATGAACTTGTCGGGACGAGATAGAGCGTCTTTCATATTAACCTCCATGAAAACCTCGAGATGAAAAAGCCATTTATGCACTTTCCCGGTTGGTGCCAATCCCGCGCCCCCGCGCCCAACCGTCGTATTCTTGTCCTGACCCGCTCAACGCGCCATGTCTGATATGAGATTTTCAAGCTCTTTGAACCTGCCTATGATTTGTTCCATTTTAAGGGACGCGGTCCGCCGAAGCCCTCACTGGACCTTCAGGGGCACGAAGAATGTCGCCTTGTCACGCCTGACCAGGAGAGCGAGCGCATCGCCGCTCTTCGCCCCGCGGAGGGCCTTCTCGAAGTCCTGGGCCGTGCGAACGGGAACGCGGTTGACTTCCTCGATCAGATCGCCTCTCTGGAGCTGGGCATCGTCGGCCGGGCTGCCGGGGGCGACCTCGGTAATGACAACTCCCTTGTCATTGCCATAGCCCAGCTGCTGGGCGATGTCCGGCGTCAACGTCTGGATGCCGAGCCCGAGCTTCTGGCTCGTTGGCCCCTTGGCTTCTTCAGGCTGGGCGGCCTTCGCCGTCTTCTCCCCGGGCCGCTCGCCCATAGTGGCCGTGACGTCGATCTTCTCGCCGTTCCGCAAGAGCCCAATCTTGACTCTGGTCCCCGGTGCCGTCTGGGCGGCCATAGTGTGAATGTCTGAGCTGCTCTGCACTTTTTTCCCGTCGAACTCAACGATGACGTCGCCGGGTTTGATCCCGGCGCGGTCGGCGGGGCTTTCCGGAGTCACCTCGCTGATCAACGCACCCTTCGTGTCCCTGAGTTTCAGGGGCTTGACCAGGGAATCATCGACGTCCTGGGCGCTCAGGCCGAGGTATCCCCGGATGACCCGTCCCTTGGTGAGAAGCTGGTTCATGACGTTCTTGGCCATGTTGATAGGGATGGCGAATCCCAGCCCGACATTGCCGCCGGTGGGGCTAGAGATCGCGGTGTTGATTCCGATCACGTTCCCGTCGAGGTCGGCCAGGGCCCCGCCGCTATTGCCGGGATTGATCGGGGCGTCGGTTTGGATGAAATCTTCGTAGGTGGCCAGCCCGACCGAGGACCGGCCCTTGGCGCTGATGATGCCGTGGGTCACCGTCCGCATCAGCTCGAACGGGTTGCCGACCGCGATGACCCACTGCCCCACCTGGACCGCGGCGGAGTCGCCGAGGACGGCCGCCGGCAGGTTTTGGGCGGCAACCTTGATCACGGCGATATCGGTCAGAGGGTCCGTGCCGATGACCTTCGCTTCGTACTTTTTCTTGTCCCCGAGGATGACGGTCAGCTTGCTCGCGCCCGCGACGACGTGGTTGTTGGTCAGGATGTGGCCGTCCGGGGAGACGATAACCCCGGAACCCAGGCTGCGCACGGTCCTCTTCTGCGGCTGAGAAGGGGCGCCGAAAAACCGCCGGAAAAAGTCGTCGCCGAAAAACTGCCGCAAGGAATCGTCAGGTAGATTCTGGCCTTGGACCTGGACGACCTGCTCGGCGAAGATCGGAACGACGAAGGCGCTGACCTTGTTGGCTGCCCCCTCGAACGCGCCGCTGATTTCGTCCATCAGAACGTGAACCTGCGAGGCCTCCGCCGCCTTGGGCTTGGTTTGTCCCGGCGTGGCCTCCGCCGGACGGCCCGAACAGCAAAGCCAGGTCCCGCCGGTCACGATAAGAAAGAACATCATGGCGATAGCTGAAGACCTACCCCATAAGCGGTTTTTCATGCTCTCCCTCCTTGTGTTGACTTGTCGCCATCATTATACAAGGAATGTGCCAGCATTATACAAGAAATGTACCAGCCGGTTTCCCCCTGGACCCGGGGGGAAGAAGCAAGAATGGCCCACCGCGGATTCCGCCGGATAGGAAGGCGTCCTACACGACCGGATCCGAGGCAAGCAGCATCGGGCTGTCGGCTCCGGAGGCGGACAATGGGGCCATCCGTCGGAACGCCTCCCGGCTCCGGGTCCATTTGCCGGCGTCGAGGTCGAGCCACGATCGGTCGTCTTCTAGGGAACGGCCAACGTGCGGCCGTCCCGGAACGAGCTCCGCGATTCCCGTTCCCGTCCTTGCAGATGGAGAAGGATGCTTTCGACGAGGCGGCGCTGGAGCCATTCCATCGAGCTCCCGAATTTGCTCGGCCACGCCACCGGTGGAGTTGACAAAGAGCTTGTTGAAAAACCGAGAAGATAGGATAATCCGTGTACAAAAACATCGCGCAGGAGAATGAGTCGTTTCAATGCATGGTATCCCCGGATTAGTAGGGCATTTCCACTATTTCGGACTTTTTGTTTTACTCGTTCTCGCAGGTATCGGATTTCCCTTTCCTGAAGGGATCACACTCATGCTGTGCGGGTTTTTAATCTCCCATGATATTATCCGACCTCTCTACGCCCTCATCGTTGTTTTCACCGGCATATTGACGGGAGACCTCTTAATCTTTTTCCTCGGAAGGAAGTACGGACACAAGGTTGTCACCCTTAAGATATTCCACAGGATCCTATCTCCTCAACGGCTCTCGAGCCTCGAAAATACGTTCGATAGACGGAAAATCCTTTACATACTACTTGGACGATATCTGGGATCTTCTGTATTTCTTGTCGCAGGTATCTTGAGAATACCGTATTTGAGGTTTTTAGGGCTCGATATCGTCTCCTCTTTCCTTGCGATCAGCCTATTTGTCGGGGCCGGCTACCTGGGCGGCAAGAGCATTCGAGTGTTGAAAAGGGACTTCGCACGGATCGAACACTGGGGAATTCTGTTGGCCGTCGTCCTGCTGGCGGCTTATCTGTGTTTCAGATACTTCAAGGCCAGGCGTGGCCGCCTTGATGCCGGAATCCACCCTCCCCCCAATGGCAGCGAGACATCTTGAGATCGACCGTGCTATAGAATACACTAGTCGTCTCCAAGCCACATGCCAGAAAACACCGCCCCCCTGCCAGAGCCGTCTCCCGGAGGCGGCGGAAACAAGACGCCCGATGACGCCTCCGATGTCCTTCAGACGGACCTCCGGTCCGGCCTGACCTCGGCCTCGGCCGCCGACCGCCTCAAGCGGCTCGGCCCGAACGAGGTTCCGGAGAAGAAGACTCATCCCCTCCTGCTCGTCGCGAAAAAGTTCTGGGGTTTGACCGCCTGGATGCTCGAGCTCATCATCGTCCTCTCCCTGGTCCTCCGAAAATATCCGGATGCCGCGATTGTCGCCGTCCTGCTGGTGACGAACGCCGTCGTCTCCTTGCTGGAAGAGCGGAACGCCGCCAGCGCGGTCGAGGCCCTTAAAAAGGAGCTCCATGTCAACGCCCGGGCGCTTAGGGACGGAGCCTGGACGACCGTTCCCGCGCAGGAGCTCGTTCCGGGAGATATCGTGCGTCTCCGGGCCGGAGACGTCGTCCCGGCCGACATCAAGGTCGCCGCCGGCTCGCTCGAGGCAGACCAATCCGCCCTGACTGGCGAATCTCTGGCCGTGGAGAAAGGCGCCGAGGATCTCCTCTATTCCGGCTCGGTCATCAAGCGGGGCGAGGCGACCGGAATTGTCCTCCGGA
>Ga0153915_10001787_pt1 | contig 19753 bp, 15 predicted proteins | sample Opewatmetagenome_2_FD_107003 | JGI IMG/M metagenome (GOLD analysis project Ga0153915, IMG submission 107003) | Freshwater wetland microbial communities from Ohio, USA - Open water 3 Core 3 Depth 3 metaG | ecosystem: Environmental > Aquatic > Freshwater > Wetlands | place: USA: Ohio, Lake Erie...
GCGGGCCTGCTGCAGCGCGCCGACTGGAAAGCGCAGTGGATCGCCGGTGTGCTCACCGGAGGCCCCTGGACCTCCGTCCCCGCGCCCTTCCTGCGCCGCACCTTCTTCATCGGCGCACGCGTCGCCCGCGCCCGCCTCTATGCCACCGCCCTCGGCCTGTACGAGGCGCGCCTCAACGGACAGAAGATCGGCGACCACCAGCTCTCGCCCGGATGGACCGACTACCACCGCCGGGTGTACTACCAGACCTTCGACGTCACCCCCCTGCTGGTGATCGGCGACAACACGCTCGGCGCCATCCTCGGCGACGGCTGGTACTGCGGCCATGTGGGCTGGCGCGGGCGCCAGCTCCACGGCAGCCGTCCCCGGTTCCTCGCGCAGCTCGTCGTCGACTACCTCGACGGCCACACCGACGTGATCGCCACCGACCCGTCGTGGCGATTCTCCTACGGCCCCCTGCTCGCCGCCGACCTGATCATGGGCGAGAGCTACGACGCGCGGCTTGAGTTCCCGGGCTGGGACAGGCCCGGCTTCGACGACCGCGGCTGGCAGCCCGTGCGCGTCGGCAACGGGAACGGGCTCTCGATCGATGCGATGCAGCACCCGCCGGTCCGCGCCCACCACGAGCGCACCGGCAAGCTCCTCCAGGAGGCAATCCCCGGCCATGGGCGGAGGCTGCTGCGCTACGACTTCGGCCAGAACATCGCCGGCCGCGTCCGCCTCCGCGTCAGGGGGCCCGCGGGGGCCACCCTCATCGTGAGGCACGCCGAGATGCTCGAACCCGACGGCAGCCTGCACCTCGCCAACCTCCGCACCGCCGCCTCCACCGACCGCTATACGCTGCGCGGCGACCCGGCCGGCGAGACCTTCGAGCCGCGCTTCACGTTCCACGGCTTCCGCTACGCCGAGATTGAACTGCGCGGCGACGCGGTCGTCTTCGAGCAGGTCGCGGCGGTCGCCCTCCACTCCGACCTTCCTCCCACCGGCGAGTTCTCCTGCTCCGACGCGCTCGTCAACCAGCTCCAGAAAAACATCCAGGCCAGCCAGCGGAGCAATTTCATCGACGTGCCGACCGACTGCCCGCAGCGCGACGAGCGCCTCGGCTGGACCGGCGACGCGCAGGTGTTCCTGCGCACGGCGGCATTCAACATGCAGGTCGCCCCGTTCTTCCGCAAATGGCTCCAGGACGTGCTCGACGCGCAGACGGCGCAGGGCACGGTCCCCGCAGTCGCCCCGGCGACCGACGACCTTCCCGCCGACGCCGGCCCCGGGTGGGCCGACGCCCTGCCCATCTGCGTCTGGACGCTCTACGAGTGCTTCGGCGACCAGCGCCTGCTCGAGCAGTGCTACCCCGGCTGCGCCCGGTTCGTCGATTCCCTCCATGCGGTCCATCCCAAGCTGATCCGCACTCCTCCCGCGCAGGGGTTCTCCGGCTACGGCGACTGGCTCGCCCTCGACGACAGCGGCCGGCTCGAGGGCGGCACCCCAAAGGACCTCATCGGCACGGCGTTCTTCGCCCGCAGCGCGCGGCTGGTCGCGTCCATGGCCGCGGTGCTCGGGCGCGCCGCCGAGGCCAAAAGATACGGGACGCTGGCCGACTCGGTCGGCACGGCCTTCCAGCGGCGCTTCGTCTCCCCTGATGGATCCCTGGCCGGCGGTACGCAGACGGCGGCGGTTCTCGCCCTCCACTTCGACCTTCTCCCGGCGAAACTGCGCGCGCCGGTCCTGGCCGCCCTTGTCGCCGACATCGAGCGACGCGGGGGGAAGCTGGCCACCGGGTTTGTCGGCACGCCCCACCTGCTGCCGGTGCTCACCGCGGGCGGGCGCACCGACGTCGCGTTCAAGCTCCTCCTCCAGCGGCAGTGCCCTTCGTGGCTCTATCCGGTCACCCAGGGGGCGACGACGATCTGGGAGCGCTGGGACGGCTGGACGCGCGAACGGGGCTTCCAGGACGCCCGCATGAACTCCTTCAACCATTATGCCTACGGAGCCGTCGGCAGCTGGCTGTACGCGACGGTTGCGGGCATTGATCTCGACTCCTCCGGCCCCGCCTTCAGGAGGATCCGGCTCGAGCCGCGGCCGGGCGCAGGAGTCTCCTCGGCCCGCGCGCGGCTGCTGTCGCCCCACGGCGAGATCGCCAGCTCCTGGCGCCTGGCCGCGCGCCGCTTCGACTGGGAGGTCACCGTCCCCGCGAACACCACCGCCGCCGCGCGATTCCCCGTCCCGCCGCACGCCCGCATCACCGACGGGGACCAGCGCCTCGACCGCTCTCAGGGGATCAGCGACATCGCCCGCGGCGCCGACTGCATCACCTGCGCGCTTGCCGCGGGCCGCTACCGCTTCGCCGCAGAGTGGACCGCCTGAGCGGCCGCCGCCGCGGACGGGATTGCCCCCGCGCAAGCGTGGTGTTTCACTCCGGGCTTCGACGCCATGCCGCGCTTCCGACTCGACGAACTTCTTCTCCAGCGGGGCCTCGCCGCTTCACGCTCGCAGGCCCAGGCCCTGATCATGTCGGGCCGCGTCCGTTCCGGCACCGAGCGGCTCGACAAACCCGGTCGCGATTATCCCGCGACGCTCGAGATCTCGATCGACCAGCCTCCCCGTTTCGTCAGCCGCGGCGGCGAGAAGCTGGCCGCCTTCCTCGGGCGCTTCCCGGTCGACCTGCGCGGCGCCCAGGTGCTCGACGTCGGCGCCTCGACCGGAGGGTTCACCGACTGCGCCCTGCAGGCCGGAGCGGCCGCGGTGACGTGCGTCGACGTCGGCCGCGCGCAGCTCCACGCCAGGCTCAGAGCCGACCCCCGCGTCACCAATATCGAGAAGCTCAACGCGCGCAGCCTCAGGCCCGGCGACCTGCCCCGGCCGCTCTATGACGCGGTCGTCATGGACCTCTCGTTTATCTCCCTCCGCCAGGTGCTGCCCGCGGTCTGGCCGTTCGTCCGCCCGGGCGGGCGGCTGATCGCCCTGGTGAAGCCCCAGTTCGAGGCCGGAAAGGCCGAAGCCGACCGCGGGCGGGGCGTCATCCGCGACGCCGCCGTCCAGGAGGCCGTGCTCGCCGGGATCACCTCCTTCGCCCTCGAAGGCCTCCCCGGCGCGGGTCTCGTCGGCTCCATGGACTCCCCCATCACCGGCGCGGATGGCAACCGCGAGTTCCTCATCGGCCTGCAAAAGGCCCCTTGAGCCGCGCCCCGAAAAAATCCGTGTCTAACTCCGACCCTCGGTCCAGCCTTCCCTTCATGCAACCGATCCGCCGCCTCTCCTTCGTGGTCAACGAGAAGAAGACCGGAGCGCCCGAGCTCGCCGGGCTCCTCACCGCCGCGGCCGGGGGCGCGGGCACCGCGTGGACCCAGACCAGCCGCTTTCCGCTGCCGGAGGGTGCGCTCGAGGGCTGCGACGCCTGCTGCGTCATCGGCGGCGACGGCACCCTCCTGGGCGTCGTGAGCGAGGCGGCCCGGGCCGGCGTGCCGGTCATCGGCGTCAACCGCGGCAGCCTCGGCTTCCTGACCACCTTCTCGGCCGACGAGGCCCGCGCCCATTTCGCCGCGGTGCTCGCCGGCGACTATCGCATCGCGCGGCGCGCCCTGCTCGACTGCTCGACCGGGTCCGGCGGCCGCAGCCTGGCGCTCAACGACGTCCTCATCAAGGACGAGACCAACTCCCGCCTGGTCTCCCTCGAAGTTTTCGCCGGCGACGAGCTGGTGACCGAGTACCACTGCGACGGTCTGATCTTCACGACCCCCACCGGCTCGACGGCCTACAACCTGTCGGCGGGCGGCCCGCTGATCCACCCTTCGGCGGACGTCGTCGCGATGACGCCGATCTGCCCCCACACGCTGAGCAATCGGTCGATCATCTTCCGCAGCGACGTCAGGCTCAGCGTCCACAATCGCACCGGGTCGGCCCGGCCGCTTGTGGCCATCGACGGCCGGCGCACCCTGGCCTTCCACGACGGCCAGCCGGTGACCATCTCGGTCTCGCCGCTCACGCTCTCGCTCATCCAGCGCGAGGACTATTCGCACTTCTCCGTCCTGCGCACCAAGCTGCAGTGGTCGGGCGCCGCCGCGCCCACGGGCTGAATCGGCTGGGGCGCCGGAGGGTCGTCGCCCTCGCGGCGCCCGGCTGCACCGGCCCGCTCCTAGTCGCGGGCGGGCGTCTCTGCGGCCTCCTCCGTTTCCCGGCTCTTCGCGGCGCCGTCCTTCCGCAGGGCGCCTGCGGCCCGGCGCTTCTCGTCGGCGGCCTTCTCGGCCGCGAGTTCGTCGTCGTCGAGCTTGCCGTTCCCGTTCTTGTCGTACCTGGCGAGCCTCCCCGCCTCGGCCGCCGCCGCGCGCTCGGCCTTGCGGGTCTCCCTCACCGCCCGCTTCTCCTCCCGGGCCTTCTCCTTGTCTGTCCGCTCCACGATGCGCTCGGAGGCGCTGAGCTTGCCGTCCTTGTCGGCGTCGTAGCGCGCGAGTTCGGCGGCGCGCGCCTTCTCCTTGTCGGCCCGCCAGGCGGCCCTCTCGGCCTCGTCGAGGAGGCCGTCGTGGTTGGCATCGTACCTCTTCAGGACCGCGGCCGAGGGCTTCTCCTCCGCCGCCGGGGCGGCGGCCAGCGGCAGCCCCAGCAGGACCGCCGCGCTGAAAATATGTGCATAGGGGATTATTTTCATAAACGCGAAAAACCGTATTCCCGGGATTCCTCCCCGCAAGGGGAATCTTTCCACAACCGCGCGGAGGCGCCGCGCACCGTTCTCGGAAGCGGCCGCCCGTCAGGGACGACCCCAGAAGCGCTCAGACCAACCACCCGTCTGCTCCGCCAAAAATCTCCGCAGACAAATTGGCCGCGCCCATCTTCCTCTCAAAATGGCGCCGTCCCTTTGCTCAGGAACCTGCGGACGAAGGCCGACAGGTTCCTGCCGCCGGCCGCACCACCAGCCGCGTGCGCCGCGCGGGAATGAGGCGCGCCTGCGCGAACCGCCGGAGGTCGGCGACCGTCACGGCGCCGATGCGCGCCTCGTAGTCCGGCCCGTCGTTGACGGGCAGTCCGTAGAGCGCGTTGAGTCCCGCCTGCATCGCGCGCGCGGCGTTGGTCTGGAGTCCCATGCGGCGCGCCGCCTTGAGCCGCGTCTGGCAGCGCTGGAGCTCGGCCTCCTCCACCCCGCCGTCGCGCACCCGGGCGATCTCGGCGTCGATCTCCGCCTCGACCTCCGCGGTGTGCTCCGTCGCCGTGCCCGCGATGAAGCCGAACAGCGCCGGCCCGAGCCCCACCACGCGGATCGACCTCACGAAATAGGCCAGCCCCTTCTCTTCGCGCACCCGCTCGAACAGCCGCGACGACAGGCCGCTGAAAAGCTCGTCGGCGACCTCGCTCACCGCGTAGTCGGGGGCGAGCAGGCCGGCCCCCGGGAACGCCTGCAGCACCACGGCCTGCTGCCGCGGCTGGGTCTCCGCGAAGTCGCCCACCTGGGCCGGCCGCTCGAATGGGTCCGACGGCAACCCCACGGCGCCGGCTGGGAGCCTCCCGAGGAAGCGCCGCAGGGGCGCCGCAAGCCTCGAGGGATCGAAGTCGCCGGCGACCGCAAGCACCGCGTTGCCGCCGACGACGAGGCTGCGGTGCAGCGCCGCGAGATCGGCCGGCGACACGGCGCGCAGCCCGGCCTCCTCGCCGTGCCCATCGACCGCGAAGGGATGATTCCCGAAGAACAGCCGCCGCAGCCGCTTCCGGGCGAAGGTGACGACGTCATCATCGTCCTCCTGCAGCGCCGCGATCTGCGCGTCGCGCTCGGTGTCGACGGTGCCCCGGCGGAACGCCGGCTCCAGCACTGCGTCGGCGATAAGCCCGAGCCCCAGCTCCAGGTCCGACGGAAGCACCTCCACCGCCAGGCCGAAGCTGTTGTTTCCCGCGAACGGATAGAAGGAGCCGCCCGCGGCATCGATCTTCCTCGCCACCGCGGCGGCGCTGTTCCGCCGCGTGTCCTTCGTCAGCAGCGTGGCCAGGAGCTCGGTCGCCCCCCGGCGGCCGGCGGGCTCCTGCATCGGGCCGCCTCGGAAAAGGAGCCTGAGGTGCAGGTTCGGGAGCCTCCGGTCGGGCTGAAGGAGCAGGCGCGCCCCGTTGGGCAGCGCCGTGTCGGAAAAATCCACCGGGCCCGCGCTCACCGGGGCGGGCTTCGCCGCCGCAGGCGCCTCCGCAGCGGGGTTGAGGGTCACCACCGTGAGTCCCTCCGGCACGAGGTGCCTCGCGAGCACCCGCCGCAGATCCGCCGGCGTGAGCCCGCGCAGCCTCTCGAAATATGTGCGGCTGTAGTCCAGGTCGCCGATCACCGCCTCCGCTACGCCCAGCCTCGCGGCCTGCCCGGCCATGGTCTGCCTCGAGTTGATCTCGCCCACCACCGCCTGTCGGACGGCCTTCGCGAGCGCGGCCGCCGGGAACCCCCGCGCCGCGCGCTCCGCAAGCACCTCCTCGACGGCCCGGGCCGCCGCCTCGCGCCTGTCGGCGTCGCTCGTGAACGAGACGAAGAACAGCCCCCCAGCGCCCGGATTCCAGGCGTGGGCGTCGATCGTGTGCACCAGCCGCCGCCGCTCGCGCAGCGCCTGCCAGAGCACCGAGCTGTCGCCCTGGCCCAGGAGGATCGCGAGCACGTCGAGCGCGGGCGCGTCGGGATGGGCCAGGCCGGGGATGCGCCAGCCCATCCCTCCCCGGGCAAGCTGCACATCCTCGAAGCGGTGCAGCTCGCGCCGCGCGAGCTGCTGCGGCTCGGCCGGAAGCACAACCGGCGCCACCGGCACGCGCGCCGCCGCGCCGAAATGGGTGCCGATCGCCGCCTTCACAGCCGCGGGATCGAACGCGCCGGCCACGACCACCACGAGATTGTCGGGCACATAGCGCCCCCGGTAGTAGGCCAGCAGCTCGTCGCGCGTCACCGTCTCGAACAGAGCCCGGTGCCCGATGACCGGATGCCGGTAGGGATGCTCCCGGAACGCCGTGGCGAAAAGGGCCTCGCTCAGCCGCAGGTCCGGATCGTCCTGCCCCATGTCGATCTCTCTCAGGATCACATCGCGCTCCCGCTCCACCTCCTCGGCGGGCAGCGTCGAGTGCAACACCGCGTCGGCCAGCACATCGACCGCCAGACAGGCGTGCTCCGACGGGATGTCCGCGTAGTAGACGGTCCGGTCGAACGTCGTGTACGCGTTCAGGTAGCCGCCATGGGACTGGAGGATGACGGAGAGCTCGCGCCCGCGCCGCCGCTCGGTCCCCTTGAAGAGCAGGTGCTCGAGGTAGTGCGAAAGCCCCGAGCCCAGCCTCGCCCCCTCGTGGATGCTGCCCGTCTTCACCCAGGCCTGCACCGAGGCGACCGCCGCCGAGGTGTCGCGCTGGAGCAGCACGGTCACTCCGTTGGGAAGCACGCTGCGCTCCGGCGGCTGCAGCCACAGGCGTTCGAGCAGGGAAAAGTCGGCGGGACGGATGGGCATGGAAATCAGGGAGGGGGCGTCCCCGCCTCGGCGGCGGGAGCCTTCGGGCCTCAGTCCGCCTCGGCCTCGCACGGAGGCCTCCCGGAACGGCCCCCGCCCGACGGGCGGAACGGTTTCACAAAGGCGTCGTCGAAATCATAGACGTCGGAGAAGTCCTCGCGCTGATCCTTGTCGGTCTTGCTGAAGACCTTGTACTGGATCAGATTGAAGACGATCTCCCCGAAATCCGAGCAGCGGCGCACGCCCCAGGAGTCGAACACGGTCTTCGCGAGCGGCCCGTACTGGTCGAGTGCATACACGCGCAGCCCCTCCAGCAGTTCGGACCCGCTCACGTGCAGTGACTGCTGCGCCCGCACGGGGTCGCTCTTCTTCAGGCCCTTCACGGTGTGATCGAGGCCCTGGCGCACGAAAAAGTACGCGTTCCTGTCGTAGCGCGAATCCTCCTTGCGGATGAGGTCGACGATCTCGCCGAAATCGAGGTCTTGCATCATGGCGGCGTCAGACAGTACGCACAGCCTTCGCGCGGCTGCAATCCCTCACCGCCCCGCGCTTCCGGGCCCGGGATCGCTCCCAGGCGCGGCCGCCGCCTTCTCGCGTTGTATCCGAAAAAGCCATTCCAATTGGGAACCGGACCAAAAAAATTAGCCGCTTCATATTATTTATCAATGAGTTACATAGAAACCACTGAATTCGGCCTCCTCTTTGACCCCGCCCCTGGAGTCCAATATATTGCTCGCATAGCGGCTTCGCCAATCCCTATTCTTCGAGCCATGATTGCTTCTACTCCCTCGAACCACCCGTTAGGCGGTCCGCAGGATTTTGGTCGCTCCGCATCCCCGCTCGAGCTCGCCTGCGCCCGGCTAAAGTCGGCGGGCCTGCGCATCACGAAGCCGCGGATCGCGATCATCGAGGCCCTCATCCGGCGCAATCGTCCCGTGAGCATCGAGCAGCTCCACCAGGATCTCGCCGATGACGCGTGCGATCTGGTGACCGTCTACCGCTGCCTCGCCGTCTTCGAGCAGCTGGGCCTGGTGCGCCGCTGCTTCTTCCACAACGGCACGAGCCTTTACGAGATCGGTATCGACGACGCCCAGCACTACCACATCGTCTGCCGCGAGTGCGGCAAGGTGGAGCGCATCGAGGCGTCCGTGGGCGAGAGCATCACGCTCGCGCTCCAGGAGCGCGGCTACGCCAAGGTCACCCACATGCTCGAGTTCTTCGGGATCTGCGCCGATTGCCAGGCGAAGCGCGCGGCCCAGCCCGCGGAGTCGCCGGCGATCACCAGTTGATGCGCGCCGTCCGTCGGTTCATCTGGCGGGAGCCGGCAGGAGGGCCGCGCGGATGAGCCGGTCGTCGCCGTCGTTCTTCGCCGGCTTCAATCCGAGGATCCTGCAGAGCAGGTTGTAGATGTGGATATTCTCCGCAGGCGGAATCATCGCGCCGCTGCGGAAGGCCGGCCCCCTGGCGATGAAGACCCCCCCCATGTCGCGAAGCGCGGGATCGTAGCCGTGGGTGCCGCGCTCGCGCTGCGGGCGGCGCTCCATCGCCTCGCGCGTCGAGAGCAGCCATCCCTCGTCGGCGAGCAGCAGCACCGGCGGGATGCGGCGGTTGTCCCGGTAGTGCAGCGGCTCGGGCATCTCCTCGCGAAGACAGACGCGCACATGCGCCGGCGCCTTCTTTTTGATGGCGGCGGCCAGCTCCCCTGCCGTCCCGGTGTGCGGTCGCAGCCCCGCCTGGGTCCCCAGGAACTCCACCTCCACGGACTTCAGGTCCACCAGATCGTCGAGCGGAATGACGTGGCCCTCACCGACCGCGGTCAGGCCGTGGTCGGAAACGATCACGAGGTTCGCCGTCTCGCGGAATCCGCGGGCCGCAAGCCCCGCCAGCAGCCGCGCGATCGCCGAGTCGACGTCCCTCACCGCCGCCCCCACTTCGCGGGAGTCGGGGCCCGCCGCGTGCCCGGCGCGGTCCACGGCGTCGAAATAAAGCGTGCAGAACGAGGGGCGCATCTCCGTGGGAGCGTCGAGCCACCCGAGCAGGACATCGACGCGCGCGGCGGCGGAGATCCCCGGGTCGAACGGCCGGTAGCAGGTCGGCCGCACGCCGCCGATCTCCGCCTCCGACCCCGGCCAGAACATGCAGGCGCTTCGCAGCCCGTGCTTCACGGCGGTGCACCAGATCGGCTCCCCTCCCCACCAGCGTCCGTCGATCGATCCCACGCTCTTCATGAAGACCGCCTTCATCACGGGGTCGCGGAATTCGTTGTAGATGATCCCGTGGTGTTCCGGGCGCAGCCCCGTGGCGATCGAGTAATGGTTGGGAAACGTGCTCGATGGGAAGCAGGGGATCAGGTGTCCGGCGCGCACGCCCTCTGCCGCCAGCACCCGCAGGTGCGGTGCCTCCGCGGCATACTGCTCGAGAAAATCCCAGCGAAAGGCGTCGATCGAGACGAGGATCAGCAGGGGCTCGGCGGCGCGGACGGCGCCGGCGAACGCCAGTGCCAGGATCAGCAGGAGGCGCGGGAGCATGATTTCCAACCTGCAGCTTCCGGCGGCTGCCGCAAGCCAGGAGCGCGTTTCCCTGGCCTGCACGCCCGGTAGTTTTGTTTTGGCGGGCCGGGGCGGATTGCTATGTTCCCGCCATGCCGACATCGACCTCCGTCAAAGCCGCGCTCTCGGGCAGCGCGGCGTGCGATTCAATCCTCGTCCATGGCTGGGTGCGCACCCGCCGGGATGCGAAGACGTTCTCCTTCATCGAGCTCAACGACGGCTCGTGTCTCAAGGGGCTCCAGGTGATCGCCGACGCCTCGCTCCCCAACTACGCCGAGATCCAGCACCTCACCACCGGCGCCTCCGTGGCTGTCCGCGGCCAGCTCGTCGCCTCTCAGGGCCAGGGGCAGAAGTGGGAGGTCAAGGCCTCGTCAGTGCAGGTGCTCGGCACGGCCGATGCCACATACCCGCTGCAAAAAAAGGGCCACACGCCCGAGTTCCTCCGCGAGATCGCCCACCTCAGGCCGCGGTCGAACCTCTTCGGCTGCGTCTTCCGCGTGCGCAGCCGCCTCGCCTATGCGATCCACCAGTTCTTCCAGGAGCGCGGCTTCGCCTACGTGCACACGCCCATCATCACCGGCAGCGACTGCGAAGGCGCCGGCGAGCTGTTCCGCGTCACCACGCTCGACCTCAAGCAGCCCCCCCTGCGCGAGGACGGCTCGATCGACTATTCCCGAGATTTCTTCGCGCGGCCGACCTACCTCACGGTGAGCGGCCAGCTCGAGGCCGAGGCGTTCGCCTGCGCGCTCTCCAAGGTCTACACCTTCGGGCCCACCTTCCGGGCCGAGAACTCCAACACCTCCCGTCACGCCAGCGAATTCTGGATGATCGAGCCCGAGCAGGCCTTCTGCGACCTGCAGGGCAACATGGAGATCGCCGAGGAGTTCGTGAAATACCTCATCCGCGACGTGCGCTCCCACTGCGCCGAGGACCTCGAGCTCTTCTCCAAGTTCGTCGACAAGGAACTCCTCCAGCGGCTCGACTTCGTGCTCGAGCGCCCCTTCCAGCGCACGAGCTACACCGAGGCCGTCGAACTCCTCAGGAAGAGCGGCCAGACGTTCGCTTATCCCGTCGAGTACGGAGTCAACCTCCAGTCGGAGCACGAGCGCTACCTCACCGAGGTGCTTTTCAAGTGCCCGGTGACGGTCTACAACTACCCGAAGGAGATCAAGCCGTTCTACATGCGCCTCAACGACGACGACAGGACGGTGACCGCGATGGACGTTCTGGTCCCCGGGATCGGCGAGATCATCGGCGGCAGCCAGCGCGAGGAACGCCTCGGCGTGCTCGAGCAGAACATGGCGCGCCACCACCTGGATCCGAAGGACTACGGCTGGTACCTCGACCTGCGCCGGTTCGGATCGGTTCCGCATGCGGGCTTCGGCATGGGCTTCGAGCGTATGCTCATGTTCGTCACCGGTGTCGCCAACATCCGGGACGTCGTTCCCTTCGCCCGCACGCCCGGCAACGCCGCGTTCTGACGCGCGACACCGGGAGGGACTCCTTTCCATGTCCGAACAATTGATTCTCAACACCGCCGTCGCGTTCGGCGACGTCGACCGCGACCAGTTGCTGCTTCTGCCCGGCGTGTTCAAGTATCTCCAGGAGGCGGCAATCAAGCACGCCGACCAGTTCGACGCGGGCACCCGCGCGATCGCCAGCCGCGGCGAGAGCTGGGTCCTCAACCGCATGGTTGCCGCCATCCACCGCTATCCGAAGTACGAGGAGCCCGTCCGCATCGTGTCGTGGTCCAGCGGCATCCGCTCCTTCAAGGGTTACCGCGATTTTCGCCTCTACTGCGGCGAGGAACTCATCGTGTCGGCCTCCTCCCTCTGGCTCTACATCAGCCTCAGGACGAAATCCATCGTGCGCGTGCCCGAGGCGCTCGCCGCGGCGTTCCCCAGCGGGTCCGGCGAGGTCTTCTGCAAGGACATCGAGAAGCTCCGGTACACGCCGCCCGCGCCGGGGATCGCGCTCACCTGCCCCGTTTCCATCCGTTACTCCGATATCGATGGCAACGGCCACGTGAACAACACGGCCTATCTCGATTTTCTCCAGACGGCCCTAGTCAGGGCTCGGCTGCCCTCGCGGCCATCGAGGGTCGAGATCCAGTTCCTCAAGGAAATTCCTCCTGACGCCGGCACGGTCGACGTGAGCCTCGAGAACCGCGGCGCGACGACCGCCTTCAGCCTCGGCTCGGCCGCCGGCCTCTTCTCCCAGGGCCAGATCTCCTGAGACCGACCGCCCCATGGCAGCCTTCCTGAGACGACACCGGCTTGTGCTGCTCCTGTCGGGCCTCGTCGCAGCGGCGGTGGCCCTCGCGTTCGGCGGGGTTGTCCGCTGCGATTTTCTCAGGGACTGGGACGACAACCTGATCTACGCCAACCCTCACCTCGCGTCGCTCTCGTGGGCAAACATCCGCTGGGCGTTCGCGGACCTGACAGCGCATCCGCGGCACGTCTACATGCCGCTGAGCTGGGTCTGGTGGATGCTGGTCAACGCCACCCTCGGGCTCTCTTCCTCCGTCTACCACGGCATCAATCTCGCCGTCCACGCCGCCAACTCCGTGCTCGTGTTCCTGCTGGTGCGGCGGATTCTGCGGCGCCTGCGCGTGGAGTCCGCGGGCGTGCCGGCCGCGGTCCCGGAGGCAGGATCCTTCCTGGCTGAGGCCGCCCCCGCCGCCGCCGCTCTCTTCTGGGCGCTGAATCCCCTGCGCGTCGAGCCGGTGGCCTGGGCCATCACCCAGAAATTTCTCCTGGCAACGCTGCTCGCCCTGCTCTCCCTCGCCTTTCAGCTCCGTTGGATCGAGAGCACCCGCGGACCCTGGCGCGCCGGGGTATGGTACGGGCTTTCGCTGGCGTCCTTCGGCGCGTCGCTCCTCTTCTATCCGGTGGCCCTCGCGTGGCCCGCCGTGTTTGCGATCGTCTGCTGGGCCTGGCCGCAGCAGCCGGCGCCGGCGTCCAAACGCCTGCTCGGTGTCCTGGCCGCCGCCGCGCCCTTCGCCCTGGCGTCCGCCGCGGCGGCCGGCGTGCCCCTGCTCGCCGCCCCACCGGCGCCATCGGCAGGCGTGGCGATCCTCGGCAGCACCGCGAGTCCGTGGGCCGTCCGGCCGATGGAGGCGGCCTACGTCTGGATGTATTTCGCCTGGAAACCCCTCGTCCCGACCGGCCTCTGCCCCATCTACACGACCCTGCTCAAGATCGACCCGTGGACGCTTCCGTTCATCGCGAGCCTGGCCGGCTTGGCGGCCTCAGCGGCTCTGCTCTTCGCCGGAAGACGGCGCTGGCCCTGGGCGGCGGCGCTCGGCCTTTGCCACCTGGCGCTTCTCCTGCCCGTGCTCGGCGTCGGCCTGAGCACCGAGCACTACCCGAACGACCGCTATGCCTACCTGCCTGGGATCGCTGGAACCATCGCGCTCGGGATCATCCTGGCGTCGCTCGCCTCGGTTCCGTCAAGACTGTTGCGCATGGCGTGGCTTGTCCCGGCGGCCGCGCTGCTCGCCGCCCTCGCCTTCGCGAGCGCGCGCCAGACGGAGATTTGGAGGGACGTCGGCACCTTCTATCGGGCCATGTTCCGGGAGCCGCACGTCGACGAGTTCCGGTACGATCTGCGCTGGCGTCTCGCCCAATATCACATCGACAGGGGCGAATTCAGCGAGGCCCGCGAGGTCCTCGCCAAGGCCCTGAAGGCCGGGCCCGACAGCGAAGTACCCCTCTACCTGATGGCCGTTGCGCTCGGCGAACAGGGGAATCTCGAGGAGGCCGAACAGTATGCCCGCCGCGCCGTCGCCATCCGTCCGCGCCCGGATAGTCTCCGCCTGCTCGCCCAGATCTGTCTGAAAGCCCGGAAACCGGCCGCGGCCGCCGACGCCCTCCGCCAGGTGGTCGCCGCGGATCCAGACGACGGCGAGGCCCGCTACCTTCTCGCCGCCGTCCAAGCCGGCCGCGGATCCACCCGGGAGGCGCTCGCAGAGCTGGACGATCTTCTCAAGCGCGAGCCGGCAAACGCCGATGCGCGCGCGCTGCGCGGCCGTATTCTTTTGCAAGTCGGAGCCGCCGGAGCTCCGGATCCCGGACGGTGAACTGCCGCGGCGGTTCACTCCGCCAGCACTTCGGCATCGAGTTGCTGCTCGTCCCTCTCACCGGCGCTGACGTGGTGCGCCGCCGGCTCCAGGAACAGACAGAAAATGATCCCGAGCAGCAGGATCACGCCGCCGTACACAAACCCGTTCTCGTAGCCCAGCACCTGGGCCTTGCGCGCGATTCCTCTGGCCGCCGCATAGCCGACCTTGATCTCAGGGGTGGCGAACACTCCCTGCTCGTGCCGGAAGACCAGCGCCTGCGCACGCAGCATCAGCCGCAGCGCGAAGCCCTGCGATTCGACCGGCTGCGCCTCGCCAAGGCGCACGGCGTGGAGGTGAATCGAGTTCGTGACCAGATAGTTCAGCAGGGCGATCCCGAGCGAGCCGCCGACGTTCTGCGAGACGTTCAGGAAGCCGCTCGCCATCGGGATCTCGTGGCGCGGCACCGCATTCAGCGCCGCCGCCATCAGCGGCGCCATCATCAACCCCAGCCCGATGCCGCGCACGATCTGCGGCAGGACGATCATCGCCCAGCCCGACATAGGGTCGAGCCGGCCAAACAGGATCAGCGAGGTTCCGGCCAGAAGGCAGCCGGCGGCGGTCAGCAGCGCCGGGCTGTAGCGGTCGGCCAGGCGCCCCGCGATCGGCATCGTGATCGCGACGGCGATCGCCGCCGGGAGCATCCAGAGACCGGCGCGGACCGGCGTGTAGCCCATGAGGTTCTGAAGAAAGATCGGCAGAAGAAAGACGCTCCCGAAAAGCCCCACCGCCCGGAACACTGCGAGGGCGATGCTCAACGTGAAGTTGCGCAGCAGAAACAGCTTCAAGTCGATGATCGGATGCTCCACGGCAAGCTCCACCGCGATGAACATGATCAGGCCAACGGCCGAAATGGCCTCGCAGGTGTGAATGTAGCCCGATTGCCAGCCCTTCTCCTGCCCGTTGGACAACGCGGTGAGCCCAGCGACCAACGCCATCGCCAGGAAGATGAAGCCCCACAGGTCGAAGGGACGGCGCGCGCCGTGGGCCCGCAGCGGCCGCATGATGATCATGCCTGCAACGAGAGTGACCACGCCCACGGGGAGATTGACTGAGAAGATCGTCCGCCAGCTGAACGCGTCGGTGAGGTAGCCGCCGAGCGTCGGTCCCAAAGCTGGGCCGGCCATGATCCCGGTGCCCCAGATGCCCAGCGCCCGGCCGCGCTCATGCGGCTCGAACAGCTCGGCGACGATCGCCATCCCGATCGGCTGGATCGCGCCGCCGCCGACGGCCTGCAGCACCCGCGCAGCAATGAGCGACTCGTAGCTCCAGGCCATCGCACAGAGCGCGCTGGCGACCGTGAACAACGACAGGCTCCCCAGATAGAGTGCCTTGTAGCTCACGCGCGTGGTCAGCCAGCCGATCAGCGGCATGACCACCGCCGAGGTCAGCATGAACGCCGTGGAGACCCACTCGATCTGGTCGCGGTCGACCCCGAACGTGCTCATCATGTGCGGCAGCGCCACATTGACGATGCTCGAGTCAAGGACTGCCATGAACGTGCCAAGCATGATGATGCCGAGCACGCTCCAGCGGTTGGACCGCAGAGGATCCCGATCAGTCATGGGATGCGTGCGATGCCGATCCGCACCGGATCCGCACCTCCACCGAGAGGCCCGGGCCCACCGGCAGGTCGGCCGGAGCCGTCACCGCGATGCGGAGGGGCACCCGCTGGGCGACCTTGATGAAGGTGCCGGAGACGCCCTCGGACGGGATGAGGCTGAACTGGGAATTGGTCGCCCTGAGGATCTGCGTGACCCGGCCCTCGAGATGGAGCGAAGGATAGGCATCGACGTCGATCTCGGCCTCGTCACCGACGGCGACCTCGTGGAGGTATTTCTCCTCGATGTTGGCGTCGATCCGCAGGGTCGAGGGATCAAAGAGGCTGACGACCGGCTGCGCGGCGGTGGGCATCGCCCCGGGCTCAAGCCAGCGGCGCACGACCCATCCGTCAAAGGGTGCGCAGACAGTGCAGCGCGCGAGGTTGTTGCGGGCGCTCGCCGCCGCAGCAGCCGCCTCGGCTACCTTGCTGCGCGCAAGTTCGACGTTCGCCCGAGCGGCGTCGATGTCCTCCTGGCGCGATCCCTGTCGCAGCACGTCGAGGTTCTGCGCGGCGCTCTCCCGGCTTTGCCGGGCCGATTCAAGCGAGGTCCGGGCACGGTCGAGATCGTCCTGCGTCGTCGTCCCCTGGCGGAAAAGCGACTGGATGCGGTCCAGATTCAGGCGGGCCATCTCCTCCTCGTTGGCCAGACGCCGGACAGTCGCCGCGGCGGCCTTGATTTCCTCGGGCCGGTTGCCGTGCTCTGCCTTGGCACAGGAGGCCTCGCTGGCTGCCAGGTTCGCGCGGGCCGAGATCAGCGCCGCCTCCGCCTGCGCCGCCGTCGCCTGGAGGATGGCGGAGTCGAGGCGGAAGATCAGCGCGCCTTTCCTGACGAACTGCCCCTCGTGGACGGCCACCTCGGTGATCGTCCCGCTGATCTCAGGAGCAATGTCCACGAGATGCCCGGAAAAACGTGCATCGTCGGTCGTAACGAAACCCCGGATGAAAAGGAACCAGTAGACGAGGACGGCCGCGGCAACGGCGGCGACGACAGTCACGCCGGCAAGGATCTTCCTGCGCGCCGACCAAGCGCCTTCTGGCGCGCCCTCGGTTCCGACGGCATCGCCGGAAGGTTGCTCTGCGTTGTTGCTCATTGATTCAAAGGGGCGGCCGGTTGGGCTGGATTGGCGGCTCCATGGAGGAACAGGTCGACGACCGAGCCGTCGCTTGTGCATTGCGAAGGATGGTCCTCGAGCTCCCATGCGCGGGTGCGCAGCATATCGATGAAATAGATCGCCAGCATGTCGGCGGGCAGCGCCGCCCGGATGTCTCCCGACCGGACGCCCCGTTCGATGATCGCCGTGACCGCATCCCGCATCTTCCTGCGATGATCGACCCAGCGCTCCCGCAGGCTGCCGCCGCACTGGAGCGCGTGGTCGCCCTGGGTGAGGATCAGCCGGAAGAGGGGGCGCCGCTGGCGGAAGAACCCCCGGATCGTCCCGCAGCTCCGGATCAGGGTGTCGCGGAATGTCTCTCCGTCCGGGCCGTGCTCCAGGAGCAGCGCGCACATCTCCTCGAAGCCTGCGATCGCGGTCTGGAAGAACAGCTCGTTCTTGTCGGGGAAGTAGAGGTAGATCGTTCCTTTGCCGATCCCGGCCTGGGCGGCGATGTCGTCCAGGGTGATCTCGTGAAACTGGCGCGTCTGGAACAGCTGTTCCGCCGCCTTCATGATCCGTTGGCGTTTATCGGTATTCATGTCTACTGACTGACCAGTCAGTCATGAAATCCCGATTGTCAACTGTCCACCTCACTTCCTGTCAGATTCCAAACATGGGAACAGGTTGTTCGTTGGTATTTCTCTCCATGAGGGACAGGTTATTATAGTTATATTGTAAAATACTACAATACAACAGTATACAATACAATTGAAACACAGCCAAAACCCCAGCGGCATCAACCGCTGGTTTCGACCAACGCAACAGTCCGCCCCACCCTCTAGGTCGGCTTGAAGAACGTATTCAGTTCCTCGACTCCTTGGCGGACGGCGCCGGCGCTCGCCTGCAGCAGCGCCTTCTCGTCATCGCTGAGCCCTAGCTCGATGATCCGCTCCACGCCGTTCCTACCGAGGATCACAGGCACGCCGATGAAAAGGTCGTCGATGCCGTATTCCCCGCGCACGTAGGCGGCGCAGGGGGCAAGATGCTTCCGGTCGGTGATGATCGACTCGACCATGTCGGCCACCGACGCCGCGGGGGCGTAGTAGGCGGAACCGGTTTTGAGCAGTCCCACGATCTCGGCGCCCCCCTTGCGCGTGCGATCGACAAGCCTCGCGATCGTCGCCGCGTCCATCAACTCGGTGATCGGCACGCCGCCCACCGTCGTCAGGCGCGGCAGGGGCACCATCTGGTCGCCGTGTCCGCCAAGCACCATCGCGTGGACGGACGAGAGCGCGCAGCCGAGTTTCTCGGCCACGAAGTACCGGAAGCGAGTCGAGTCGAGGATGCCCGCCATGCCGACCACCCGGCGCAGGGCGAAGCCCGTCGACCGCAGAGCCACATGGCACATGATGTCGAGCGGGTTCGAGACCACGACAACGACGGCGTTCGGTGCATGCTCGACGATCGCACGAGCCGCCTGCTTCACGATGCCCGCGTTGACCTTCAGCAGGTCCATCCGGTCCATTCCCGGCTTGCGCGGCATGCCTGCCGTGATCACCACCACATTGCTGTCCGCGATCTGGGCAAAGTCGTCCGTGCCCACGATCGAGATCGACACGTCGTAGCCGCGGAGCGGCCCCGCATGAAGGAAATCGACCGCCTTGGCCTGGGTCATGCCGCCCACCACGTCGACCATGACGAGGTCGGCGATGACCTTTTCGGCGATGTAATAAGTCGCCGTCGCGCCCACGTTGCCCGCACCGATGATGCTGACCTTGTTCTTGGACATGTGTGCCTCCTTATGCCCCTGTGGCGACGATGTTGTCATGCGCGGTGCGGAGCGCCGCAGCCGCATTGTCGAATGCCGCGCGGTCGGCGGCGCCGAGCTTGAGTTCGAGGATCCCCGCCACGCCCTTCTCGCCGATGTAGGCCGGCACCCCAATCGCCAGGCCCTTCACTCCATACTCCCCTTCGCAGCGGACGGAGACGGGCAGCAGCGCCTTCGTGTCGCACACGATGGCCTCGACCAGCGCCGCCGCAGCCGCGCACGAGGCGTAAAAGGCCGATGAGCGCTTCGCCAGTTGCAGGATCGTGTCGCCTGCGGTTCGCGCCTCCTCGATCAACTGGTCGAGCCGCTGGGCGCCCAGCAGGGTCTCGGCCGGGATTCCCGACACCCGGATCGTGTCGCGGAGGAAGACCATGCTCGGGTGGTGAGGCCCGACGATCAGGCCGGTCACCTCCCTCGGCGAGACCCCCAAGGCCTTGCTCACCAGGTAGCGGATGCGGGTCGAAGTGAGCAGCCCGCCCACTCCCATGACCCTGAACCGGTCGGCGCCCAGCGTCTCCTGGATGAGCAGCGTGAGCAGGTCGATCGGCTCGACGATGTTGATCACCAGCGCCCCCGGCGCCAGCCGCTTGATGTCGTTGGCGATCGAACGCACGGTCGGCGCGTTGTCCCGGTACACGTCCTCGCGCTGCTGCCCGGGCTTGCGGTTGACTCCGGCGGCAATGATGACCACGTCGCTGCCCTCGATGTCGTCGATGCGAACGGAGCCGCGGATCGCCGTCGCGTATCCTCGCACCGGCCCGGCTTCCATGAGATCAAGCGCCTTCCCGGCGGCGACCCCATCCTTGATATCGACCAGAAGGACGTCGGCGGTCCGTGTCTCTGCAATGAAGAAGGCGGTGTTGGTGCCGACATTACCGCTTCCGATGATGCTGATGCGTTTCATGGGTGTTCGCGGAAATTGATCTGAACACGCTGCCTTCCCCCTTTCTGCCAGACGGCGCCTGCAAGTCGAGCCCGCATGCGCACCGGCCGGCACCGAAACCGTGAAGATCGAGGTGCCGGCCCCCCCCCCCCCCCGGGGGGGGGCCCCGGATTCGGGGCCTTTCCCCCCCCCCCCGGTGTGGTTCCAAGAAAAAGGGCCCCCGGGGCGCGCTCC
>Ga0153915_10001788_pt1 | contig 19752 bp, 17 predicted proteins | sample Opewatmetagenome_2_FD_107003 | JGI IMG/M metagenome (GOLD analysis project Ga0153915, IMG submission 107003) | Freshwater wetland microbial communities from Ohio, USA - Open water 3 Core 3 Depth 3 metaG | ecosystem: Environmental > Aquatic > Freshwater > Wetlands | place: USA: Ohio, Lake Erie...
CCGGATTCGCGCTGACGGTCAGTTGAAGAACGTTCCGCTTGCCTTCCGCACGCGCGAGATCGATTTCGGAACCGGCATCAAGAAGGCCGTGACGATCCCCTGGGGAGATGTGAGCACCGCGGCGTGGACGACCGGGATCGGGAACATCGAGACGTATGTTCCCCTGTCCGCGCGTGCGATCGAGCGCATGCAGCGGCTCGAGCGCTGGCGCCGCCTGCTGGCCACGGGTCCGGCGCAGTGGTGGCTCAAGCATGCGGCCAATCGGGCGCCGCCCGGACCCTCGGAGGGAGCCCGCTCCGCTACGCGCACCTATGTCTGGGGTGAGGTACGCAACTCGTCCGGCGCGGTGCGCACGGCACGTGTTACGACCGCCAATGGATACACTCTGACGATGGAGGCGGCGCTCGCCATCGTGCGCCGTGTGCTCGATGCGCCGCCCGCGCCCGGCTATTACACGCCCTCGCAGATCATGGGCGCGGATTTTGTGACAACGCTGCCCGGCTCGTCACCCATTACCGTTACGTGATCCGGATGCAGGCCGTCGAAACTACGCGCTCCTCGAGCGCGCCACGCATCCCCTGGTGGCTCAGAAATCCTCATCTGCAGTCGATCTATCCGAGCTTTCCGCTGCGACGACGCGCGGTTGCGCGCCGCTCGGCGGCCCTGGTCGCGGCCGCGCGCGAGTGGATCATCGAATGCGGCGACGGCGCACGCTTGCTGGCGCACGTCTCCCAGCACGCAACGCCCGGGTCGCGGGCTGCCAGGCCGCTTGTCGTGTTGCTGCATGGCTGGGAAGGCAGCAGCGACTCGCTCTATATGCTCACGCTCGGGCAGACGCTTTTCGAGCACGGCTACGACGTCGTGCGGTTGAACCTGCGCGACCACGGACCAACGCACCACCTGAATCGCGAGCTCTTCAACTCCTGCCGCCTGCCGGAGGTCATCGGCGCCGTCGCCGCCATGCAAGCGCGCTGGCCGGAAAAGGAGGTCAGCCTGGTCGGTTTCTCGCTCGGGGGTAATTTCTGGTTGCGCGTCGGCGCGCGGGCGCGACAGGCGCGGCTCAGCATAGCCCGGATCATCGCCATCTCGCCGGTGCTCGACCCCGAACACACACTCGCGATGTTGGAGCATGGCCCGAGAATCTATCGCGACTATTTCGTCTGGAAGTGGGTGCGGTCGCTCAGGAAGAAGCAGGCGGCCTGGCCGGGCGAGTACGATTTCGCCGACATCCTGCGCGACCGTACGCTCACGTCGATGACGGACGTGCTGGTCCGGCGCTACACGGGCTTTCCGGATCTGGCGAGCTATCTGCGCGGCTACGCGATTACCGGCGAGACGCTTGCCTCACTCGAGGTCCCGGCGCGCATCCTGACGTCCGCCGACGACCCGATCATTCCTGCCGCCGATCTTGGCCGCCTCGCTCCGGTTGCGGCCTTGAGAACCACGATTTCGTCCTTCGGCGGACATTGCGGATTCGTCGTGCGGACCAACGGAACCAGCTGGATCGCAGAGGAAGTGCTGAGAGAGCTCGATGGGAATGCGCGGTCGGGGCTGACAGTCAGGCCGGCTTGATCACTGCCAGCACGACGATCGCAATCAGCAGCAGCCCCGGCACCTCGTTGAACCACCGGTACCAGCGCGAGGAATGGCGGCTCGGCCCCTGGCGCAGGTCGACCATCAATCGATAGCACCACAGGTGATAGCCGACGAGCGCGAGGACGAGCAGCAGTTTGAGCTGCAGCCACCGCGCGTCGAGGTACGCGGGCGCGAACAGAATCATCGCCAGGCCGAACGCAAGCGCGAGCATCGCACCGATCGTCATGATCGCGAAGAGGCGCCGCTCCATCACGACGAAGCGCTCGATGCCGGAGGTGTCGGTGGCCGCCGCGTGATAGATGAAAAGCCGCGGCAGGTAAAATAGCCCCGCGAACCAGGTGACGACGAAAACGACGTGAAACGCCTTGAGCCAGAGCATGGCGGGATCATAGCCGAACGACGTTGGGGTGTGAGCGCTCCGATACTAGGTCGTTGAGAGGATAGTCTTGAGGTTGCGCAGCCATGCGACGTAGCGCGCAAGCAGTGCTCCGTTGCTTTTCGATGAAAAGATTTCTCCCGGAGCCGCCTGCCACGAATTCGGCAGCCCTGCCATGAGGCACGCGACGCCGCGCGCGCTCGCCTCCGGCTCGTCCATCCGCTTGACGTCGAGCTCGACGAGATCCGCGAGACACTGGCAGAAGTAGGCGGAGCGAGCGAGACCGCCGGTCAGAATGATCGATCGCAACGGCGGCGGCACGCGACGCATCTCGTCGATGTTGACGCGAATCAGGAACGCGATGCTCTCGAGAACCCCGACGAACTTTTCGAGCGGCGTACCGGGACCCAAGAAGCGTGATTCGAAGTCGCTTACCCAGAAGGGCGCGCCGAGACCGGATACCCCGTTGAGGAAGAGCGGTGGATTCAGCGCCTCGACGTCGGTGCTGTCGAGTGCCTCGAGGAGGCGAGCCGTGTCGATTCCTTCGGATTCGGCGAGCCACTGAAGCGCACTGCCGGCGCCGTTGACCGTACCCTCGTGCGCAAGCGTCACGTTGCGACCATCCTGCAGCACGACGCTCGTGAGCAAACCCGAGCCGGCCGGCAAAGGCTCGGATAGCGTGCGTTGCGCGAACGCCCCCGTGCCAACGTTCACGAACACGCAGTCGCTTGCCGGCGAGCCCCAGGCGAACGGAACGGCCGACTGGTCGCCGGTCATCACCGTGACCGGTACGGCACGGCCTGCGACGCTCAACGCGCCGTGTGCATCAACACTCGGCCGACACGCTGGCAGCCACTCGCGCGCGATGCCGAAGAGCTCGAGCAGCTCCGCGGACCAGTCGAGCGCTTGCGGATCGTAGAGCAAGGTGCGCGAAGCATTGGCCGGATCGACGACGAAGGGTTTATCAGTGAGCAGACGAAACGCGAGGTAGCTCGATAGCGGGCCGAGAGCCAGACGTCCGTCGGCGGCCGCTCGCTTGACGGCGATCAGATGATCGAGACACCAACGCAGCTTGCTCGCACCATAGTGCGGCGACAAGACGAGACCCGTTCGGCTCTTGATCCACGCGGCGCGTGGCGCGAGGCGCTGCAGCCATCTCGCATTGCGCCGATCCTGCCAGGAAATGGCGGGGGACAATGCGCTCCCGGTCGTCCGATCCCAGCACACGATCGTGGACCGTTGCGTCACGAGGCCGGCCGAGGCGATATCGGCCGTGCGCGTCCCGACATGTTGCGCGACGTCATCGATAGCCTGGCGCGTAGCCGCCACGAGCTCATCGGCATCATGCTCGACGTGGCCAAGCGCGTTGCGTGCCGTTCCGATTGCCGCGAAGGCGGAGCCGACCGTGCGTCCGTCAGCGTCGAATACGAGGGCGCGACTCGCGTGCCCGCCCTGATCGACTGCCAGATACATCGGTTCGCCCATGATCGCCCGGTTCCCTGTGGCGGCCGAGTAAGAACATTCTACGGTTGGACGGCAGACCTGTCAGGCGCGGGGCATGGTTCGATTCTGAGCCGCGTGGTGTCGGCCCGCGCGCGTCGCTCGGGAAGCGAACCGGCGATGCGCTGCATGACGTGCTCGGCCGTCGCACGCCAGCCCGTGAGCTTGCCGCCGTAGATGCTGAGGCTGCGCGGGCGTGTTTCGCGATCCGTGATGAGCATGGTCTCGCGTGAGCGGTGAAATGCGTGACCCTTGCCGACCGGCAGGACGCGCAGGCCGGCAAACGCCTGATGATTGCCGGCCACACCCGAGTGTCGAAAGCTCGGAAAGTAGCGGCGCAGTATCGAGAGCAGGTAATGACGCTCGGCCGCCAGAGGTGCCACCTGCTCGGGGTTACCGCGAAAGCGGGTCTCGGTCGTGCCGATGAGTATCCGGCCGTACCAGGGCATGACGAAGATCGCGCGTCCGTCCCGCGGGCTCTCGACGTAATAGACGCCACGGGCTAGCTCGCCCGGCACGATCAGATGCGCGCCCTGCACGAGCTCGACTGCCGGCAGCACGGCGGTCGGTGAAATGCGCGTTGCGACCGTGTTTGCCCAGGGGCCCGCCGCATTGACCAGCACGCGAGCCCGAACTTCCTCGGGCCGGCCGCGGCGAGTGAAGCGCACTTCGGCGCCTTCATTCGTAAGCTCCGCGTCGACGAATGCCGCCGGCAGCGCGAGCTCGGCACCGAGTTTTTCGGCCGACGCCATGACGGATCGGGTAAGAAGGGCATCGTCCGTCTGTCCGTCCAGATAGCGCAGCACCGTGACGAGCCCCTGCGTCGCGAGGCCATCGAGCCGATCCCACTCGCGTCTGGGGACGCTGCCGAAGCGCGTCGTACGATCGAATCCGGCGAGCGCCGCGTAGATCGTGAGACCGAGCCTCAACTGCCAGGGGCGACGGCGCGTCGAGCGGTACACCGGCAAGTGAAACGGCACGAGCCGCACGAGCTCCGGCGCGATGTTGAGCAGGATACGCCGTTCCCGGAGGCTCTCGCGCACGAGCTGCCACTGCCCGCTCTCGAGATAGCGCAGGCCGCCGTGAATCAACTTGCTCGAGCGCGAGGACGTGCCGCACGCGAGATCGCTTTTCTCGAGGAGCAGCACGGAATGCCCAGCTGCCGCGGCCGCCTGGGCGACGCCGACGCCGTGGATGCCGCCGCCGACCACGACCACGTCGCACGTGCGCATCAACTTTCCCTCGTGAGCGCGCGGAACCCTTCGATCATGTGCCGGACCGCCATGGTTTCGACGAAATCCGCGCCGCGCTCGGCAAGCACCACGGCGAGCTCCGGCGTTTCCACCTCATACAAGGCCCACCGCCAGGGGCCACGCCACAGGCGCGAGGTGCCCGGCGGCAGTTTCTCGTGATCGCAGAACAGGAACTCGGGTTTCACCGCTTCGAATTTCAGGCGCGCATGCTCGTCGTATTGCGGCAGCACCCAGCCGATCGTGAATGCGCCGTTCTGGCGCGCGAGATGCACCGCCGGCAGATCGAACGAGATCACGACACACTGCGAGCGCCAGGGCCTCAGCACATCGCACACGCGATGCACGACCTGCTCGTGACCGAATCGATTGATGCTCGCACGCTTGATCTCGACAAAGAGCGTCAGCTGCGGGCGGGCGACGAGAATCTGCACCACATCCGCGAGCGTCGACATGCGCACGTCCGCAAACCGATCCCCGAATCGCTCCGGCTCGCCGACTGGGACCTCGACGAGCTCGGCGGCCGTCATGTCGTGCACGGATCCGGCGACCCCTGCCGTGCGCATGAGCTCGTGATCGTGAATGACCATCGGCACGCCGTCGGTCGAAAGCTGTACGTCGAATTCCAGAAACCGGACGCCAAGATCGACGGCCGAGCGCAGCGCAGGCAGCGTGTTCTCCGGGAACTCGCGTGCATTGCCGCGATGTGCAACGAGATGGATGAGGCGCGGTTGCATAATGTGAGGTGAATGTCTCTGAATCCCGACAGTCGCGCACGTTCCCATTGTGCCGCCGACGTGGAAAATAGGCTTCAAGGCCGGAGCATTATAAGGCGGTGTGCCGATGCCATTGCCGGGTCGATTTCGCCTTCCCCATGCGACTTGCATGCTGCTCATCGCAGCCGCGCTGCAGAGCTGCGGCGGCGGCAGTAACGGCGGCAATCCGCCGCCCCTCGCGGACACCACCCCGCCGACGGTGCCGCAGAACCTGACGGGGACGGCCCTCGTGCCCACCCAGGTGAATCTCAGCTGGTCCGCTTCAACGGACAGTGGCGGCGCGGGTCTTGCGGGCTATCGCATCCTGCGAGGCGCTGCGGAGATCGCCACCACGGCCCAGACGAGTTACACCGATACGGGGCTGACTGCGAGCACCGCGTACACCTACACCGTGCGGGCCTACGACGGCGCTACGCCCGCCAACGTCTCGGCTGAGTCCGCCGCCGCGAGCGTCACGACTCCAGCGACGGCCATCGCCGGACTCGATGCGCGCCCGAGCAACACGACGTGTCTTGCCGGAGCGCCTCAGAGTGCTGGCAGTGCGCAGCTGCAGCGGGTCTTTCCGTCCCTCAGCTTTACAAGTCCCATACTCGCCCTGCAGGCACCAGGCGACAGCTCGCGCTGGTTCGTCGTCGAGCAGGGCGGCCGGGTGCTCAAATTCCCGAACGTCGCGAGCCCGACGGCGAGCACGTTCATCGACATCACATCGCGTGTCGCGTCGGGCGGCGAGCTGGGGCTCCTCGGCATGGCGTTTCACCCGAATTTCCCGACGGACAGGCGCGTGTTTCTCTCCTACACCGCAGGCGCGTCGGGAAGCCGCGTCTCGCGCATCTCGGCGTTCTTCACGCTGGACAACGGCCAGACGCTCGATCCGAATTCGGAGCGAATTCTGCTGACGCTCAATCAGCCGGAAGACAACCACAACGGCGGCAACATCGCCTTCGGTCCGGACGGTTTTCTCTACATCGGATTCGGCGACGGTGGCGGTGGCGGCGATCAGCACACGCAGAACGGATCGCTCGGCAACGGCCAATCGCTCACAACGATGCTTGGCAAGATGCTGCGCATCGATGTCGGGCCCGAGGCAAGCACGACCTATTCCATTCCCGCGGCCAATCCGTTTGCAGGCAACACAAAGTGCGCTGCCGGCACGAATGCGCAGAGCTGTCCCGAGATCTTCGCGTACGGACTGCGCAATCCCTGGCGCTGGAGTTTTGACCGTCAGAGCGGAGAGCTCTGGGTGGCCGACGTCGGGCAGAACACCTACGAGGAAGTCGACGTCGTTCAGAAGGGAGGCAACTACGGTTGGCGTTGTCGTGAGGGGCTGCACCCATTCGGAAGCCAGACCGGCTGTCCGACCACCGGACTCATCGATCCCGTCGCCGAATACGATCATTCGGTGGGCCAATCGATCACCGGCGGTTACGTCTATCGCGGTACGCAGACGACGACGCTAAGCGGCCGCTACGTCTTCGCCGACTATGTTTCCGGGCGTCTTTGGGTTCTGCTGCCGAATACCGCGGGTGGCTTCGCCGTCACGAATCTGCTGACGGCCGGATTCAACGTCTCTTCGTTCGCCCAGGCGAACGATGGTGAGCTCTACGTCGTCGACTACAACGGCGGTCTCTATCACATTGTCTTTCAGGCCGTCTCCGGCGGCGGAACGATCCCCGTGAGCCTGGCGGCCACTGGCTGCGTTAATCCGGCCGATCCGACTCAGCCGGCGTCGGGGCTGATTCCGTATACCGTCAACGCGCCGTTCTGGTCGGACGGTGCCGCGAAGGAGCGCTGGATTGCGTTGCCGACCGGCCAGAATATGGCGGTCGCCGGAGACGGTGACTGGACGCCGCCGAACGGTTCCATACTCGTGAAGAATTTCCGCCTCGGCCCGACGCTGGTCGAGACGCGCCTGCTTATGCATCACACGGACGGCAGCTGGGCGGGTTACAGCTACCAGTGGAACGACGCGCAGACCGACGCAACGCTCGTGACAGGCGGCGCCACGAAGACCTGGGGCACGCAGACCTGGATCTATCCGAGCGAGGCCGGATGTCTGCAATGCCACAGCGCGGCTGCGGGACGTGCGCTCGGCCTCGAGACTCAGCAAATGAATCGCAACTTCACGTATCCCGCGACCGGCCGTACCGCCAACCAGGTCGCGACGCTCAATTCGATCGGCACGCTGACTCCGCCGATTACTGACGATCCGGCCACCTTGCCCGCGCTGCCGGACCCTGCCGGTGCGGCGGCGCTCGCCAACCGGGCCCGCGCCTATCTGCACGCGAATTGCGCGCAGTGCCACCGCCCGGGCGGTCCAACGCCGGTCAATCTCGATTTCCGCTACACGACGGCGCTGAGTGCCACGAACTCCTGCAACGTGGACGCTCAAGAGGGCGATGCCGGTATCGGCGCCGGCGCGAAGATAATCGCGCCAGGTAGCGCGGCCAATTCAGTCTTGGTAGCGCGGGTGAATCAGCGGGGTCTGGACCAGATGCCGCCGCTCGCGAGCAATCAGGTCGACGCGGCCGGCGTCGCTCTCCTTACCCAGTGGATCAACGGGCTTTCGAGCTGCAATTGACCCGCTAGCGGGCAGCGCGCTTTTCGGCGAAATGCACCGCGGGGGCGCCGCCCGTGACCTGCATTTCGCCTTCGATGATGGCGCCACGCGCAATGGCGATCGATTGTGCGCGCACCCGGCCCTTGATCACCGCGCTGAAGCCGACCTCGAGCTTCTCGTCGATGGTCACGTCGCCTTCGATCTGGCCGGCGACGATCGCGTGCTTGGCGTGCAGATTGCCCTGCCAGCGGGCCCCGGCAGCGACCTGCACGCCGCCGGCGATTTCCCCGTCGCCCTCGATACGCCCGCAGACGACCACCGGGCCGTTGCCATGCAGGTTGCCGACGATGCGCATGTTCTCTGCGACGAACGTCGGCGTACCGGAGAACTGGTCACGCAGCCGGCGGTTGTTGGGCTCAGTCATCGGCATGTCCTCATGATCCGGGCGAGCCGCGATTATGGCATTGGCAGCGCCTCATGCGAGATGTCGTAGAATCGAGACGTCGTGGACAAGCACGAAATGGCAACATGGCGTTCGCTCGCGAGTGTCGCGATGACTGCCGCGATACTCCTTCTCGCGGCGGCGTGTGACCGTCGTCAATCGGACTGGGAATCAGCGCACAAGGCGGACACCTCCGAGGCCTACACGGAGTTTCTCGAGCGTTACCCACAGGGTGACTTCACGGCACAGGCCCGCGCGAGACTTGCGGACCTCAAGGAAGAGGTCGACTGGAAGGCTGCGCTCGCCAGCGACACCGCGCAGACCTATCAACGGTTCATCGAGCAGCATCCGGGCAGTGCGCGCGCCAACGAAGCACGCATTCGCATCGAGAACTTCAATCTCGCCGCAGCTCCGCCCGATGTGCCTGCGGCAGGCTCAGGCAACGCCCAGACTCCATCAGCGATTCCGGCAGCGCTCGCGGCCGCCTCCGCCGTGCATTCCGCAAAATACCGGGTGCAGCTCGGCGCATTCAGCAGTGCTACGCGAGCGCGCAGCGAATGGCAGCAGGTCTTGAAGTCTCATCCCGCGGAATTCGCGGGACTCAGCTATCGAATCGACACGAGCGTCGCCGGAACGCAGAAACTCTACCGTCTGCAGACCTCCGAGGTCGGCGAGAGCCGGGCTCGCGCGATCTGTGCTGCGCTCAAGTCCTCGCAACAGGCTTGCGTGGTCGTGGTGCCATCTAGCCGCAACTGACGCGGCCGTCCGCGGCACGGCCAAAACTGACAATTCGCGTCAGTCGGCCGCCCTGGCCAGGCGGCGCGTAACTCACTGAAATAGAAACACTTAGCGCTTTGGCACGCTGCTTGCTTTAACACCCTTGAGACCTGTTCAAGTGCAGTTGGGGCCAGTCGTTCGATGGACACCAAGCAATCCGAAGTCATCGCAGTGCTGCTGCCGGAGGCCGATGCCGCCGGCGCGCACCGTGAGCCGCGGGCCGCGACGATGATCGTGCGGCGTGCAGACGGGCAGTTCGTCCTCGAAACGATCGATGCGCGCGTTGCGCTCGCTCAGCAGGCCGCCAACACCGGTTGTTTTCGCAAGGGTAAACCCATCATCGATCCGAGCTCCCGCGAGGTGCTGGGCTACGAGATGGAAGAGGTGCCGTGCGCCATTGCCCTGGCGGTGTAAGTCTCCCCTGCAGCCGCCCGTCTCCGAATCGCGGGTGGCCGACTCTCCCCCGAGTCGTTCTTGGTTCGGTGTTTTGAAAGCCACGTCAGAGCCTCTCCCCTGGGTTCCTCGTGGTTGACTCCTCGGCGCCGCGATTGAGCTTCCCCGCTCGCGGCGCTTTTTTTTGCCTGTAAGATCCTGCGGGTGCCGGAGCTGCCGGATATCACCGTCTATGTTGAAGCGCTCGAGCATCGCTTGCGCGGTGCTCGCCTCGTGCATGCGCGCCTTCTGAATCCGTTTCTGCTGCGCACGGCCGAGCCGCCGATCGCGGAGGCGTACGCACGCCACGTCCAGGCGGTCAGCCGCCTTGGCAAGCGCATCGTGATCGGCCTCGAAGGCGGCTATTCGCTCGTGCTGCACCTCATGATCGCCGGACGGCTGCACTGGTACGCGGCCGGCCGCAAGCCGCCATCGAGGGCGCCGCTCGCACTCTTCGAGTTCGACACCGGGACGCTGACTCTGACGGAAGCGGGGACGAAGCGGCGCGCATCGCTGCATCTGCTCAAGGGCGCACAAGCTCTCGCTGCGCACCACCGGCCGGGCCTTGAGCCCATGCAGGCGACGATCGATGAGTTTGCGGCTGCCTTGCGGCACGAGAATCACACGCTCAAGCGCGTTTTGACCGACCCGAAGCTCATGAGCGGCATCGGCAACGCGTACTCCGACGAGATCCTGCACGCCGCACGACTCTCTCCGGTTGCGTTGACGAGCCGGCTGACGGATGCCGAGATCGTGCGACTCTACGAAGCCACGTGCTCGACGCTCGATCGGTGGACCCGCCAGCTGCGAGCGAATGCCGGCGGGGAATTTCCGGAGGACGTCACCGCCTTTCGGGAAGGGATGGCCGTCCATGGCCGCTACGGCAAGCCTTGTCCAGTCTGCGGAGCGCCGGTTCAGCGCATTCGCTACGCAAGCAACGAGATCAATTACTGTCCGCGGTGCCAGACCGATGGCAGAATTCTCGCGGATCGCTCTTTGTCGCGGCTCCTCAAGGGCGACTGGCCGCGAACCGTCGAAGAGCTCGACGAAAGGTGACCGATGTCGGCGAATGAAAACGCAGCAAGGCACGAGAGTTCATCGACGCGCGCGATTCTGTACGCGTTACTTGCGAATCTCGGCATCGCCTTCGCCAAGACCTGGGCCGCGATCTTCACGAACTCGGGCAGCATGCTCGCCGAAGCGATCCATTCCTACGCCGACTCGGGTAACCAGGTGCTGCTCTACATCGGCTTGCGCCAGTCGCGCCGTCCGCCGGACGCGGAGCATCCGATGGGTTACGGCAAGCTTTCCTACTTCTGGAGCTTCATCGTCGCCCTGCTGCTTTTCAGCGTTGGCGGCCTTGTGTCGATCTACGAGGGCTGGCACAAGCTCGCCGAGCCGCAACCGCTGAGCGACGCCTGGGTCGCGCTCACCGTGCTGGGCGTTGCGGTCGTCCTCGAGAGCTTCAGCCTGCTCGGGGCATTGCGCGAGATACGCAAGCTCGCCCGCGGACGGCCGCTCGCCAAGTGGGTCGGGATGACACGCAATGCGGAGCTCGTCGTCGTGCTGGGCGAGGATTGCGCCGCACTCGTCGGGCTCGCGCTGGCATTTGTGTTCGTACTGTGCGCCGTAGTTACCGGCAACCCGGTGTTTGACGCGGCGGGTTCCATCGTCATCGGAGCGGTCCTCATCGTCGTTGCAGTCTGGATCGCGCTGAGGATCCGCACGCTCCTCATTGGCCGCTCCGCGGAAGAGGACATCCGCAGCGGCATCGAGCGCCTCATCGAGGACGATCCGAACATCGAAGAGCTCTTGAATGCGATCACCCTGCAGTTCGGCCCGCAGATCATGCTGGCGGCGAAGATCCGGATGCGCGCCGGCCTGCCGATCGATCAGGCGGTCGAGCGCATCAACGAGCTCGAGAAGCGCATGAAAACGGCGTTCCCGGAGATCGGGTGGTGTTTCATCGAGCCGGACACGACCGACTGACCGCAAGCTTCAGCGCCAGAGCCACCAGGCGAGCGCTGCCCCGACGGCGAGCCCCACCATAAGCCAGGGCAGCATGCTCGCGCGCTTGCGCTGGAATTCAGGTGCCTCCAGCATGTTCTCGGTCGTGCGCTTGACGGGACTTTCGGCGACGAGTTGCAGTGTGTCGACGGGGCGAGCGCTCGTCGCCTCGCGTGTCGAGGTGGCCCGGAATTCTCCCGCCTCGGCGATCGTGACCCTGGCGATGAATCGATAGCCGCGCTTGGGCAGCGTCTCGATGAAGCGCGGCGCATTGGGATCGTCGCCAAGCGCCTTGCGCAGGTCCGCGACGTTGCGCGCGAGGATGGCTTCCTCGACGACCACGTTCGGCCAGACGCGCTCGAGCAGTTCGCTCTTGGTGACGAGCTCCCCGCTGCGCTCGACCAGGTACCACAGGGTATCGAATGCCTTCGGTGTGAGCGCGACAGGCCGACCGCCAGTCCCGCTCAGGCGCTGCTGTGCGGGCTCCAGGATGAACTCGCCGAATTGATAAACCTCTGACGGATGCGAACGGCCGGCCATGGCGGGGATTTCCGAGTTCCTTCACGACTATTTCATTTGATTGTAAGGACTTTTGCGCGAGTCGTCGTCACGCTCGAGCCCGGAGTCAGGACCGTGCACGCCGCCATCTGCCTTTCCCCCGGGAGCGCAGCTCGCGGCCGATCCTGATCCTCCGGTGTTAACTGCGGATGGCCAGGGAATTGCCAGGGATGGCGGTCGGCGCACTCGTCGAGTCGCCGTATCGGCAGGCTGGCCGCGGTCAACCACGCGCGTCCCGGTAACGGGACGCGCGTGACGGGCTGCAGGCCTCGCGCCTGCAGCCCGCCTTTTCTCATCGAGTCACGCGTCACCGGACAGATGCGCCCGTTCGCCGTTGGCGGTCGAGGGGTGGTCATTCAAGCCGGCGCGCGCAGCTTCGTGACCCGCGTTCTGCACTTCGATTGCCGGCGGCAGCAGCTTGTACATCACCGGCGTCACGAGGCGCGCGAGCAACGTGGAGGTCAGCAGCCCGCCGATGATCACCCATGCCATGGGCGAATAGAGTCCGATGTTCTGCACGGCGAGCGGCAGCAAACCGCCGATCGCGGTGGCGGACGTCAGCAGGATCGGCAGAAAACGGATTTCGCCCGCCTTTTCGATCGCTTCATCGAGTGCAAAGCCCTGCCGCCGCAGCTGATTGGTGAAGTCGACCAGCAGGATCGAGTTCTTGATTTCGATGCCGAGCAGCGCGATGAACCCGATGATCGCCGTAAATGAAAGGGTGTTACCCGACAAGAGCAGCGCAAGCAGACCACCCGCGACTCCAAGTGGAATCACCGTGGCGACGATCAGCGTGCTCTTGAAGCTGCCGAACTCGAGTACCAGCACGGCAAGCATGCCGAACACGGCGACCAGGACGGCACTCGTCAGATCGCCGAAGGATTCCGCGCGAGCCTCGACTTCGCCGGCAGGCTCGAATCGATAGCCTCGCGGCCAGTCGATACGCTTGAGCTCGGCGATCACGGCCTGCGTGACGTTGTCGGTAACGTAGCCCGTGAGCGTCCATGCGCTGATCGTCACGCCGCGCTCGCGCTTGTGGCGCTGGATTCGGATCGGAGACTTGGCGAATTCGAGTGTGGCGAGCTGACTAAGCGGCACCGTCCCGCCGGTCGCCGTCGGCACGCGCAGGTCGTCGAGCGTGGCGAGCGTCGGGCGGTCTCCGATCGGCGTGCGCACGACGATGTCGTACTGCTCGCCATTGGTCTCCGTGAACTTGCTCACCGGCAGCCCGGAGACCGCGAGTCGCACCGTACGGTCGAGCTCGACGGTCGGCACGCCGAGAAGCGCCGCCTTCTCGCTGTCGACCTTGAGCCTGAGGTCGGTGCGCGCCACGCGCAGCGGGTTGTAGACGTCGCGGGTGCCGGGAATCTTCTCGATCCGTGATTTGACCTCCGCGGCTAGGCGTTCGAGCTCATCGAGGTCCGGCCCGAGGATGCGGATCGCGATGGGAGAATCGACCGGCGGTCCGTTCTCGAACTCCTTCAGCACGATGCGGGCGTTCGGATAGGTGGCAAATTCGCGCCTGAGCTCGTCATAGAGCTTTGGTGTCGCGCGCGGCGAATACGACTTCAATTGTACGAAGAGCTCCGCGATATCGCGGTTCTCATCGCCCGGAATGACGTTGTAGTAGATCTTGGGATTGCTGCGCCCGAGATTCGAGAAATAGTGGGCAATCTCGGGGTGAGCCCTGAGGCGCATCTCGACGAAATCGAGCGCCCGCTCGGTTTCGTCAAGGCTCGAGCCGGCCGCCGACTCGATGGTGACCAGGAATTGCGGCGTGTCGGCCTTCGGAAAGAGGCTGAAGCCGATGACCGGCACGAGCGCAAGGCTGGCGACGAACACGCCGGCGCCAACGGCAAGTGTCGTGCGCGGATTCGCGAGCGAGCGGTGCAGCCACGGGCGATAGAAGCGCTCGATCCAGCCCTTGACCCGGCGCAGCAGCGGGTTGCCCTCGGGATGCTCATGGCGGCTCAGCACGAGGCTGGCGAGGAACGGAATGACGCTGAATGCGACCAGGAGCGACGAGACCACGGTCGCGAGCACCGTCACCGGCAGGACCCGAATGAATTTGCCGGCCGAGGACGGCACGAAAAGGAGCGGCAGGAACGCGAAGAAGAGGCACGCCGTGCAACCGAGAATCGCCACGAATACCTGGCGTGTCGCGCCGATCGCGGCCTCGTACCGTGATCGTCCTTCACGGAGGAACCGCGAAATATTCTCGACCACGACCACGGAGTCATCGACCAGCAGGCCGAGTGCAACGACGAAGCCCGCGATTGAAATCTGATTGAGCGAGAAGCCGGAGAAATAGACGGCCGCGAGTCCCATCGAGATCGACAGCGGGATCGATACCATGACGATGCCGGCCGCACGGATGCCGAGCGGCAGCAGCGTGAGCGCCACGAGGAGAATCGCGATCGTGAAATCGGTGTAGAGGCGACCGAGCCGTGTGCCGACATTCTGCGCCTGATCGAAACCCCGCTCGATCCTGATGCGCTTCGGCAGCAATCGGGCGTAGTCGTCGAGGACGGCGCTCACTTCGTCGCGCGTCTTGAGGATATTGAAACCGTCCTTCTGATTGGCCGTGACGAACACCGCGCGCTTGCCGTCGAACCGGCCGACGTAGTTGCGCTCACCGGTGTCCCAGCCCACGTCGGCGACGTCCTCGACGGTGATCGATCGGGCCCGCTGGGATGCAACGACAGTGCGCCGGATCTGATCGAGGTCGGTGTATTCGCCGCTTGTCTTCAGACTGAAACTGCGGCTGCCGATCTCGATGCGGCCGCCCGGGATGTTGGCGTTTTCGCTCTGCAGCGCACCGATGACCTGGCCCGGCGTGACACCGAGCGCCGACATGCGCCTCAGATCGAGCGCAACGCGCAGCTCGCGCGTCGGGAAGGCCCAGGTCTCGGATTGACGAATTGCCGGCAGGCGCTTGAGGCGGTCCTTCAGGTCGCGCGCATAGTCCTCGAGTTCCCGGTACGAGGCGTCTTCCGACACGAGCGCGATCTGCACGATGTTCACGAGACCGGGATTGATCTTGCGGATCTCGACCTTGGTGATGCCGGCCGGCAGCTCCGGGCGCAGCGCGTTGAGCTCCCGCACGACCTCGTCATATTTCTTCTCGACATCGACGCTCGGCAGGAACTCGGCAAACACGACGCCGACGCTGTCCGTGATCGTGGCGTCGAGCCGCTTGACGTCGTCGAGCTCGTTCAGGCGATCCTCGATTGGCTTCGCGACGACGCGTTCCACTTCGATAGGATCGGCGCCCGGATAGACGGCCGTGATGATGAACGCGGGGATGGGAAAGTAAGGATCTTCGGCCCGCGGAATGCTCAAGAACGCGTAGATGCCGAGGAACGCGAACAGCGCGAACGCAACGAGCGTGAATTGATAGCGGCGAACGGGAAACTCGAGCAGCGACATCCTTGGACCTCCTCGGTCGACTGTCTGCGCGTCCGCTACTCGCTCGCTACGAGGATCGGCGAGCCATCATCGATGAATGCGGCGCCCTCCGTCACGATGCGGTCGCCGGCGGCGATACCCGTGCGCACGGCAACGCTGTCGCCGTCGAGAAACGCGACGTCGATCCCGCGGCGCTTCGCATGCGTGCCGCTCGAGTCGACGACGAAGACCCAGGCGCGCGACTGGTCGCCTTCGACCAGCGCCCCGATGGGGATGCGCGGCAGTGCAAGCGTGTCCCGGCGCGGATTGATCGCGACCTTGGCGACGAGACCGCTTGCGAGCGGCGCGTTCTGCGGCGCCACCTTGATTTCGACATCGAACGTGCCGGTGCGCGGGTCCGCGGCGCGCGTGAGCTGACTCACCGTGCCGAAAAACGTGCGACCCGGATAGGCGTCGAATTCGACGTCGACTGGATCGCCCAGCGTGACGGCGAGAAATGCCCGGTCGGCGAGCGCTGCGCGGACGACAAAGCCGCGTCCCGCATCCGACAGAACGAGCACCGGAGTGCCGGCCGCGACCAGCTCGCGCTCCTGCGCGAGGCGCCTGAGCACCGTACCGTTGGCGGGCGCGCGAATTTCCGAGTAACCCGAGTTGAATTCGACCGTCTTCAACTGCGCAGCCGCCATCGCAGCCGCCGTGCGGGCATCCTCGACCTGCTCGCGAGTGATCACGCTGTCTGCGTAGAGCCGCTCCGCGCGGTCGCGATCGCGGGCCGTTTTCTCGGCCCATTCACGCGCCTGCGTCACCTGGGCGGCCACCTCGGTCTGCTCGAGACGCGCGAGCACCTGGCCGCGCTCGACGCTCGCTCCCTCATCGACGTAGAAGCGCGCGACCACCCCGCCCACCTTGAAGGCGAGCTGCATCTGATCCTTCGCCTCCAGCAATCCGCTTGCCCGGATCGCCGGTTGGCCAGGTCCGAGTGCGACCGTCACCACGCGCACGCGCTGGACCTGGGCGGAAGCGGTCTCACCGTCGGCCTGGCAGCCCGCAATCGCGACCAGAACGACGACTGTCAGGACGGTGCCGAAGAATTTCATGACGAGGGCTCCGATGCGGTCGGCCCGGGCGAGATGCCGACCGCGAAGTCGAGCTCGGCCTTGCGGATCAGGAACTCGAACTGAGTGAGATTGCGGTTAAGTTCGGCATTGGTAAGCGTCGAACGAGCGTCGAGAAATTCGACCTGGCTGATGACGCCCGCGTCGCGCTTTCGGGCCGCGATACGAAATGCCGCGGCTGCAGCATCCAGCCGGGCCTCGGCCGTCGCGAGGGCGCTTTGCGCCGATCTCACGTTGTCGTGCGATTGCCGGACCTCGAGAGCGATACGTTGCGCGACTTCCTCGCGTGCCGCCTCAGCATTACGGGCGTCGAGCCTCGCAGCGGCAAGCCGGGCGCGGCTCTGATTGCCGTTGAAGACATTCCAGCTGAATACGAGCGCCGCCGTCGTGTAGCGCTCTTCGGACGTGAACCGATACTCCTCGCCTTGCGTACCGAGCTCCGCCGTCACGGCGAGCGTCGGTTTGAATTCCGCGCGTGCCGCCGCAATCGAGGCCTGGGCGGCAAGTTCCGACTGTTCGAGCTGGCGCAGTTCCGCGCGCCTCGACTGCGCCTCGCTCTGCAGGCCTTCAATCGCCGGCAGACTGGCCTGAAGTGATCGGGGCATCGCGGCCTGCTCGACGTCGCTGTCGAGCGGGCGATTGAGGAGGAAATTGAAGTAGCTCTGTGCCTGCCGCACGCCGTTGGCGGCCTCGAGTCGCTGCTGCTCGGCGGCCAGCAATTCGGCCTTGGCGCGCAGCAGCTGATCCTCGGTGACCTTGCCGTTGTCGAAGAGGCTTCGGTTCACCCGCAGGTTTTCGTCCAGCAGGTCGATGCTGGACTCGACGATGCCGAGCGTTTGCTGGGCACGCATCCACCCGTAATACGCGGTGCGCACGTCGCGCGTCAGCACCCGCGCATAGGCGTCCCGGCCCGCTTGCTCGGCCGCGCTCTGGGCCGTTTCGGCCTTGAGGTTTGCGAGAATCTGCGGGACGTACAGCGGTTGCGTCAGGCGGACGGCCGACTGTTGCTCCTGTTCGCGCAGGAAACGGATCTTCTGGTTGGCGACGGCCGGGAAGTTGGTCGGGTCCGGCCCGCCGGCGGTGAGGTCGTTGAGTGTCGCGTAGACCGGATTCAGCAGATCGCCAACGGGAAAGTCGAGTGTGCGGCCGCCATCATTGCGGCTGAAGCGCGACTCGAGCGTGACGCTCGGAAGAAATCGCCCGCGCGCCTCTTTCAGCGCCTCGACACTGCGCTCATAACCGAGATTGCGCTGTCGCAGGCTGAGATTCGATTCGAGACTTGCAGCGACGTATTCGTCGACCACCAGATCGAGGGGCCGAAGATTGGCGGCTGGATCACCCGCCAGGGCTGTCGCCGCCGCCAGTGCGGCCCACGCTGCAACGACCGAAGTTGGCAATCCCTGAGTCTTCTGGTCACGCATACATTGGGTAAAGGGCTGTCAGATCGCGGGCACAACTAGGCGGCAGGTCCTGCCAGCGATCGGCCGGCAAGCAGCAGTGCCTGTGAGAGCAGCTGCTGAACATCGACCCCCTGGTGCGCGAGTACGTTGGCCTTGGCCGTGCTCACCAGAATGATTCCGTGCAGGAAGCCCCAGAGGGTGTAGGAGACGATGACGGGGTTGCCGATGTCCTTGCGAATCGAGCCGTCCCGCATTCCGGTCTCGATGGCCTGCGTGGCTATGGCATGCACCTTCGCGGATGCTTCCAGGCACGCAGCCTCGTTGGTGCCTAGCGCGGAGAGCTGTGGCGAATGCGCCTCGAAGTGCGAGCAGGCGTCGAAGTAAACCGGGAACTCGCGGGAGAAGGCGAGGTAGGCGCGGCCGATCGCCTCGATCTGCTCGTGCCCGAGTTTCTCTTCGGCGACCGCGGCGCGAAAGCGCTCGGCGAGCTTCACCATCGCGCGCTCGCAGATCGCAAAGCGAAGCTCGTCCTTGTCGCGGAAATAGACGTAGACGAGCGCTCGCGAGAGTCGGGCGCGGCGCGCCACCTCGTCGATGGTTGCTTCGGCAAAGCCGATCTCCCCGAAGACGTGTTCCGCCGCGTCCACGATGTCCGCGCGGCGGCGTTCCTTCTCTTCGAGACGACGTTCTTCGATGTACGACATGGCGGCGCAGGCTAGGCGCGGATTGACACACTGTCAATTATTGGATTCTTAAAGGTACATCAACATCGCTATTAGGCAGTTTGAACTGTCTTGACAGAACTATTTGTCAATTGATAGCTTCTACGCTGTCAATTCAAGGCGTTGCGGCGCCGTCGGAGCGGATTTGAATTCAACGGTGCGCCTGATAGAAGACGCGAAGGCGGTCGGCGCGTTGGCGGGTCCCGTGCGACGAAGGATTCTCCAGAGCCTCATTTCGCCAGGATCCGCGGCGTCTGTTGCGCGAGATCTCGGTTTGCCGCGGCAGCGCGTTGGCTACCACATGCGCGCGCTCGAGAAGCATGGGTTCGTGAAGCTGCTGCGCGAGGAGCGCAAACGCGGATGTGTCGAGCGCATCATGAGCCGCACCGCGGAGTCCATCGTTCTCGCGCCGGACTCACTCAGCGATGACAAGCTCCATCCGCAGGCGGTCCGCGACCGGTTCTCGAGCCTCTACCTGATCGCCCTTGCGGCCCAGATGCTGCGTGAGGTCACCCAGGCGGCGGCCAGCGCCAAGGTCGAGGACAAGCTGCTTCCAACCTTTTCCCTTCAGGTCGACGTCCGTCTGGCGACCCAAGAAGAGAAGAATGCGTTCGCCGAGGAGCTCGGCCGCGAGATCGCCCGGCTTGCGGTCAAGTATCACCAGCCCCAGTCGCGGGGCGGTCGCAGCTTTCGGGTCGTCGTTGGCAGCTATCCCGCACCGCAAAGCCGGCCAGCCTAGCCAGCCGGCACTCGTCCGCTGACGACCGGCACGAACCACACGGCGTAGTGATCCGGATTGAGAATGCTCGCGATGATCTCGTCGAAATGCTGGCGGA
>Ga0153915_10001789_pt1 | contig 19751 bp, 24 predicted proteins | sample Opewatmetagenome_2_FD_107003 | JGI IMG/M metagenome (GOLD analysis project Ga0153915, IMG submission 107003) | Freshwater wetland microbial communities from Ohio, USA - Open water 3 Core 3 Depth 3 metaG | ecosystem: Environmental > Aquatic > Freshwater > Wetlands | place: USA: Ohio, Lake Erie...
GATAAAATCCTTTTCTATTCTATTAAGCGAATCAGCATTGTATTTGTTTATCTTCACATAAAGTTTTTTGTCTTTTATCCTTGTATCTATAATCTTTCTGTTGTAAAAATCTGTCAATAGCGTTGGAAGTAAATTTGGATTGCTGCTTCCAAGAGGAAAATTAAAAAATACTGCAACTTCTGAAGCTTTTCTCTTGTTCGGATACATGCTCAGTCTTTCTGGGATATCGACTTCTGCTTTTTCTCTTCCGAAAAAGAACCATGCAATAAAAAATGAAATCGAGGGGAATAAGAATCCAAGTAGCAGTAAGATATGACTAAAAAGTTTGCTATCAAACTCAAAGCTTTCTTGCGAGATTATGTTGAATCCAAATGTGCTTCCTGTGTAGGGTATATAGACTATGACTTGCTCGTCAGGATAATATCTCTTGGCTGTTACAGCGTTTCCATTTACAAATAAACTGCTTCCTCTGACCAATTTTTTGTGGCTATTTTCATTGTAAGCTATGAATTTTATGTAGTAATTGCCTTTTATCTGAAACAAGTTTTCTGGGTTGAGGATATATTCTGCAGATATCCAGTAGTTCTTTCCTTGTGAAAAACCATAAACCTCTCCAAAAGAACAGCCATACTCGTTAGGTTCTGTGTAAGCTAAACAACTCATAGCTGCGCCTTGGTTGCTGTAACATTTAGAAACTGTATTGAAATAAGCAGTTCCTTGACTGCAATCAATCTGCTTTACAGAGACGCTGTTAGAAACATTTTTTCCTGGCTCAGCAATATAACTCTGAAAAGTTCTGAATAGGGTATGATAGGCTTTGTCAGTATAAAAATAGAGTTTCTCCTGAACCTGGTTTCCATTGACTGATAATTCTGACTTATAGAAATTGAAAGGAGAGATACTAAACCGCAAAAAATAAATCGTTACTCCTACTAACAACAAAATAGCTAAAATTATTATTACACTTGTTCTCTCTTTCATGAGAGTAGAAAATTAGTCCTCTTTAAAACCTTTTTCGTTATTTTCTTTATTCTGCCTTTCCCTGTACTCTTCTAATCTTTTCTTGTTTGTCGGACAATCCTTGTTGAAACAGAACTCCCACGGACGTTTTCCTTTTCTTATACTTATCAACATAGGAAAACCGCACTCTTTGCAAGTTTTGTCTGATTTCTTGATTAGGCTGTTTGGAGGGAGAGAGTAAGTGTTCCTGCATTCCGGATAAGCGTTGCAGGCTACAAAATACTTCCTATTCTTTCTTGAATAGGTTATTGCGAGAGTTCCTTTTTTGCAGACAGGACACTGAATTAACTTGTTTTCTTCCTTGTTTTGCTTTTGTATTTCCATTTCTGCAGAAACCAGTTCTTTCCCTATTTCTTCTTTATTCTTTTCAAAATCTTTTGAAATAGCAACTATTGTTTCTTTTGCCTCTTCAATAACTTTCTTTTCTTTTTCTTCAAAATTTTTCTTTGACTGCAGAATGGCATCCATTTCTTTTTCGAATTTTCTTGTCAAATTTTCATCGATTATTACAGGAGAATATTTTTCGAGAGTAGAAATAAGGGAAATTCCTAATGGAGTTGCTTCAATGCTCCTCTCTTTTATATATCCTCTATCATAGAGAGTTTCAATTATGCTTGCACGAGTAGCCTTTGTTCCAAGGTTTCTTTTTTCCAATTCAAAAACAATGCTCGCAGGAGAATATCGCTTAGGGGGCTGGGTTTCTTTTTCTTCTTTTCTTACATTGGTAATTGTAACCTCTCCGCTCAAATCAGGAAGCTCTGTCTCTTTTATCTTATAAGGATAGATTTCGAGCCATGCTTTTTTTCTCACTTCGCTTCCTTTAGTAAAGAAGATAAGATTTTCGTATTTTGCTGTTATTGTTTTATTGTCGATTACTGCATCCTCACAGAAGAGAGATAAAAATCTTCTTGCGATTAGATTGTAGATTTTTTCTTCTTCTCCAGTTAGATGCTGAAACTCGCCTGTCGGATATATCGAAGGGTGTGCTGGATCGGATTTCTTCCCCTCTACTGGTTTAATCCTTTTTACTAAGTTTTCAGCCTTGTATTGTTTCATTATTCTTGAAAGAATTTCTCTGTAATTGATTGAATCAGGAAGCTTTTGGCTTGAAGTTCTTGGGTAGGAAATCAAACCAGCGAGATAGAGAGATTGCGCTACCTGAAGAGTTCTTGAAGGAACTAAACCATGTAATCGATAAGCTTCCATCTGAAGGGAAGTGAGATCAAAAGGAGGATTTGGAGGAAGAAGTTCTTCTTTCTTGACTGTACTGGCAATAGCGATTTTTCCAAACAAATTTTCAAACTGTTCTAACTCTTTCTTGTTGAAAATATCCTTGTTGTACTTTAATTCGATTTCATGAGAATTTTTAACTTTTATGAAAACCTGCCAGTATTTTTGGGGCTTGAATTCCAGAATTTTCTTTTCTCTTTCCACTATGAAATTCAGAGCAGGGCCTTGTACACGGCCTATGGACATTATCTTGAATCTTCCTGCTTCTCTTATTGAATTCATCAGAGCTCGAGAGAGATTTATTCCATAAAACCAATCTAAGTAATGTCTCGTTTCTCCTGCAATTGCCTGCCCCCAGTCTATGCTCGGAGATTTTCTTTCATAAGCCTGATTTAATTCATTGGAGGTAAGAGTAGAGAATTTCATCCTGTTAGCGTCTTTCTGATTGCAAATAAATCTAACAACATTCAATCCAATGACCTCTCCTTCAACGTCATAATCCGTAGCAACAGTTAGAGTTCCTGCATTTTTTGCCAAACTCAGGAGAAGGTCGTAGTACCTCTTTGTGAAATCTGCTTTTCTTATCATATAATTTGGCATCCATGAAATGTCGAAAACCGGATAGCCAGAATTTCCTTTATTTTGATTTAACGAAAATAAATGCCCGACAGCGCATGCAACGATTATTTTTGCTTTGTTTCTTATAACTTCATAATAAGGGATTCCATAAACATTTTTCTTTTCGCTTCTTCCCAATGCAGCTGCAATCTTCATTGCTGCCTGAGGCTTCTCTGTTATGATTAGTTCATAGCCGTCTTTTTTTAGGCTGATTTTTGGAGTTTTGTATTCTTTGAGAGATTTAGAGGATTTTGAGAATTTAGACTTTTTAACAATCTTTCTACTGATTTTCTTTTTTCTTTCTTTTTGAGGTTTCATCATTGGAGTCTGAATGAATTCTGTTTCTAAAGGCTTGTATGCTTTTTCTATCGCGTATTTTACATCTCCTTCATTGACAGGGAAATATTCTTCTGCTGTTACCTGTTCAGCTGGTTTTTGTTTCTTTTTTCGCATGTTTATTTAAGAAATAGAGGAGTTTTTATAGGTTTTGAAAGAGAAAAAATCAAATTTCGAAGATTTTTTCTTTTCTGCTAACGTTTATTATTTTTGTCTTTCCTGAGCTTTCCTCTAAACCGCCTGCCTCGTGGATATGGGCAGAAATAAGAACATCTGGCTTAAATTCTTTAACTGCTCTTTTTACTGCGCTGCTTCCAGGAAATCCAGAGAACTCTGCCATGCTCCCTTTTGGATGCATATGAGTAACCATTATTTGTTTTTTCAGGCTTTTCACGTTTTCATGCCCTTTTTTCAGTGCCTCGAATATCTCTGAGTCCTTAACTTGATTTATTCCTATGTCGCCTGCTCCTGCCCCAAATACACCTAAATCATCTTTTATGAAAGAGTAACCATGGATGTTCTTTGTATTAGGATACATCTCTGCCAAGAAGTCTGCAGTAGCCATTGATTCGTGGTTTCCTGGAACCAAGAGAACCTGTTTCTTTGCTTTTACAAAAGGTCCAATGAGGTTTTTTGTTGACAGCTCTGCCAGAGTTAAATCTCCTGCCAAAATAACCAAATCCACGTTTTCTTTCTTGGCTTTTTCAGCAAGCCGCTTTACAAGTCCGGTATCTCCATGAATGTCTCCTACCGCCAAGATTTTAGTCTTTTTCAGGTTTTTTTCCATGAAAGTTAATTGTTTATTGATTAATAAATATTGCCCATATTCTTGATACAAAAGATTTAAAAGTACACTACTATCTGAATATATACATTAAAAATACGTAAAATGAAAGACAACTTTGATATCTTTTTCAGGAGAAAGCCGGCTTTGATGCTGGTATCTTTGAAGAAGAACACGAGGATGAGGTATGGTAGTATTCTGGCTAAGGAAGTGGATTGCACTTACAGCCATGCAGTGAAAATTTTGCAGACCTTAGAGGATCTGAAGTTAGTTTCTTTCGAAAAAAGGGGTAGAATAAAGGTGATACAACTAACAAAGAAAGGAAGAGAAGTCGCTGACGCAATAGAAAACATACAAAGACTTATTAAATAATCCCGATACTGTATGCTACCCCGAATTGATTTTCTTTTATTTGGAAATAGATTTATATATTTCTTTTATTTTTATTTTTGTAGAGATGGTACTGCAATACAAACTAAAAAGCGAAAAAAGGTGGAAAAAGTATCCAGGAAAAGCCAAGTTAAAGCTTCCTGTGAGCAGATATGATTTCAGACTTCTGAATGAAGCTAAAACAAAAATACTCGTGGATAAGACAAGCTATGCAAAAGTTATGAAACGTTTCAGACAGATAGAGTTTTTTAAACGGAGATAGTTATCTTCTTCTTTTTCTATGCTTTCTCTCGTACTTGAGCCATGCAGCAGCAGCTTCTTTGCATTTTTTTCTGAGCCTTGGCATAATCAGGCTTCTTATTGCGCTACTCTTTACAGTTTTCTTTTTTCTGCAGGCCTTGATTACCGGAGAACAAACCTCTCGGACAATCTTTGCCCTCTTTGGCTTTGGAACCTTGGCGTCCCTTAATGCTGCCATTACTGCCTTTTTTATCTTAGAAGGGTTGAACTTTTGTGTCTTTCCGCCTCTTTTAATGACCTTTGTCATAGCTCAATATATATCTTGTAATATATAAATTTATTGTAGAATTTTACAAGAGAAGATTTACATTCTCTTCAATAACTCGATTCTCTTTTCTATAGAAGGATGCGTGCTTCCAATCTCTTTGAATGGATTTGCGAAGAACAAAGGAGCAACTGCTTTTGTGACTTTCTTGTCAGGGACATTTTGATATTTTATTTTTTCCAGTGCTCCAATTAATCCTGGAGGATATCGCGTGAACTTGACTGCACTGGCATCTGCACTGAACTCTCTTTTTCTTGAAATAGCCATCTGAACGAAAAAAACCAAAATAGGAGCTAAAATTGCCAGGATTACTCCAATTACGACAAAGATTGCATTTCCTCTGTTTTCTCTGCTGTTTCCTCCACCGCCTCTGAACCATAAGCTTCTCAAAAATATTTCAGAGATTATGGAGATTATTCCAACCATTACAGCTACGAGAGTCATGTATCTTATATCATAGCTTCCAATATGCCCGAGTTCATGAGCAACAACGCCTTCTAATTCTCTCCTGTCTAATTTCTCCAAAGCACCCTTTGTTACGCATACTACAGAGTGTTTTGGGTCTCTTCCAGAAGCAAAAGCATTTATCTGCTCAGAAGGCATCACATAGAGTTTGGGCATGGGCAATCCGCTTGCGATAGTAATTCCTTCTACAACATCATAGTACAGCTTGTAATCCTCTCTCTTTGCTTCTCTCGCGTTGACGCTGAAAAGTGCAATTTTGTCTGAATTGTAATACGTTATCAGCAGATAAGAGATGGAAATGATAATGGCAATTATAAGAATACTGAAGATGTCTAATGCCCCCCAAGCTTTTCCAATAACATAGCCGAGGGCAATTATCACACAGAAAATCATGAACATGAGAAAAAAAGATTTCCATTTGTTCTTTGCTATTGCATCACGAAAATCTATTCTTTGATATTTGTCAGGCATAAAAGAAAATAGCAATAGGAGTTTTTAAGGTTTAGGAATGAATAGAAGGGTTATTCGAATTTTACTCTGACAGCCTTTCTCTCGGCTTCTGTTATCTGCAGGTATTCTCTTGGCTTTTTCCCGAAAATTCCTGCAAAGATAACTCCAGGAAAAGTCTTGCATAAGTTATTGTAACTGAGAATGCTGTCGTTGTAGAACTGCCTTGCATAAGAAATCTTGTCTTCTGTGCTTGTCAGCTCTCTCTGCAGTTCAAGGAAGTTTTCATTCGCTTTCAGGTTTGGATAATTCTCTGCGATTGCGAATAATCTTCCCAATGCACTCTGTAGTCTGTCTCCTGCTTTTACTCTCTCTGTGAGTCCACTAGCTCCAACAAGAGCTTTCCTCGCATCAGTGACTTCCTTTATTGTTGACTTTTCGTGTTTCGCGTATCCCTTAACAGTCTCTACTAAGTTAGGAATAAGGTCTGCTCTTCTCTTCAATTGAACATCTATTTGCCCCAAAGAATTATCAATCCTATTTCCTAAAATGGCAAATCTGTTGAAATAGCTGAAGATTATAATAATTATTAGTACTATAATTCCGATACCTAACCAACCGAGTGCTCCTAATGGCATGTCCTATATAGAGAAATTAGATTTATAAAGTTTATCTAATAATACTTATCATGGTGAAAGTCAATAAAGAGAAGTGCATAGGGTGTGGATTGTGCGCTTCGCTCTGTAAAGAGGTTTTTGTGCTTGGAAGCGACGGAAAGGCTAAAGTCAAGGCACAAAAGAAAATTCCTTGTGTTAAAGAGGCAATTGAATCTTGCCCTGTTAGTGCAATTAGCGAGTGATATTATAAGCAAAATAAGTAAAAATAATAACAAAAATATTTATTAACTGCATTCTGTTTTTATCTTTATGAAAGTGAAAGAGGAGAAAGTAGATTTTGTAAAATGGTTTTCTGAGTTGAATAAGGATTCTGGTGCTGTTGCAGGCGGAAAGGGCGCTAATTTGGCAGAAATTTACAATATGAAAATCAATGTTCCGCCTGGCTTTGTGATTACAGCGCAGGCATATGATTACTTCATAGAAAAAGCGGGGATTAAAGAAAAAATACAGGAACTTCTGAGCCAGATAGATTATGAGAACACAAAAGAGCTGGACAAAATGACTGAAGAAATAAGGAATTTAATTGTGAATGCAGAAATTCCAAAAGAGATGCAGGAGGAAATTCTGGAATCGTACGAGCTTCTGGATACCAACAGCATGAAGAATGTAAGAGGAACTGTTCTTGAAATTCTGAAAAGCTCAGAGCCAATATTCGTGGCTGTACGTTCGAGTGCAACAACAGAAGACCTGGAAGGTGCCAGTTTTGCAGGCCAGCAGGAAACTTTCCTGAATGTGAAAGGAAAGAGCGAACTTCTTATCAATATAAAAAAATGCTTTGCTTCTCTCTTTACTCCAAGGGCTACCTATTATCGTCACAAGAAAGGTTTTGAGAAAACAAAAGCGAGTCTTGCAATAGTTGTTCAGAGGATGATTGATTCAGACAAGTCAGGAGTCATATTCTCTAAAGACCCAACAAACAGGAGCGAGAATATAATACTGGAAGCTGTTTTTGGTTTAGGAGAGGGGATTGTCTCTGGAAAAATCACTCCGGACAAATATGTCCTTTCCCCTGATTTAGAGATACTGGATAAGCATATCGCAGAGAAGAAAATTGCTATTACGAGAAATGCAGCAGGAGGACAGGAAATAGTTCGATTGAGAGAGGAGAAATCAAAGCAGCAAGTTTTGAAAGAGTATGAAATAAAGAAGCTAGCAGAAATTTCCCTGAAATTAGAGCACCATTACAAGAAGCCCCAAGATATAGAATTTGCAATTGAAGGCGATGAAATTTTCATAGTTCAAACAAGGGCAGTAACGACTATTGGAAAGAAAGTTGAATCTGGCAAGGTAGAAGGGGAAGTGATACTTTCTGGATTAGGAGCAAGTCCTGGAATTGCCTCTGGAAAAATAAAGATAGTCAGGGAACTCGTTGACTTAGAGGAAGTAAAACAAGGAGATGTTCTTGTTACTAAGATGACTAATCCAGATATGGTCGTGAGCATGCAGAAATCTGTTGCAATAGTCACTGATGAAGGAGGGCTAACGAGCCATGCTGCAATTGTCTCACGAGAAATGGGAATTCCGGCTGTTGTCGGAACAAGAGAGGCTACGACAAAACTGAAAGAAGGAGAAATAATAACTGTGGATGGAAGTAGCGGAAAAGTTTACAAAGGGAAGGTTTCAGAGACAAAACAAAAAGAAATTCTCGCTGTGACTAGCCATACAAGAACGAAAATAAAAGTGATTGTTGATATGCCGCATTTTGCAGAGAGAGCTTCTCGTTCAGGGATTAGACATGTTGGATTAACGAGAATAGAGGGAATAATTGCTGAATCTGGAAAACATCCGAATTACTTTCTGAAAAATAACCAGATGCAGGATTATGAAGATATAATTTTCAAGGGAATTTCTGGAATAGCAAAATTCTTTGATGAGCTTTGGATTAGAACATCGGACATAAGAAGCGATGAGTTTCAGAATCTGGAAGGCTCTCCAGGAATTACAGAATTAAATCCTATGCTGGGTATGCATGGGATAAGATACGGAATAAGGAATCCTAAGATATTAAAGGCAGAGCTGAAAGCATTGAAGAGGGTTGCAAGTGCCGGAAAAAAAATTGGAGTGATGATGCCGCAGGTGATTTCTGTTGAAGAAGTTGAAAAAGTGAAGGAATTTTTGAAAGAGATAAGCTTTTCAGAAGTGAAATTGGGAGTAATGGTAGAAACTCCTGCAGCAGTACAGCTGATAAAAGAACTGTGTGGAACAGGAATAGAGTTTATTTCTTTTGGAACAAACGACTTAACTCAGTATATTCTTGCTATTGACAGAGGGAACGAAGAAGTCCAGGATTTGTATAATGAGATGCATCCTGCTGTTCTCTATCAGCTGGAGTTTGTGATAAGGGTGTGCAAGAGGAATAATGTAGAAACCAGCATTTGCGGGCAGGCAGGAAGCAGAAAAGAAATGGTGAAGTTTCTTGTTGAGAAAGGAATCGACAGCATCAGCGTAAATGCAGATATGGCAAAAGAAATCTCAGATTACATTGCAGAGATAGAGAAACAAATCGGGGAAGAGCCAAGACAGTACCAAAAAGAAGAAGAAAAAGAAACAGAAGAATTCGTAAAACCCCAGATGGTAGTCCCAGAAGAAGAACCAATAGAGGAAGAGTTTCCTGTAATAAAAGGCGCTGAACAGTATGAGAGTGGCCAGGAAGAATACATAGGATTAAAAGAGGCAGAAGTAGAAGAAAATGAGAAGGAAGAGGATTATGATGAATTAGGCAAGAGCGTAGAAGATATAGAAGAGGAAATCGAGGAACAGATAGACGAAGATAAAAAGGAAATCAAAGATTATGAAGAGAAGGAAGGTGCCCATAATGGTAGTGATAAGGAAGAAATAGAAGACGATGAAGATGAGATTTTAGACATCTTTTGATAAACTACAAAATTTTATAAACAAAAAAACCATTGGTATTATATGGTAAAAAAAGAGGAAACAGGAAAAAGAGAAAAGGCGAGTGCTAATGTTCAAGGTGATGTTAGGATTGAAAAAATTTTGATAGAGAATTTTGTGTCTCTTCAGCATGTTATGACAAATCTTGCTCATAAGTTCGAGAATCTTTCGAGCCAAATATCCAAGCTTTTAGAGCTTTTTGAGATATCTGCAAAAGCCCTTGCTGAAAGAGGGGGCTTTGCTGAAGACAGAGCTGCAGAGAAACTTGACAGTCTTCTTGAGCAGACTAAAGTGATTGCTAAAGGTGTTGCTCTTCTACATGAAAAAAATTCTTCAGAACCCCAATATCCTCCGCTTCAGCCTATGAGACAGATGCAGCAAATGCCGCAGCAAAGACCGCCTTATGATTTTTCTAAAAATCCAAGAATAGGAAAGTGAGGATGACAGAAACATTTTCACAGGATTTCAAGAAGATTTTCTTGCTTGCCCTTACAAAAGAACTGATTTTCCATTCTGCAAAAAAAGATATACTCAAACTGCAGAGAATAATTCAGTTAAAGGAGCAGAAAAAAAAGGAAAAACAATTTTTAAGACCAACGACAGTTTTTACGAGAGAATTGGGAGAGGAAAGAGTTTCTCCTGAGAAGATAATTAAGAAACCAGGATTTCAACTCCTTCCACCACAAATGATGAGGAGGCCGATTACAGTAGAACTCAAGTCCAAACCATTTATAAGACCAAGGCCCATCTCTAAGCTTCTCCCAATTACCAGAGAGCCTATACTCCCTCCTCACTTGGAATACCTAAAGCCAATTCCTACAGCAGGAGTAGACATAGACTTGTTTAAATTGAACCCCTTAATAAAGGATGTTGGAGTTAGACTTATAGAAGCCAATCCGGATGAAAGGGTAATTGTAAGCGGCACAATGGGGACAAAGCCAACAAACATAGTCTTATCTGAAGAAGACATAGACAGAATCATAGATAAATTTGCTCAGGTCACTAAGATTCCGGCAGAAGAGGGAATTTATAGAGTTGCAGCTGGAAATTTAGTCCTCTCAGCAGTTATATCTGACATAACTAGCTCAAGGTTCATAATAAAAAAGATGATAACCAATCCTAATCCAAATCCATTCGGAAATCAACAACAGAAATATCCCCTACTTCCTCCTTCTCTAAATATGGGAAGTTTTTCTTGAGATGGATGATAGGATAACACGAGAAAAAATAAAAAAGTACAAAAATATAACGAGGAAGGCTTTAGAAATAGCGAAGAAGAAAATTTCAAAAGGAAAAGAAAAGGAAGCACGAGAAATAATAGAGATGGTTTCTAATTATCTTTCTGATGCAGAATATTTCAAAAAAAGAAAAGACTATGTGAATTGTTTTGCTGCAATAAATTACAGCCACGGATGGCTTGATGCAGGCGCGAGATTAAAAATTTTCAATGTTAGGAATAAGAAGCTGTTTACTGTTTAACCAAAACCCTTAAAATCTCGTTCTTCTTTGTATGCTTATGAGGAAGAGCAAAAAGAGGGTGATAGTGGTGAGTCTCGGAGGAAGTCTCATTGTTCCTGATGAAGTCGATGTTAAATTTCTAAGCGAATTTAAAAAAATAATCTTGAGGAATACGAATAAGTACAAGTTTGTCGTTGTATGCGGAGGAGGGAGTACTGCAAGGAAATATATTTTTGCACTGAGAGAAATTGGAATGAGCGAGAAGTTTCAGGGGCTTTCGGGAATCTCTGCTACAAGAATGAACGCGAGATTTATGAATTACTTTTTCAACATAAATCCGCAATATGGAATTCCTCACTCAATCAAAATTCTTAAAAAATATGTAAAAAAACAGGATGTTGTTTTTTGCGGAGCGCTCGAATATAAAGAAAAACAGACTTCTGATTCTACTGCAGCAGAAATAGCAAAAAAACTGAGGGCTACCTTTGTTAACTTAAGCAATGTCGCAGGACTTTACGATAAAAATCCAAGTAAAAACAGTGGTGCTAAATTCATTCCCAAAATATCTTGGAATGATTTTTATAAAATGGCTAACAGGCAGAAATTCAAACCAGGACAGCATTTCATCTTGGACCAGACAGCCTCAAAAATAATCATGAGAAACAAAATAAAGACTTATCTCCTTGGAAATAATCTTAGAGAATTTGCAAGTTTTCTTAAAAACAAAAAGTTTAAAGGAACAGTAGTAGGAGATTAAGAAGAATTTAAATTTAATCTGTAGAGAGATTTTACTTGCGGTTCTGTTAGTGATTTATTAAAAATAATTATTTCATCCATCGTTCCATTAAAGTTTGTAACTCCGCTTCTATACCCTATTGATGGAATCGCATCATTCGTGGTTGCTGTCCAATTGCCTGTTATTGGTGTTAAAGCTCTGCCATCTTCATACTGTTGAATACCCGAAGGAGTTACTACTGCGACTATATGATGCCAGTTGCCATCTCTCAAATCAACACCCTCTCCAGCAGTATCAATAGTGCTGGTTCCTCTTGCAGTCATTCTAATTGCTCCTACATTTAAAAGCCAATCCCAACCACTAGCTGTGCCTGAAAATTTAGTAATAAGAGCATTATAAGTGTCGCTGCCTCTTGGCTTGATCCATACCTCAATGGTAAAATTGTTTGTAAAATCAAAATTTGCTTCATTGGTAATCTGTAAATAATTACCAGCGTCAAAACTTCCTGCTTTCCCGAATTTCCCATCAACAAATCCAATTCCTCCCACTAAAGTCCCATGATTATTTCCTATTTCATCATTCGCATTTCCATCGAGTTTCCACCACGAAACAACATTCAAACTTTTCAAAATATCTTTATTAGAAATCTCTTTACTGTCTAGTACGCTCCCTACTACATCTGACCCGGCAATTGGAACAATTGAAACATCTTTTGCCATCCCGAAACTGCTGTTCAGCTCAGAAGAGGTTATAGTAAACGTATTTGTGTCGAGCTCTTTTAAGGTTACATCCCTTTTGATTGCTCTGCTGCTAACTCCATCAGAAATAATAAAATTAATTCCTGTCAAATCTCCTGCTCCTGCATTTCTTTTTACAGTAATATTGATATCTCCGTTGCTTTTTAAAACGACATTTTGTAATTCAAGGCTGAGAGTGAATTGTCCTAATCCAGAAGATACATGTTCTGTTTCTGACTGAAGGAGATTTCTAACAACAATCCAGACAATACCAACTGCTGCTAGAGATACGAGGATGAGAATTAATGCAACTAGTACAGTAGATAATCCTCTCTTTAGCCTTTTTTTTGCTTTCTTTTTTCTACCTCTTTTCATGTAATTAGATAGCTTTTAATATTTAAAAGACTGTTTATTAGTATGGAAAGAAAAGTAATAATACACGAGAATAATTTTGACAAGGCAAGGAAATTGATAAGAGAAAATTCTGGAAAGAGAATTATTTTTTCTTCTGATGATGAAGAAATTAGCAGAAAAGTGCTGGAAAAAGAAGACATATCTGTTTTGCTCATAGACCAGGCAGGAAGACGAGATTTCCAGAAGCAGAGAAATTCCGGATTCAATCATGTAATGGCAAAATTAGCCAAAAAGAAAGGAGTTGTCATAGGAATAAACCTTGACGAACTTGTAAAAGCCAGTGAAAAAGAAAAGGCAGCGATAATCGCGAGAATAAGGCAGAATATAAAAATATGCAACAAAAACAAGTTGAAAATGAAATTCATCTATAAAAATCAAAAAAGGAATCCATATGACCTAACTGCCTTAGGTTTGGTTTTGGGTATGCCTACTGATATGCTGAAAGACTCTTAGAAGGATATCTTTTTTAAATACATTTTCTTTAAAATTGCAATGGAAATAAACAGGATAATAGAATCTTTAAGCCCAAACGAACTAAAAATCCTTCCTCACCTGAAGGAAAGAAATATAGAGAAAATATGCGAGAAGTCTGGGTTGGATAAAACCTCTGTTTTAAGAGCTCTGGAATATCTAAGCAATAAAGATATAATTCTCCTTTCGAGAAGCAAAAAAAAGATAGTAGAAATAGGAGTTAATGGAGCTTTGTACAGAAAAAAAGGACTTCCAGAGAGAAGGCTTCTTAACTTAATTAATGAAAAAAGAATCCTCAAACTGGAAGAAGCCCAAGAGGCTAGTTCCCTCTCAGATGATGAATTCAAGGCTTCTATAGGGGTTCTGAAAAAAAAGGCACTCGTAGAGCTAAAAAACGGAAAGATAATTTTGATAGAGAGAAAAGAGGAAATATCCCAGAAAAGCTTGGAAGAGAAATTCCTAGAACTCCTTCCTTTAGATTACAGCTCTTTAAGCCAAGAACAACTTCACACATTCAAATACCTTGAGAAAAGAAAAGACATAGTTCAGCTGAAAGAAGAGGAAGTAATTGAAATTCACATCACTCCTTTAGGAGAAGAGATAATCAAAAGCGAGAAGAAAACAGGAGAGCTCATTGAAGCGATAACTCCTAAACTCATCGAAAAAGAATCTCTATGGAAAGGAAAGAAGTTTAGGAGATACGACCTTGTTTCCAAACTCCCGTCAATAAATGGTGGAAAGAGACATTTCATATCGCAAGCAACTGATTATGCAAGAAAGATTTGGACAGAAATGGGCTTTATAGAGATGACTGGAAACATTATTCAGAGTAGCTTCTGGAACTTCGATGCTCTGTTCACTGCGCAAGATCATCCTGTGAGAGAGATGCAGGACACTTTCTTTCTTGCAAGAAATCATAGAGGAGAACTGCCTGACAAAAAAATAATCAAGGCTGTTAAAGAAGCTCATGAAAAGGGAGTTGATGGAAGCAAAGGGTGGCAGTATAACTGGAACGAAGAAGAGGCAAAGAGGCTTGTTCTCAGAACCCATACTACCTGTTTGTCTGCACAAACTCTCGCAAATCTCGACAAAAAAGATATTCCTGCAAAGTTCTTTGCAATAGGAAAATGCTTCAGAAACGAGACAGTAGACTGGAGCCATGGTTTTGAATTCAATCAGACAGAAGGAATTGTCGTTGGAAAAGGCTTGAATTTTAAACACCTCTTAGGCTATTTGAAAGAATTCTTCAATAAAATGGGATTTGAAAAGATAAGATTCAGACCAAGCTATTTCCCTTATACAGAGCCGAGCGTTGAGATAGAGGTTTTTCATCCAGAAAAGAAAATCTGGCTGGAATTGGGAGGAGCAGGAATCTTCAGGCCAGAAGTAGTTGTTCCTCTTCTTGGTGAGAACACAAGAGTTTTGGCTTGGGGTCCTGGTTTTGACAGAATGATAATGGATTACTATCAGATAAAAGACCTTCGTGAAATGTATAAAAACGATTTATCACAGTTGAGAAAAATGAAATTTTGGATGAAATAAAATGACAGAAGAGATAATTAAAAAATTAGACGAAATAAAAGACACGCTTGAGAGTTTGGAAGAAACAATCAACAATAAGATGGAAGAACTGACACAAGCGATTAAGGAGAAAAATAAAGCATGGCAAGTGTAACATTTTCGAGAAAACAATTTGAGAAGGATATAGGAAAATTAGACGAGAAAATGCAGAACAAGATTTCCATGTTTGGAACTCCGCTTGAAAAGTTCAACAACGAAGGTATTGAAATTGAAGTTTTTCCTAATCGTCCGGATTTGCTTTCCTATCACGGATTCAAGAGGGCTTTTTCGGCATTTTTAGGAAAGCAGAAAGGCCTTAAAGAGTACAAAGTGAATAAGCCGGAAAAAGATTATGTGGTTGTTATAGATAATTCTGTTAAAGAAGTTCGTCCATACACTGCATGTGCTATTGTTAAAGGACTTAAATTGGATAATGAAAAGATAAAAGAAATAGTGGATATTCAGGAAAAATTGCATTTGACAATAGGAAGAAAAAGAAAGAAAGTTGCTATAGGAGTTTATCCTTTGGAAAGGATTAAGCTTCCGATAACTTTCAAAGCTCTCGAACCAGACAAGATAAAATTCATACCTCTTGAAACTGACAGAGAGATGTCTGGACTGCAAATTTTACAAAGGCATCCTGCTGGAAGAGAATACAGCCATTTACTTGCAGGCAAGGCGAAGTTTCCTGTCTTTGTGGATTCAGAAGACAATATTCTCAGCATGCCGCCAATAATCAATTCTCAGCTCATGGGGAAAGTAACAAAAGAAACAAGAGATGTTTTTGTAGAGTGCTCTGGTTTTGACTTCAGCGTTTTGGAAAAATGCCTGAATATAATAGTGACAAACCTGGCAGATATGGGAGGAAAAATCTATCAGATGGAACTCAAATATAAAGACAAAAAAATAACTCCAAATCTGAATTCCGAAAAAATGAAAATAAGTCTTGAAAATACAAATTCTCTTTTAGGAACGAGTTTTAATGAGAAAAAACTTGGAGAGCTTTTGGAAAAAATGGGATACAATTACAGCAGAGGGCTTGTTTCTGTTCCTTCTTGGAGAACAGACGTATTGCACGAAGTGGATTTGATAGAAGATGTAGCTATAGCTTATGGTTATGAAAACTTTGTTCCTCAGATTCCAGATATAGCGAATGTAGCTGGAAAAGAAAATGAAAAAGAAATTGTAAAAAGAAAAATCTCAGAAATTCTCGTTGGCTTGAATATTTTAGAAGTGTTGAATTATCATCTCACTAACAAGAGAGAGCAATTCAAGAAAATGTCACTTCCAGAAGAAAATCCTGTACAGGTTGAAGAGTCAAAAACAGAGTACAATATGCTGAGAAAAGACCTTTCTCACTATCTGCTGAAAAATCTTTCAGAAAATGTCGATTCAGAATACCCACAAAGAATATTTGAGATAGGAAAAGTTTTCCACTCAGCTACGAATGAAGAAGAGCATCTTGCTCTTGCGTTGAGTCCTGCAAACTTCACAGAACTCAGACAGATTCTCGAGTATCTTTCGAGAATGCTTGGCATAGAAATAAAGGTTTCAGAGCCAGAGAAAATTCCTGGCTATTTCATTGACGGAAGAACTGCAGAAGTAAAACTGGATAATAAGCATCTTGGATTCTTAGGAGAGATTCATCCTAAAATTCTCAAAAACTGGAAATAAAAATGCCTGTGGCATTATTCGAGATAAATCTGGAAGAAGTGTTTAGGAAAATTTTAAAATAATCATCCGAAATACCCTTTGCTATTGTCTTCTAATTTGGCATCCCAGTTCTTTTTTATGACATCTACAATTTCAAGAAGTTCATTCTTAATGCTTTTCCACATTTCATGGTATTTCTTTATCGAATTCGCTTCTTTCTCTTCAGAATATTCTATATCCAGCTCAATGAGATCTATGTCTACTTTTGCTATTTTTTTGTACAATTCTATTAGTTTTTCTCTTTCCTTTACTCCCAGAGTTTTTGTTATGGCAAAAACAAACATAGGAGCATTATTTGGAGTGAGAATGGATTCTATGAACCTCAAATAATTGAAGAATTTGTCTGTTACATATCTCCTGACTTCTCTTAGAATAAAATCTGTTTCGTATTCTGTCGCTTTTTCTATCTGAAAATCCTTGTTGAGTTCATCAAAAGAAGGCAAATTGTACTTCTCCTGCATTGCTCTGTATTTCTCTTTCAATTTGTCCAAATCGAATTTCTCAGACATGTCTCTAATTAATGCTCCAACTTTATAAAGTTATTTCTTGAAATACCCTTTAGGGGAGACTAGAAGTCTTATCATAAATACTATAATAGCAACCCACAGAATAATAGTTATAACTTTGGAGAATAAAAGGAACTTGGATATAATCATTATATCTATTGGAACCCAGGCAAACTGCATACAAAAAAATCCTATTGCCCCCCATTTTCTTCGTAGAATAAGGCCAATTAGAAAAAAGATTTCTATTATTGAAAAAAGAATCAATGCAACAGCAAGAATTTTCGCGAGATACATTGGAGATTGCCGTATGTGAGCTGTAACCCACATGAAGAGAGCATCATTGGGGTCTTCAATTAATTCTTTTTTGAAAAGATTAAAAGTCAGATTGTTAACGCTGAAATTGGACACAATCAAAAGAAGTCCAAAAGTGTACCTGATAGAATCTTCGAGAATTTTGTAGATACTTATAGCTAATATCTCTTTCTTGAAAACATTGCTATTCATACTTGAATATCTCTTAACAAATTTAAAAAATAGATTGTTCGCGAGAATATAATTTTAAAAATCAATATTTTATATATAATATATGCGTGCCCTCACGCCTCAATAGCTCAGTTGGTTAGAGCGCGACATTGGTAATGTCGAGGTCCTGAGTTCAATTCTCAGTTGAGGCTTACAAATAGATTAATATAATCCCATTAAAAAACACAAGAATACTTACTTTTTCTTAATAATTTTCATAATAACCAAAACCAGAAGGGTTATCAAGAAAGCGAGTGCAACAAATCCAAAAATAGTTGCCATTGCTTGAAATAAGGTGAGCAATACTGTATTACTTATTGGTATAACAAATCCAAAAAGAGAAGCAACGAGAGACAAAGCCACAAACAAAAGGAAGTTGTTGAGAACTATCTTAATCTTTTTATTCAAATCTTCGGTTCCAAAAATAGCCTTCTTAGAAACTTTTCTAGTTGCTACTTTTCTCGCTCTCTTTTTTCTGGCCATCTTAATAATACATATTAGAACCTATAGTTTATAAATATTATGTTGTGTTTTCTGTCTGATTTCCGCTCCAATCCATTTTTACTGCCTGTCCTGTTATTGTTCTTAGGTTTCCAAAGGCGGCTCCAAGCCAGGAAAAGTAGACTTTGAATATTTTTCCTAAATCAGAAACATTATTTACAGAGATTTTTTCCCCTTTGAATGCCACATTAAAGCTAAAAAATCCGAATAAGAACAGGCCTATTAGAAGAATAGCAATAAATTTGTGTTTCATCCTCTTGAATCCGAAGAGTAGCCAGATTCCAATTACAATGACTGCAATAATTAAGAAAGTAATTCCTACCACCATGTTCAGTGAAATAGAGGGGGATATAAAAATATTTCTATAGCCCCACCAGGATTCGAACCTGGGTCACCGGCTTTCTCTATGAAAAATCCCAACTTCAAGGGAATGTTTCATCATACCAGAGGCCGATATACTTGACCGCTGTACTATGGGGCTATGACCTTAAAAATCAGAACTAATTTTTGTTTATAAGATTATCTAAATACCGAACAATAGTTTTAAATATGTTTAAGCCATAATTAAAGCATGGGAGAAAAAGAAATCGGAAAAGTGTCTACTTATTTCTCGCACGTTGAAGTTGCTGCAGTGAAGCTTTCTGGAAAGTTGAAAGTGGGAGACAAGATTCACGTAAAAGGGCACACTACGGATTTCCAGCAGAAAGTAAAGAGTATGCAGATAGAGAACAAAAGCGTGAATGAAGCGAAAAAAGGGGATCATATAGGGATAAAGGTTGAAGAAAAAGTAAGACCTCACGACCAAGTTTTCCTTGTTGAGTAAGATGTGGCATAAATCTCATAGAAAGATTCATAAAAAACTTAGAAAGCATGCTCCAGAGAGTGTCAAAAAGGCAAAAAAGATTTTTTCTTTTAAATATCCAAAACTTTTCACTCTGATTGTTTTAATTCTTTTGGCATATTATCTTTTTACACAACCTTTTATCTCTGAATGGATTGAAGTGTTTAATAAGCTTGGAGACTTTGGAGTTTTTATTTCCGGATTCTTAACCAGTCTTGGTTTTACCACTCCGTTCGGGGTTGGTTTATTGATTAAAATGGAGCCATCAAACATCTTGTTTGCTACATTAATTGCTGCGTTTGGAGCAACTATTGCGGATTTGCTAATATTTAAGGTAGTAAAATTGTCCTTTATGGATGAATTTAAGAGATTAGAAAAAACAAAACTCATACAAGAAATAGAACATATCGTAAATAAGAATAAATCTGTGCTTGTAAGACATTATCTCCTTTACATCTTTGCTGGATTGGTTTTTGCTACCCCCCTTCCAGACGAATTGGGGGTTTCAATGCTTGCAGGTTTAACAACAATAAAACAATGGAAGCTCGCAATAGTCGGATTTATCCTTCATAGTATCATGATATATGTTATTATTTCTCTTATATAACACAACTCTTTTAAACCAGAGCAAACTTTAAATTTTGTAACAACTGCCCCTGTAGTCTAGAGGCCAAGGATTCCACCCTCTCAAAAATCGAACGAGAGAGGTGATTTAATCTCGATGAGAGCATAGATCTAGCATCTGAATGCAATCTCTCTCTGGGAAGTCAAAGACTTCGGGTTGTGGAGAATCCACAATTGGAAAAGTCCTAAGGACTTAAATAGCGGATAACTCTGCAATTAGAGAACGGTGGCGACCCGAGTTCAA
>Ga0153915_10001790_pt1 | contig 19751 bp, 16 predicted proteins | sample Opewatmetagenome_2_FD_107003 | JGI IMG/M metagenome (GOLD analysis project Ga0153915, IMG submission 107003) | Freshwater wetland microbial communities from Ohio, USA - Open water 3 Core 3 Depth 3 metaG | ecosystem: Environmental > Aquatic > Freshwater > Wetlands | place: USA: Ohio, Lake Erie...
CGGCTGCGCATGGAGCGGATGCTAGGTCGCAGGCTGCCGGAGGTACGCCTCCATGATACGGAGCAAGCAGCCGTGTTGGCTCAGATGGTCCGGGCCAGGGCGTTCACGATGGGGACTCACATCTTTGCCCCCCCCGGACACCTCGGTCTCGACGCCGGGGAGGGGGTGGGCCTACTGGCCCACGAGCTGACGCACGTATCGCAGCAAGGTGGGACGGCGGCCGGTGGCAGCGGCGCAACGCCCAGCCCATCGCCAGCACCGGGCCCGACGACGGGTTACGGCGGTCCGACCGGGGTAGCCCAACCCCGACGGGGGGGCAATGGGCCGGACATCCCGCTGCCGAAGCTCCAACTTGCATCCGCCGACGCTTCGGTGGGAGTGACGGAGGGCGAAAGCGAAGCTCGGGCCGTGGAGAGAGCGGCCTGGACAGCCAGTACCGGACGGAATCGAAGGGAGAGCGGCCGCGGGCCGGACCTGGAGGAACTGGCAGACAGGGTGTACCGACTGATGCAGGAAGAGCTCTGGCTCTACCGCGAGCGAGCCGCCCTCTACTGAACTTGAGGGATAACGATGCCTGAGACAGGACAGGGACCCGAAGCCCATGCCACCTACGGCTTCAAAGTCAAACTGCAGATCGACGGGGAGGAAATCGCCGCCTTCAAGGAGTGCAGCGGCCCGTCGCTGGAGATGCAGGTGTTCGAGTACGAAGAAGGAGGGATGAACGGCTACATCCGCAAACTCCCCGGCCGTTGGAAAGTCGGCAACATGACCCTGAAGCGGGGCATCAGCAAGAACGACAAGCTGTGGAAATGGTGCCAGGACACGTTGAAGGCAGCAGTGTCCGGGAAGTGGGACCTCCAGCCGCAGAATGTGTCGGTGGTCCTTTGCGACGCGGCTGGCCAGCCGGTGATGAGCTGGGAGTTCTCAGGCGCCTATCCGGTGAAATGGACCGCGCCTACTTTCAAGGCCGACGAAAACGCGGTCGCCATCGAAGAATTGGAACTGGCGCACGAAGGTCTTGTGCCATAGGCGAGCAGCAATGACTGAGCGGAAGCACATGAAGAACGGGCCGGAGGACGGAGGAGCGCTCGTCGAAGTGATCTCCTCCCGGTATTCGCGTCTGGCTCAGGCCCACAGCGTCTTCCTGGGCCCTCTGCTCAGCCGTGGGAGCGAGCTGGCCATGCACAGGTTTGACTTCCTGACGCCCCGCTATCCGCTTCTGGGCGTCCTGGCGGCGCTGTCCTGGCTGGCCTATCTAGCTGCTCAGCTCAACCAGCGGGCGCCGCTGGCCCTCATCGGCCGGGAGATGCCAACGCTCTACTGGACTCTGCCTCCCTGGCTCTGGCGCCCTCTCGCACGGACACTGGGTGAAACTCCTGGCGAACGCTGGCAGGCGTTAGCCTTGGACGACGTGTGGTACTCGGAGTCATCCATCGGGGTCGACGAAGCGTCCGGGACATACCAACCCTGGCTCCAGGAGGTTGCCTCTCACTGGAAAGGGCCCACTCCGTTACTCCTATCTGCTCCTACGACGCTGCTGCTGGCGTCTCCAGTCACATTGTCTTGTGAGCAGAGGCAATGGGACGGCGAGGTGCAGGTCCGAACCTCGACGGTCGAACCTCCCTTCCCGGGAAGAGAGGCAACACCGCCGGCCGAGAGGCGTCCCTCCCGTGGCGATGGCCCATCATCTCCACTGTTTCGGTTCTCCCTGCCCAGCGCCATGAGCGGCTTATTGGCGAAGCGATTGGCGCGCGGCCAGCCCGCCCGGCTGCGTGCGTTTCGGGGTAACCCTGCGGATCATGCCGCCGGACCGCTGCTAAGGGAGCGCGAACCGTCGACGACCATCGGCCTCCCCTCTCCCTTGACTCGGCTTGGTGGTTTGGCTAGCGAGACTCGTTCAGCTGCGCAGGGCTTGCCGGGTGGCGAGCCTTCCGTTCGGCCGCTGCTGGGAGAGCGCGAACCATTGACGACTGTGGGCCTCTTGCCTTTCTTGGCACGGCTTCCTGCTCTGGTTGGCCAGCCTACCTCAACGGCGGAGGGCTTGCTGGGGGGGGAACTTCCTGCTGGGCTGCTGCCGAGGGAGCGCGAGTCATCGAGGAGTGTGGCGCTTTCGCCTTCCTTCGCTCCCCGTCGTGGTCTGGTTGAGCAGCTTGCGTCAATTGGGCGGGGCCTGCTGGCCCGACGGCTGCTCTTCCCTGCTGCGAGAGTGCCGAAGATGCAGGGTGAGCCAGGGGGGGACAGCGCGCAGCCGGTTGCCACGCCCGGGTTGGGAAGCCTGACCATGTTGTCCGAACGCCCTAGCATGGCTTCCGCGCTCCCGCCTGGCGAAGAGGGCCGGTCGCTCGCTCAGCCGCCACTCGCCGCGCCGTCGCTGGCGGTCATAGCTGGAAGGCAGGACGCGTTGTCACCGCCAGAAACCGTCCCGGAGGAAACGGTGCATACCGCGCCCAAGGTCGCGGCGCGCGCCCTCCCGTATGGACGGGCTCATGCGCCTCTTGCTCTTCTGCGCCTGCCGCTCTGGCGGGGAGCCAGGCGGACCGAAAGCCCCGTGTCTGAACGAGACTGGAAGAGCGACCCGGATGAGGGCATCGTTGCGGAGCCTCAGACGTCGCGTCGCGAGTTCCAGCCGCTTTCTCACCCGGCGGCCGCTTACGCGAGCGGCGCGGCGTCGGTCGTCCACGGGGAAGCCACGGGAGGATTGGAATGCGCCGTTCGCGGCGCAAGCACTCCGCCTGCTGCGCCGCCACCTGCGGTGCCCGCCCACGCGTCCCTCCAGCGCGCGCCGCTGGCCCCTGCGGAATCGGCGGGTGGCGAGCCGCCCCTTGCTGATCAGGCTCCGCCGCCGAGGGAGGGCGGCGAAACGGCGACGGAGGGCCGGGGCCCGGACCTTGACGCCCTGGCCCACGACGTGTTGGAGATCCTGAAGTGGCGCCTCACTGTTGAGAGGGAGCGCGCCTGGGGGCTTAGTTAGGCTGAAGGTAGGGTCGGAATGGTCGTTCCCAAGGACATCTTCCCCCCACCACAAGGGGCGCCGGCGCAGCCCTTGGAGCGCCTCTTCGGCGCACCGCAGGCGCCGGGGTCCGAGGCCGTGGAGGGCATCGCCCGGGAACGGGCGGCGGCGGAGGCCGACCGCGCCGTCGCCAGCGGCCGCGGCTCGATGGAGCGCATGTTCAGCGAACAGCGCGCTCAGCGACCCGCCGGCGAAGACCGCGAGGCGAAGATCAAGAATCTGGACAAGGGCGAGGAGGTGATCTGCACCTTCCGTCCCAAGGAGCTCACATTCAGCAAACAGAACACATGGAGCACCAGCCCGGTCAAAGGCAAGAACGTGGGAAAGGTCGAGTTCGGTGGAGGCGGAAATGCGAGGCTGCAGGTTGAACTCCTCTTCGATACGTCGAAACAAGGGTCCGATGTGCGGGTGGAGACGATGAAACTGTGGGGCATGATGCTCATCGACGAGAAGAATCCCAAGACCCGCGATCCCAAGACCGGGAAGAGTCGTCCCCCAACAGTGCAGTTCGAGTGGGGAAATCTAAGTTCCTTCATAGGCGTCATCGAGAGCATTAGTCAGAAGTTTGTTCTGTTCAAACCTAACGGCACCCCGGTGCGTGCGATCCTTAATGTCAGCTTCCAGCAGTTCGGCGATGACCAGTACACCTGTCAGAACCCAACGTCGGGCGGTTCGGCAGGATATAAGGTCCGTGTCGTTCGCGAAGGCGAGACCCTGGACCTGCTTGCCTTCGAAGAATACGGAGACCCAGCCCGGTGGCGCCTCCTAGCCGAAGCGAACGGGCTCGATGATCCCCTTCGGCTGCGACCAGGTCAGGCCCTGGCGGTGCCGCCCTTGTGGTGAGGTGAGGTATGCCGGCCGAAGAACCGGGCTTCACGCACATACAGCTCAAGGTCGACCGCAAAGACGCCCCGGCGGACCTAATGCGGGACCTTTTGAGCATCGAGGTACACGATAGCCTGCACCTACCCGACATGTTTCTCATCCAGCTCAGGGACCCCCAGGTGGTCTGGACGAACTCAAAGTTGCTGGCCCTCGGCAACCCCGTGGAGATCGCCGTGCCGGGGCCCGAGGGTCCGCAAAAGCTCCTTGAGGGCGAGATAACGGCCCTGGAGCCATCATTTCTGCCCGCTGCTCGGCACAGCCAAGGGCAGTCGGTAGCGGGGCCGACCCTGCTGGTGAGGGGCTACGACCTCTCCCACCGGCTCCATCGCGATCGCAAGACGCGGTCCTTCGTGCAGCACAGCGCCAGCGACATCGCGACTAAGGTTGGCCGTGAGGCCAGCCTGAAGATCCAGACCGATGCCTCACGGCCGTACCCATACGTGCTCCAAAGCAATCAGACCGACTGGGAGTTCCTCTGGCAGCTGGCGCGCCGCATCGGCTTTCGAGTGTTCGTCCAGGAGGGAACGCTCCATTTCGGCCGTGACCGGGAGAAAGAAGAGGAGGTCGTTAGCCTGGAATGGGGCATCGACCTCATGGACTTCCGCGCCCATCTAACGACGGCCGAGCAGGTGAACGAGGTTATCGTCAGGGGCTGGGACCCTAAGGCCAAGAGGGAGGTCGTGGGCAGGGCGACACAGGCCTCACCCAACACCGACATCGGCGAACCACAGGCGGGCGGCGAGGCGGCAGAGAAAGCGTTCGAATCCCCAGCCCGCACTGTGCGCGTAGACCGACCCGTCGCTAACCAGGCCGAGGCTGATGACCTGGCCCAGGCCATCTGCGACGAGATCGGCCAGGCTTTCATTCGAGCGGAGGGCGTGGCCGGCGGCCAGGCGGGCCTCAGGCCGGGCATCAAGGTCGACCTGACCGGTCTGGGAGACCGCTTCAACGGCCGCTACTTTGTCACGGACACCCTCCATCGATACGACCTCGGCGGCCACACGACGCGCTTCACCGTCAGCGGCCGCCGGTCTAACACCCTCGCCGACCTCCTCCATGCTCCGATGGCGGCCGCCGGTGAACACGGCGTCGTCGTGGGTATCGTCACCAACAACCGTGACCCCGACGGGCTCGGACGGGTGAAGGTTCGCTATCCCTGGCTTTCGGACCATGATGAGAGCGACTGGGCCCGCCTGGCGACCCCCATGGCAGGTGACCAGCGTGGGATCATGTTCCTGCCCGAGGTGAACGACGAAGTGCTCCTGGCCTTCGAGCAAGGCGACATCAACCGTCCCTACGTTCTCGGTGCCCTGTGGAACGGCCGCGACCGGCTTCCGAAGCCGAACGAAGAGGTGGTCAGCAGCACAGGGCAGGTAAACCAACGGATCATCAAGTCGCGGACGGGGCACCTGATCGTGCTGGACGACGACGATGCCGGCGGGGGCATCACCATCGAGGACAAGACCGGAAGCAACGTCATCAAGATCGACTCCCGCGGCAACTCGATGACGATAGAGGCAGCGGGAAATGTGAGCGTCCAGGCCGGCGGCAAGCTGACCCTCAAGGGGGCGCTTGTGGAGATCGAAGGTGGGGGGCCCGTGGACGTCAAGGGTGCCATCATTCGGCTGAACTAAGGGGAGCACACATGAACGGTGCCGGGCCGCCGCTGGCCTCGTTTCGCGGCAGGGGCTGGTCGTTCCCGCTGGGGGTGGACGGGCGGGGCGGAATCATGATGGCCGGCGACGAGATCGACATCCAGCAGTCGATCCGGATCATCCTGGGGACGGCCAAGGGTGAGCGGCGCATGCGGTCCACCTTTGGTTCCTCGCTCCACGAGCTGGTCTTCGCGCCCAACAACGCCACCACTGCCAGCCTGGCATCCCATTATGTGCGCGAAGCCCTCGGCCAATGGGAGCCGCGAATCGAAGTCGTGGAGGTGGACGTGACCGCCGATCCGCTGAATGCCGGCCGCCTCCTGATCGATATCCGCTACCGCCTCCGGGACACTAACGACGAGCGCAATCTCGTCTACCCGTTCTACCGCATTGTAGAGGAGGAGTGAGGACGATGGCGCTACCGATCCCGCAACTGGACGACCGCCGCTTCCAGGACATCGTGGATGAGGCCCGTCGGCTGATCCCTCGCCACTGTCCCGGGTGGACCGACCACAACCTCAGCGACCCAGGCATTACCCTCATCGAACTCTTCGCCTGGATGACGGAGGCGATCATTTACAGACTGAACCGAGTACCCGATCGCGCGTATATCGAGTTTCTCAACCTCCTTGGCTTGTCCCTGGAACCGCCGCGGCCGGCCCGGGCTGAGGTGAGTTTCCGCCTGACGGCGGCCCAGGCAGGTCCCGTCACGATCCCCGTCGGCACCGAAGTGGCAACGGTACGGACGGAGACCCAGGAAGCGATCACATTCACAACGGTCCGGGATCTGACCATCCTGGTTCCCTCGCTGAGCGTCTGTTTGGCCTCGCGCGGCGGTCAGCTAGCGGACTACACGCACGTCATCCGGCGCAGGTTCCGTCAGCCCAACGTGGACATATTTCAGGACCCACCGCAGCCGGGCGACGCCCTCTACCTGGGATACAATGAGGACCTGGCGGGACACACCCTGGCGCTGCGGATTCGCTGCCCCATCCAGGGCGTCGGCGTGGACCCCGAGAACCCGCCGCTGGCCTGGGAGTACTGGGCCGGGAGCGGCGGTACGTTGTCGGAAGGAGACGGGGGTCAGTGGCGTTCCTGCCGTCTCCACCAGGACGATACGGGCGGGCTAAACCGCCCCGGCGTCGTCATCGTGGACACACCGCTGGACTCTGCCACCCGCTGGATCAATGAGTACGAGGGTACCTGGCTGCGCTGCCGCGTGACCGAGCCGGAGCCCGGACAGCCCGCCTATACCGCGTCGCCCCAGCTACACGAGGTAACGACGGAGGCGATAGGCGGCGCAGTGCTGGCGGAGCATAGCATCCGCATCAACCGCGAGGTGCTCGGGCGCAGCGACGGCACTCCCAACCAGGCCTTCAACCTCAAATTCCCTCCGGTCCTGGAGAGGCGGGACGGCGAGCATCTGGACGTGGTTCACGCGGACGGCCGCTTGGAGCCGTGGGTGGAGGTGCCTGATTTCGCTGACTCTGGCCGCGAGGACGACCACTACACCCTAGATGGCGCAACCGGGGAGATCCGTTTTGGCCCGGCGATTCGCGGGCCCGACGGGAACGAGAAGCACTACGGGCGAACTCCGCCCATCGGCGCCCAGCTGGTGTGGAGGAGCTATCGCTCCGGTGGTGGCATCGCCGGCAACGTCGGCGCCGGCACGATCAACGTCCTCAAGTCTTCCATACCGTACGTGGCCTCTGCGACCAACTACGGCCCGGCGGTGGGCGGCCGTGACCAAGAGTCGCTGGAGCACGCCAAGCTGCGGGGACCGCGGGCCCTCCGCTTGGGCGGCACCGCTGTCACCGCGCAGGACTTCGAGGAGTTGGCCGTCAAGGCCACAGACGCCGTGGCGCGTGCCCGCTGCCTGGGTCAGGGGGAGTGCGGCAAGGAAATTGAGCCCGGCGACCCGCCGCCCGGCGCCGTGCGGGTCGTGTTGGTGGCCAACGCGCCCGAAAGCGACGAGCCGCAGGACCCGGAAGCGTTTGCCCCTTCCCAGAGGGTCGTCGAACTAGTACGGAGGTACCTCGACGAGCGCAGGCTGCTGGGCACGAACCTCTTGATCGGTGCGCCACAGTTCGTGCCGCTGCGGATCGAGGCTGGCTTCGGCGTCGCGAGGGGCAGCCCCCAACAGGACATGACGGACGAGGTACGGCGCTCGATCCTCCGTTTCCTGCATCCGGTCATGGGCGGCGAGGAGAGCTTGGGCTGGCCGTTCGGCCGCGCCCTCTCACACTCCGACCTAGTGACCCGGATCCAGCAGGTGCCTGGCGTCTCCTTCGTCGAGGAGGTGAGGATCCTCATCCAGGACGAGGACGGGCAGTTCTCGATCGCGCGGACTCGGGTGGCGCTGCCGGCGGACGGTCTGTTTCTGTTGCGGGAGATCCAGCTGGAGGCGGAAGAGTCATGACGACGGCCGTGGCACGCAGTGAGGCGCCGTCCCCGGTGGAGGGTGCGGCGGCGAACGGACGCTACATCGGCTACCTCCCCGCGATCTACCGCAGCGACCCGTTTATGTGCCGGTTCCTGCGTATCTTCGAAGACATTCTCACACCCCTGGAGCGGATGGTGGATGTGCTACCGCTGTACTTCGACCCGATGTTGACGCCCGAGGGGTTCTTGCCCTGGCTCGCGACGTGGCTCGACGTGGCCCTGAATGAGCGCATGCCGCCGCGACGGCAGCGGGAGTTAGTCAGGCGGGCGGCGTGGCTCTATCGCTGGCGCGGCACCGCCAGGGCCCTGCGAGAGCACCTGCGCATCTGCCTGGGCGTGGCACCCCTGATAACCGAGCTGACCGACGGGATGGACCTGCGCGGGGACGCCCAACTGGGCGTGAACGCTCGACTGGGGCGGCCGCATGCGGGGCACATCGTGGTTACTATTCCCGCCACGGATGACGGAGGTGCTGACATCGAATTGGCCAAGCGGATAGTAGAGGCGCAGAAGCCGGCAGGCACAACGTACGCGCTCCAAGCCGTCAGGGCCCGGAAAGGCACCAATCTAGTCAGGGGGTAGGCGATGGCACATGCTGATGTCACCAGGTTGCGCCTCCGGCGAGTCAAGCCCCACGAAGGTCTGGCGGTCGACTCACAGACATGGGCCGAGGCCCACGACTACCACGCCGATCGGCTGCGTCTCCACAGCCTAGCGTTCCACATACCGGGCATCCTCGTCGGCCTGCGGGTGTGCGCAGGACAGGACAAGAAGCCCGCCGTGATCGTCAGCCCAGGTGTGGCGCTGGACGACAACGGCAACACGATCGTTGTCGGCCAGGAGCGCATCATTCCCCTGGACGGCGTGGGGGCTGGAACGGCGTACGTAGTGCTGAGGTATCGCGAGACTGAGGTCAATGCCGACCCCGCCGCGCCCAGGGGTGCGCCGACCAACCGCGTCGTAGAGACGTACGAGATCGATGCGCTCAACAACCTTCCAGAGGATGAGGCCTACCTGGAACTTGCGCGGGTGGAGCGGTCGGCCAAGGACGAAGCCGTCAGGGATGCAGCGGAGCAGGCATTGCCCGGGCCAAATGAGGTGGACCAGCGGTTCCGCCGCCGGGCCGCGGTGCGCAGGCCGCCGCTGGTGTGCGTCGGCTTCGCCGCCCTAGGCGGGATCAGGGAAGTCGCTGTCCCTCACGCGCTGGGGATGCAGCATCTGCTCCGCGAGCTGAACGCCAACGGGGGTGTGGAGGCGGTGTTCGGGGGCGTCGTGCCGCTGGCCGAGGGTACTGGGAACTGCACCTTTCTCTACCTGGAGGCCAATGGACCCGTGCAGCCGAGCGACGTCGAGACCGCCGCCCTTGCCCTGTTCCTGAACGGTGGGGGTGTGCTGCTGGCGGAACGCTGCGCTAGGTCGGCCGCGGAGGGCGGAGACGCTTTTGTGCAGTCAATGCGAGACCTGGCCAAGGAATTCGAGCTGACACTCGAGCCCCTTGCCCCCGGGAGCCCGATCCTGACCAGCCGTCACGTGTTCGGGCAAGCTCCCCCAGGTGCTGTAGCCGAGGGCGAAGTGCTCGCCGCCGGCGGATTCGTCGTGTCCACCCGCGACTATGCCTGCGCGTGGTTAGGCCTGTGCAACCTGGCCCCCCTGGCGCGGGAGGGCATCCGCAGCGCGCTCGAGTTCGGCGTGAACCTCGGCGTACTCGGCAGCCGCGGAGCCAGACAGGAGTAGCCGGCATGGCGGAGCGAATCGGCTTGACCCTCGAGCCCCAGGCCGCAGCGATGATGGCCGGCGGGGACCCCGTGGCGATCACGGTGACCGTTCAGAACCTGAGCGGGGTGGTCGACCAGTTTGACATCGCCCTGCTCGGCGTGCCGCCCGACTGGTACGAGTTGGAGCCTCTCGTGGTCTCGGCCTTCCCGGGCGAGTCCGCGCAGGCGACCCTCCGGCTGAAGCCGCCGCGGCGGGAGGACGTTACCGCCGGCGACTACCCCGTCACGCTAACCGTCACCTCTCGGGACCAGCCAACCGAGTCCTCCAGCGCGACCTTGACCTTGGTCGTGAGGCCCAGCGGAGGCTTTGAACTCGTCCTGACGAAGTCCAAGGCGGTCGGCCGCTCCGGTAGCTTCCGGGCTCACCTGACCAATCTATCGGACGGCAGCGTGGAGCTGCTATTGCGCCTGTCTGACCCGGCCGCGGCGCTTGTGCTGCGGCCTCGGGAGCAGAACGTGACGCTGGCGCCCTACCGCGAGCGGGATGTGACATTCTCGGCCCGTCCGAAGAAGCGGCCGCTTGTGGGCGAAGGGGAGATCTACCCGCTGACCATCGAGGCCATACCCAAGCTGCCCGATCCCCGGGAGGCGGCGGGGCTCACCCAGGTGGGCCAGGGGGAGTTCGTTTTCAAGCCCTGGCTGCGACGCTGGCCCTGGGCGCCGCTTCCAGGCTGGGCCAGGCTGGCTCTCATGGCTGCCGTGCCCGCGCTCGCCGGTCTTGTGCTGCTTCTGGCGCTCACCAACCCGCTTGGTGGAGCAGATGGCGGCGGGGGCGGAACGCCGACCCCCGTCTCGGTGGCGAAGCCACCGGTCATCGATCGGTTCGAACTGAAGCCGGCGGACGGAGATACCTACGAGCTCGCGTGGCAGGTGTCGGGACAGAATGTTGAGACACTTCTCGACAATGAGCAAGTCGGCACCTTTGGGAGCAGGCCCGCCGATCCCGGAGAGCACGTGCTGGAGGCGAGGAACGACGCGGGAAAGGTCATCGAGAGGCGGTGCACCGTTTCTCTGGCCGTGCCGCGGATCATTGAGTTCAAGGCCGAACCGACGTCCGTCGTTGCCGGAGAGAAGGTTACCTTCAGCTGGGAGGTCGAGGGGGTCGTGGACAGGGCGGACATCAACGGCGAGGAGATAATTTGCGACAGCCGTGAGGGCTGCGGCAACACGTTTCCCAAGGGCGAACGGACGCTCACCGTCAAGACTGACACTAACTATCTCCTGACGGTAGAGAATGAGATCGGCCTCAGCGCCGAACGTACGCGGGTGGAGGTGCAGCCATGAGCGACCGCGTCGCCCTTCAGCTCGAGCCGCAGGCGCCCTCAGTGATGGCTGGCGGGCAATCCCTGCCGGTCACAGTGACCGTTCGCAACACGAGCGACGTGGTCGACACGTACGACCTCCGGCTCGAAGGGATCCCGGACGGCTGGTTCACGCTCTCGGAGCCCTCTGTGTCGCTCTTCCCTGGCGAGCGCCAGCAGGTAGTCGTCACGTTCCACCCGCCGCGGCGGGAGGACGTCGTCGCGGGCGACTACCCGGTGGTCTTCACGGCTACCTCACAGGACAATCCGGCCGAGGTCACGAGCGAAACGCTCAGCCTGACCATCCGGCCTTCCGGCAGCTTCGACCTGCGGCTAGAAAGGCCCAGCGCCGCCGGCCGCAAAGGCCAGTACAGGTTGAGCATCGCCAGCCTATCGGACGGCGCCCTCACCCTCGCTCTCCGCGCCAGCGACGCGGCGGCGGCGCTCCGAATCGACCTTTCCCAGGAGCGGGTCGCGCTCGAGCCGTACCGGGAGCGGGGCATCCCGTTCGTGGTCAAGCCCAAGAAGGGGCGACTGGTGGGCGAGCCCGAACGACACGCCTTCGTCGTGGAGGCCACGCCGGAGATGGAAGACCACGACGAGGCTCTACGCCAGACGCAGCAGGTGCAGGGCGAATTCGTGCACAAGCCTTTGTTGAGGCAGTGGCCGTGGGCGCCTCTCCCGGCCTGGGCGAAGATCGCGCTCCTGACCCTGCTGCCCCTGGGCCTTCTAGCTGCCACCCTGCTGGCGCTGGTCGGCGCCGACGTCGTCGATATCGCAATCGGTGGTGGCGGCCCGGAACCGCGTGTAGAAGGGGGTAGACCCTCCGCGTTGCCCGTCGTGCGGAGCTTTACGCTGGCACCGCAGCCCGATGGAAGTGGCTTCCGGCTGAGCTGGGACGTGGGTGGCGCCACGAAGATCGAGCTAAACGGCAAGGAGGTCAGCAGCACCGAGGTGGCGCTGCCGGAGGGCGCGGAGGGCCAGTATAGCCTCTCAGCCGAGAACGAAGCCGGGCAGGTCTCAGCGGCATTCGCTGTTCCCGTGCGCAACGCTCCGCTGATCAAGAAGTTCACGGCAACCCCGTCCCGGCTTGAAGCAGGAGACAAGACCACGCTGGCCTGGATCATCGCGGGCGCCACAAGTGCCGAGATCGAACGCCTTGACAGCGGCGGGACGACGATGACCGAAATCACGCAGGGCGAACTGGAGAAGGGAGACCGTGAGGAGACCCTGCAAGTGCCCACCGTCTATACCCTGACCGCCGAGAACGACGTGGGCTACTCGTCCGTGGCCTTGGTAGTGGACGTCACCCAGCCTCCTCCGGATGGCGCGCCGGTCATCAAGAAGTTCACCGCCGCGCCTGCTTCGCTCGGGTCCGGCGACACGACAGAGCTACAGTGGGAAATAGAGAACGCGACGCGTGCCAGCGTGAATCGCATCGGCGACCCGGAGAGCATCGGGATTTCGCAGGACGAGTTGAAAGAGGGAAAGCGGCCGGAGACACTCCAGGAGACCACCGCTTACCTCCTGACCGCTGAGAACGGCGCGGGCTCGTCGTATCAAACGCTGGTGGTCAACGTCGCGCCACTCCCGTGTCCGCCATGCGCCACGTCGACCGCCTGTCCCGCGTGCGCCACGCCGACTCCTTGTCCGGAGCGCATCACGCCGACCGCCTGCCCCGCGTGCCCCACGCCAACACCGGCGCCAACGCCGCTCATCCAACAGTTCCTTCTGCCGGAGTTCTTCACTGTGGGCACCGGCGAGGGCCAGGGCGAAGTAGAGATCACGTACGAAACTTTGAATGCCGACGAGATCGTCGTTGTGGGGGCCTACAAGGTTAATCTGCCACCACCGAGCGGCGTTGAACGTGTCAGGCTCGGCTTCTCTGACCTGAACGGCCAGCCCGTTGCCGCCACTTTCCCCGTGGTGATGCTGGCGGTGAACAGCCAGCAGCCCGGCCCGCCGACGGACTTCGGAATAGCCTATTCAACCGGTGTGCCACCGATGGAGATTTGGGCCTTCCGTTCTGTCGACTTCTCGTGCCGGCCCACGCTGCAATGGACGGTTTCCGGCGACCCCGAGGGTACTGTGGAGCTCCTCCGCTACGCAAACGGGTCGGAAGTGCCGACCCTTATCGCCTCCTTTCCGGATGGCGAGGGCGTCGGCGCACCGATATCATACGAAGACGTTACTGGCGCGTGCATTTGCGGATTGGACGAGTGTTACGGCGACCGTATACTCGTGTATGAGCTCAAAGCTTCCAACCGTGCTGGGGCCGCCACGTCTCGGCGCCTTGAACCTGCCTGCTACTACACTATCTGCTGAAGCTGACGGTGCGCGTCGCCATGTCTCTAGCGTCCGAGTTCCGACTAGAGGTTGAACCGAATGCGCTGCTCGTGCCGCATGGGGCACAGTCGGCGACCGCCCGTTTGCGTCTGGCCAACGCGGGCGGGATCGTGGACCAGTACACCGTGCAGGTCGAGGGCCTGGATCCGCGCTGGTGGACCCTGAGCAATGATAGCCCCTCCTTGTTCCCCGGCGACGAGACCACCATCACACTGGAGGTGCACACCCCGCCGGCCCAGGCCGCCGGCCGCTACTCCTTCCGGGTGGTGGTGACCTCGGTGTCCTCTCCGTCCCAGCAGACGGTCGCCGAGGGCGCCGTCGTGATCGAGGGCAAGGCTGCGGTGAAGTCGCGTCTTCATCCCCAGCGCGTCAGGGGTCGCCGCGGTCGCTTCCGCATCGAGACAGAGAATGTGGGAACGCAGCCGCTGGAGATGACGTATGGTGGCTACGATACCGAGGACCGCTGCCGGCTGTCCTTCTCCCCCGCGGAGGCGGCGATACCGCCGGGGCGGGTGGCGACCGCCGCGCTCGACGTCAGCGCACGGCGCAACGGCTGGTTCGGGGAGGCATACAAGTTCAACCTGCGCCTGACCACGGTGCCGCAGGGGCACCCCGACCTGCGCGAGACGCTGACCGGGGAGTTCGAGCACAAGCCCCTATTCCGCTCGGTCCTGCCATTCATCCTCCTCCTGCTGCTGCTCGCCGCGCTTGCAGCCTTGGTCGGCCTCATCATCGCCTTGGGCGGTCCGGGCGAGATCTTCGACTACTTCCGGAACGACTTCGCCGACGACGTGCGACAGCGGGTCAAGGACCTCACCGGGTAGGAACGAGCGTCTTAGGAGGAAACGGATGGACGCTGAAACGATTGGCCGCCTGATGACGAGCTGGTGCGCACAGAGCTGGGGACCCCTCCGGCTGGAGCTCCGCCGCGCCGAGGCCGAGCGATGGACCATCGCCGCAGCCTGGACTGACGGACGTGAAGTCGAGATCGAGGGAGCCCTGCGCAACAATGACCCTCCGCTGCTGGTGCTCGAACGGACGACCGAGCTCACCCCCTCTGACCTTCCTGGCGTGAACCTGAACGAGCCCCAGCAGGCCTTCGCCGTCCGCAGCGTGGTCGAAAGGACGCTCGCCACACGGCCCTGGCTCCTGGCCGCCGAAAGCGACATCCGCGGCTCCATACGTCTGGAGCTTAGTCTCTGGCTGAGCGCCGAGGCCCTGGACCCCAACGTCTTCGCCGCGGCCGTCGCCGAGTTGGTGAAGGTACCCCTCGCCATACGCTGGGCCTGTCTTCAGCTGGCCGGCACGCCGGTCAGCGCAGGAGCGGCGCCCGCCGCCAGCGCTGCCGGCGCTCGGCCGGCCAAGCCAACTCCTCCCTCTAGGGCTCCGGAGCCGCCTCCAGCGAGGGTTCCGGAGCCGCCTCCCGTGAGGCGCGCGGAGCCGCCTCCCGCAAGGCGCCCGGAGCCGCCAGCGCCCCCACCGCCCGCCAGACCACCCATCTGGGCACCGCCGACACCTGCGGGCCGGCGGCCGCCGGCCCAGCCCGCGGAACCAGCCCAGCCGGCCCAGCCTGCACAAGCCGCCCCGTCCGCCCCTGCAGCGGGGGAGGCTCCGTCCGTCTCAGAGGCGCCGCCGCCCCAACCTGCGTCTGATGGCGCTGCGATCACGGAGGTTCAGGGCTTCTGTAGCGAGTGCGGCAAACCGTACCGCCCCGGCCACAAGTTCTGCATGGCCTGCGGAGCGAGGGTGCAGTGACAAGAAGCAGCATGCAAGGCAAGGCATAGCATGTTCTGTCCGGAGTGCGGCGCCGACAACGAGGACATCGCGAGCTACTGCGTTCAGTGTGGCACGAAGCTGGAACTGCCCGTCGTCAGAGAGGAAGGGACACCCGCTCCGGCCCCAGAGGCACGGCCTCCCCGGCCGCCTTCCCAGCCCCGCAGGCCGCCTCCGGCCCCACCGGCGGCGCGAGCTGGGGAGCCGCGGCTCAGCCGTAAGCGGGCCGTCGTCTTGGCTGCTCTCGTGGCGGCCGCTGTCGCCGTCGCCGTCGCCATCATCGTCTTCGTGCTCGTGTCCGGAGGCGGCGATGATGACGAGGAACTGGACGAAACGATGGTCACCCCCGCGCCGGAGGGAGATGCCTCGCTCTCACCTTCGCCGGAGGTCCCGGGCCCGGCGCGGCTCGTTTGGGTCGGCGCGGCCCCTCATGGTGAGTCCGAAGAACAGTTCCCAAACGCGGATTGGGTTGTGTTCCAATTCGAGGGCGGAAGTCCGACCCGGTCGGTTAGATGGCTCGATGAAGCGCCGTCTGGCGTCGACGGCGTTGCCTTCCTAGAGGTGTCCTTCTCGGGCGCGACGGCGTCCGAACCCTCGACAGGGGAGGCCACCTGCGACTACCCGCCACTCTCCGGGCTTCAGGTCGTGGCCGACCTGGAGCCGACGATGGATGATGGGGGCAATCTCGTCCTGGTTATCGGCGTCAGCCAGAAGACCGACTACGTTGACCTCAGCCCCGACGCCTCCACGTCGGCGGTCATCGTGCAATGGTCACCCGGACCTGACTCTGAGGCCCCCCACGCGGCGCCCATTTATCTAGATCAAGGCGTGGAGCTGCTCGGCGAGGGCCTAGAAGAGATCACGCTCGCCCCAGGTGACAGCCACAGCATCGACAGCTCGCTACTAGCTGAGGACTGGGGCGTCATCCCTCCGCCCTGCGCGGATTACGTCTTCTACCTGAGCTGGCAGGTGCGGCGCCCGTTCCCGCCAGATGGAGTGGAAATCCAGGTCCATAGCAACGAGCAGGCTGGCCGCGAACTGCTGGGAGAATGGCTTTGGGGGGTGGTGAGCGCCGGCTGCGGTCTCCTCGAGATCGTGAATACGGGGACGGTCGAGATCACCATCGAGCTCCGCTATGTCTTCGCCTCGTATGGCGGCTAGCAACGTGGCTGGGAGAGGCAGCGGCGACCGGCGGCGGAAGACCTGCTTGTCGTCCGAGCGTCATCGCAGCGTGACTGCTGCTGTACCCGCGGCCATCAGTCTGTACGGAGGCAGCTGATATGGGAAGGGCGGCTGCCCGCCTGACAGACCCCGTTGCCCATGTTCCTCCCGCACTTACCGGAGGGCCGGGCAGCCCCAACGTCTTGATCGGGGGATTGCCGGCCTGGCGGGGCATCCCGGCCGCCGCGGTGGGCCCGATCATGGCTGCCAGGGGAGCCGCCGATGCGGCGATCAAGGCGTCCGAGGCGGCGACTCTTGCCGCTGCCGGGTCACCGTCGCAGCCGGCGCTCTACGCCGCTGAGCAGACCGTCAAGTCGTCTTTCGCGGCCACAAACGGCGGTCTCATCACCAGCGCCGCTGCTGGCGGCGCTGACGTGCACCAGTGCGCAACCCCCCTGCCGGTTCCGCCCCACGGGCCCGGTGTGGTCACCGACGGGAGTGCAACGGTGCTCATCAATGGCGCCCCGGCAGCGAGGATGGGTGACACTGTGGCGGAGGCGGTAGGGCCTCCAAACAAGATTGTGGGTGGCTGCCCCACAGTGCTCATCGGCCCGTGATGGTGGGCGTCTACTCCGGTGGGTCACCTAGGCGGGCGACGTGGGCGAGGTGGTTGTGGCCGCTACACCTCAAGTCAGGCCTCGCAGGAGCCGGAACGGCCGTGGCTAACCCGCACCGGCCGGGAATGATGCGAAGAATAGGCGCGTCCGGGCAGGCCAATGGTCCCTGTGTCTGGAACCAGCAGTGAGAGGAGGTACTCGAGATGAAGATTCATTTCGGCGGATGGAGGTGATGACGTGCATGGGCCTCGTCCAGGCTGTTGCGCTGACCGGCGCGCCTGGGCGTCTGGCTCGCGTTCTGGCGAGCGAATGAAAGCAGTACTGGCTTCCGCCGCGCTGGTGGTCTTCCTGGCCATCGCCTGTCAGGGTGGAGAGGAAGCTCCGCCGGCGCTCACGTCCGCCCCTACAGGTGCCCCCATCCCGTCTGGGCGCATTGCCTTCGCTGCGGATCGCGACGGGAACGCAGAGGTATACGTCATGAACGCCGACGGGACGGGCCAGACCAACCTCACCAGCAACCCGGCCATGGACAGCTCGCCAGCCTGGTCGCCCGACGGCTCCAAGATCGCCTTCGCCTCAGACCGCGGGGGCAACGCCGATATCTACGTGATGGACGCTGACGGGACAGGCCAGGCGCGGCTGACCGACAGCCCTGTTGCGGAGCAGGCGCTTGCCTGGTCGCCCGACGGCGCCAGGATCGCTTTCGTCGCGGGGCCTGTCTTCATTGGGGACGTCCCGACGTTCCCTCAGATCTGCGTTGTGAACGCCGACGGGACAGGCCAGGCTCACGGCCGCGCCATCGCCGGAGGGCGGGCCAGCCTGGTCACCCGATGGCTCCGAGATCGCCTTCGCCGCATCCGGGATCGGCGGACAGGCCGATATCTACGTGGCAAACGCCGACGGGACAGGCCGGGCCAGGCTCACCAACGATCCCGCGGGGGACACAGACCCCGCCTGGTCCCCCGACGGAGCGCCATTGGCCTTTGTCTCCTACCGGGATGGCAATGCGGAAATCTACGTGATGAACGCCGACGGATCAGGCCAGACCAACCTCACCAACAGCCAGGCGAACGACTGGGACCCCGCCTGGTCTCCGTAGTGAGCAGGGCGAAGGGAGAAAGGGCAAGCGCCGAAGGAGGTAATGACGCGCAATATCACGGCGGCTAGTAAGAGCTGGCTGGCGGGACACTGCTGGCAGATAGCTGGTAGCCGCCAACGGGGAGAATCTCATGAAGCTGATTGTCATCGCCTGTGCCCTGGTTCTCGCAGCGACTGTCCTGGCTGCCGCCTGCGATGGCGGTGGTGACGAGGCGCCCCTGGGCGAGGACCAGATCGCCTATGTCGGTCCAAACGGAGCCGACGTCTGGCTCATCAACGCGGATGGCAGCGGCAATCGAAGGCTCACCGATGGCCAGTGCCCGCAGGCCCCGAGGATCTTCTGGTCCCCCCGCGGCGACAAGATCGCCTGCCTCAGCGGCGGAACGCCAGGGGCGAAGCTTGCTGTCGTTGACCTGGAGGGCCGGGGCCTGCTCGAGTTGGAGGACGAGGCGGAGTTGGGGTACTCCGCCTGGTGGGGCAACAATCACAACTTCGTCTACACTCTCGGCGAGCCAGGGTCGGTGTGGACGGCCGGCGCCACTCTGGTGATTGCCGATACCGAGAGCGACGCTACGGTCCGCCTGGATGACGCACAGAATGCGCGCTGGTCGCCTGACGGAAAGCAACTGGCCTACGTAAAGGTGGCCGGAGAGGAGCTGACCGTCTACGATCTGGCGAGCGGGCAGGCGCGGGCGCTCAGGCACGGGCTGCGGCCCCTAGCCTGGGCCTTGGGGGGCAAAGCCCTCCTCGTGGCCGCCGGCTTCCGCGTGGAGTGCGAAGGAGAGTGCAGCGCGTCCTATGAGGCCAACCTCCTGGACCTGGCCAGCGGCGAGATGACGCGGCTGCCGGATCTGGACAACGGCAGCCAGTTCTGGCTGACCCCCGACGGCCAGATCGCCGCCTTTCTGGCCGGGCCGGTCGAGCGGCCCGAGGGCGGCGGCGGCTTAACCATCGCCATGCTGGATCTGGCGACGCGCGAGGTGACGCCCATCGAGGGCGCAGTCATCGGGTTCCCCGGCGCGGAGTTCCCGCCCGATCACATGAGCTTCTCCGCGGACGGCGCCTACCTCTACTGGGTAGACGTGGTGAGTGGCCGTCAGAGTGGGACTTCGGGCACCGTCTATAGGGCCAGGTCCGATGGCTCCGGCTGACCCAACTGGCGACGGCGGAAGGATCGGTGTTTGTCTTCTCGCCCGACAGAACCAGGATGCTGTACTCTCCGGACCGAGACCGGCAGACCCTCTGGGTGGCGGGGGTCGATGGCAGCGACGCCCGGCGTCTGGCGGAGGGGATCCGCGCGGACTGGTCGCGCTCTGCCTGGCAGCCGCAGCCTGCGCCGTAAGCCATCTGTAGATGTGGTGATGCGGGAGGGGAGGGACTCGATGTCGCCGACAACGGCGTAGCCCAGGTCGTCTAGCCCGGCCCAATTGTTGGCCGGCCTGCCGGGTCAAACCTCATCGATCTGCTTGCACCTAGACGGAGCCAGGAAGAAGCCTGCTCGTGACCTACTGGGACTAGCCTCGCATCAAAATAGCCCTGAAACCGGGGCTTTTCTCGTGAATTTCCGCACAGAACTCTGAGCTCGTTCAGAAACATGGGTGACACCGTAGAATGGTGGCACTATGCGGATCATCAGCGGCACAGCCCCCGGGGCCTTGCGCCTGGCAGGCCGCGGGCGGGAGCTGTCA
>Ga0153915_10001791_pt1 | contig 19746 bp, 19 predicted proteins | sample Opewatmetagenome_2_FD_107003 | JGI IMG/M metagenome (GOLD analysis project Ga0153915, IMG submission 107003) | Freshwater wetland microbial communities from Ohio, USA - Open water 3 Core 3 Depth 3 metaG | ecosystem: Environmental > Aquatic > Freshwater > Wetlands | place: USA: Ohio, Lake Erie...
AGGGCGGAGTGGTGCTTCGGACAAGCGGCCCGACGCAGTCCGGTGCAGCTCTCCGGGCGACCCCCGAAGGGGGCGGGCGCCTTTGGCGCACTGCGGCGTCTCTCGTCGGTCACGATGGTTCACCATCGCTCCCTCCTGGCTCCTTGCCGTGCGCCAAAATGCGCTCCGTCCCGGCCATTGCGGAGGCTGGGTCTTGACCCTTCGCATCAAGCGGCCGCCTTCACCGCCTCGCAAATCCGGTCGACGACCTCCTGGACCATCGTCGGGTCCTCGCCTTCGGCCATCACCCGGATCAGCGGCTCGGTACCCGACTTGCGGATGACGAGCCGCCCGACGCCCGAAAGGCGGGCTTCCGCGTCGGCGATCGCCTCCTTGACCGAGCTCGCCTCGAGCGGAGCGCCGCCCGTGAAGCGGACATTCTTCAGCAGCTGGGGAAGCGGATCGAACTGATGGAGCACCTCGCTCGCCGGCTTGCCGGTCTCGACCAGCGCCGCCAGCACCTGAAGCGCCGCGACAAGCCCGTCGCCGGTGGTGGCGTAATCGGACAGGATGATGTGGCCCGATTGCTCGCCGCCGACATTGTAGCCGCCCGCGCGCATCGCCTCGAGCACATAGCGGTCGCCGACCCGGGTGCGGACCAGCCCGACGCCGTTCGATTCGAGATAACGCTCGAGGCCGAGGTTCGACATCACCGTCGCCACCACCGCCCCTCCCTTGAGCAGTCCGCGCCGCGACCAGGAGAGGCCGATCAGCGCCATCAGCTGGTCGCCGTCGACGACCTTCCCCTTCTCGTCGACCACGATCACCCGGTCGGCGTCGCCGTCGAGGGCGATGCCGATCTGCGCGCCCTCCTCCACCACCTTGTGCTGGAGCGCCTCCGGCGCGGTCGAACCGCAGCCGTCGTTGATGTTGAGGCCGTTGGGGCTGACGCCGATGCTCACCACATCCGCACCGAGCTCCCAGAGCGCCGAGGGTGCGACCTGATAGGCGGCGCCATTGGCGCAATCGACGACGATCTTGATCCCGTCGAGCCGATAATCCTCGGGAAAGGTCGACTTGGCGAAATGGATGTAGCGGCCGCGCGCATCCTCGATCTTGCGGGCGCGGCCGATTTCCGGAGCAGGCACCAGTTGCGGCGTGGCCTCGATCAGCGCCTCGATCGCCAGCTCGTCCTCGTCGGAAAGCTTGTAGCCGTCCGGGCCGAACAGCTTGATGCCGTTGTCGACATAGGGATTGTGGCTGGCGGAGATCATCACGCCGAGGTCGGCGCGCATCGAGCGGGTCAGCATGGCGACCGCGGGAGTCGGCACCGGCCCGACCATCACCACGTCCATGCCGACGCTGGTGAAGCCGGAGATCATCGCCGATTCCATCATGTAGCCGGAAAGCCGGGTGTCCTTGCCGATCACGACGCGGTGGCGATGCTCGCCGCGCCGGAAGTGCGCGCCGGCCGCCTGCCCGACCCGCTGCGCCATTTGCGCGGTCATCGGGGGTTCGTTGGTCCGTCCCCTGATGCCGTCCGTGCCGAAGAACTTGCGCGTCATGCTGTCGATCCCACACTCGCCGAGCCGGTAGCCGCCTCGGCCGCCTGATAGCGCGGCACGGCGCAATCAGGAACCCGCACGAACCGCACCCTGTCGTGCCCGCCCAACGTGCGGCGGCATCGGTCCCGCCGCTGCGCGGTCAGTGCCGGCAGACCGGCGGCAATTCCGCCCCGTCGAGGTTCCGATAACGGTCGGGGAGCTTAGCCTGACGCATCTCCGGAGACTGCTCGATGCCGTCGATCAGGATCGGCACCGGAGCAGCGGCGACCAATGAGACCTATCGATCAGACGGGCCCCCCGGCCTCCGGCCTGGTCTCGCGACCCGGGAACAAGCCCGCGCCCTGCTTCTCGGCCAGCTCATTGTACCCGGCCAGCTCCTCCTTCTGCTCGTCGCGCAGGGTCTCGAGGTGCATCAGCCGCCGGAACAATGGAGCTATGACGAACACCCCCGCTCCAACTGCGACGGCCACCCATCCCACGGTCGTGTAGACGTGGAGCACGACCTGCTTGCCGGCGCCTGCGCCTTCGATCCCCGTGGCGCCGGTCGCGGCCGCGATCAGTCCGGCAGCGAAGTTGCCCGTAGCGGAGGCGAAGAACCACGTGCCCATGATCAGGCTCGCCATGTGGCGCGGGGCAAGCCGGTTCATCGCCGACAAGCCGACCGGCGAGAGGCAGAGCTCGCCGGTCGTGTGCAGCAGGTAGATGAGGAAAATGAACAGCACCGGCGTGGGATTGGCAACGCCCGCTGCGTTCGCGCCGGCGACCAGCACGAGGAAGCCCGCTCCGAGCTGCGCCAGACCGAGCCCGAATTTCGCCGGCGCCGAAGGTTCGAGACCGCGCCTTCCGAGCGTCGTCCACAGCCAGGCGAACACCGGACCAAGCAGGATGATGTAGATCGGGTTGATCGACTGGAACAGTGAAGCCGGCACGCCCGCATGGTCGACATATCGGTCGGTGAACAGGTTGAGCGACGATCCGGCCTGCTCGAACAGCGCCCAGAACAGGATTGACCCGAATATCAGGAACAAGGCCGCGAAGATCCGGTCGCGGTCCTCGGGAGAAAGCTTGGCGATCGCATAGACGACCACGTAGAGCACGAGCAGCGCTCCGAAAAAGCCGAGCAAGCTGCCGACGATCGCCTGATACTGGATCAGCGCCCAGATACCGACCGTCGCGACGAGGCCGATCGCATAGAGCAGCCATTCGAACTTCATTCCGGCCACCCGCGATTGCAGGCGTTGCGGATCCGGGGATTCGCCGCGTCCCAGCAGCGCGGGCTTGCCCCACATGAACACGATCAGCCCGAGCAGCATGCCGATGCCCGCGGCTCCGAAACCGTATGGCCAGCCGAAGGTCTGTCCGAGATAGCCGGCAATCAGGGTGCCGATCGCGGCGCCCAGATTGATGCCCATGTAGAAGATCGTATAGGCGCCGTCGCGTCGGACGTCGGTGCGCGGGTACAATTGCCCGACGATCACCGAGATGTTGGCCTTGAGGAATCCCGAGCCGACGATGATGAAGCTCAGCGCGAGCCAGAAGACGTTGATCGCCGGATCCGCCTGGCCCCCCGACCCCTCGAAGGCCATCAGGAAATGACCGCAGGTCAGCAGGACCGCTCCGAACACCACGGCCTTGCGCTGTCCGAGATAACGGTCGGCGAGATAGCCGCCGAGCACCGGCGTGATGTACACGAGCGCAGTGTAGGCGCCGTAGATCACCGACGCCCGTTGGTCCGAGAAAAGCCAGTGCTGGGTCAGGTAGAAGATCAGCAGCGCCCGCATGCCGTAGTAGGAGAAACGCTCCCACATCTCGGCGAAGAACAGGACGAAAAGACCGCGCGGATGGCCGAGGAATGTCTTGCCTTCCGGAGCGGGGAAATGAGCTTGAAGCGCGCTTGTTGCCACGGCTCGCTACTCCATAGAGGGTGCGCCGCGCTCGGCGGCCTGCGTGGACGCCAACGTAGCGTCCCCGGAAGCCTTGTGAAGCTGATTGTTGCCGGAGCCGCAGGCTGTTAGCGGTCATCGCCATGTTCAACGATCCTTCCTCGCTGCTGGCCTTCTACACGACCCGCCGCTCGGCCCGGCCGCGCGACCTGGTGGAGCCCGGTCCCAGCCCCGACGAGCTGCGCCAGATCGTCGCCATCGCCGCGCGGACGCCCGATCACGGCAAGCTTCATCCCTGGCGCTTCGTCCATGTCCCGCGCGAGCGTCGCGCCGACTTCGCTTCGTTGCTGCACCGTGCCTATGCGAGCGACAATCCGTCGCCGGGCAGGCTCGAGGTCGAGGCCAACGAACGGTTCGCGCACCAGGCGCCCGAGCTGATCGTTGTCCTGTTCGCTCCGCGCACCGAGGCGAAGATCCCGTTGTGGGAGCAGGAACTGAGCTGCGGCGCGGCCTGCATGAACCTGCTCGCGGGCGCGGCGGCGCTCGGCTACGCCGCCGGCTGGGTGACCGGCTGGGCCACCTATTCGCCCGAAATGCGCGCCGCTTTCGCCGAGGGCGAGGAGCGGATCGCCGGCTTCGTCTTCATCGGGACGCAAGGGACTCCGCTCGAGGAACGCGTGCGTCCCGCGCTCGAGGAAGTGTGGTCGGAATGGGTGCCGGGCAGCTGAACGCCCGATGAATAAGGCTTGACCGCGCTGCTGTATTAGTACAGCATGTCAGTGATGAACAACGAAGACCGTCCGGTCTACCTTCGCCTGCGCGACACGATCGCCGCAATGATCCTCGACGGCAGGGTCGGCGACGGCGATCCGCTTCCCTCGGTGCGCTCGCTCGCCGCCGAACATGGCGCCAATCCGCTCACCGTCGCCAAGGCCTATCACACCTTCCAGGAGGAAGGGCTGATCGTCGTCAAGCGCGGCATCGGCCTGTTCGTCGCGGAAGGCGCCGCATCACGGCTGCGCGAAACCGAGCGCCGGGCATTCCTCGATCATCGCTGGCCCGAGATCGCGGCCCAGATCCGCCGCCTCGGCCTGAAGCCGGAAGAGCTGATGGAGCGCACGATCGCCTGATCGTGGGGCACGCCGCCGCCGCGAAAAGCAGACGTTGCCCGATCGCGACCGACGCAATAGCTGACGGGCAATGACTTCCGCCGACAGCTTCGTCACCCAGATCCTGCCGTTCGACGACATGTCGCTCGCGAAGGCGGCCGACCTGATCCGCGAGGGGCTGCCGGTCGCGGTGCCGACCGAGACCGTCTACGGCCTCGCCGCCGACGCGCTGTCGGGCGAGGCGGTCGCGCGCATCTATGCCGCCAAGGGCCGGCCCGCGTTCAACCCGCTGATCATCCATGTCCCCGACCTCGCGGCGGCCGAGGCGATCGCGGTGTTCGACGATCTTGCCCGTTCGCTGGCCGAGCGCTTCTGGCCGGGGCCGCTGACGCTCGTGCTGCCCCGCAGGGAGCCTGGCGTCGCCTCGCTCGCGACCGCCGGGCTGTCCACCGTCGCGCTGCGCGTTCCCGCCCATCCGATCATGCAGGCGCTGCTCCGGGCGGTGGGACGGCCGCTCGCCGCACCGTCGGCGAATGCGAGCGGCCGGATCAGCCCGACCCGCGCCGAGCACGTCCTCGCCAGCCTCGGCGGGCGAATCCCGTTGATCCTCGACGGCGGCGCCACCCGGCACGGCATCGAATCCACGATCGTCGCCGTGGCGCGAGGCAAGGCGCGCCTGCTCCGGCCGGGACCGCTCGGACCGTCGGAGCTCGGGATCGCGCTCGGCGCACCGTCGTCGGCGGTCGAGGCGCCGGGCCAGCTGCCCAGCCACTATGCGCCGTCCAAGCCGCTTCGGCTGGACGCGATCGAGCCGCGCGCGGGCGAATGGCTGATCGGCTTCGGCGCCGTCGGTGGAGACGCGACGCTGAGCGCCGGCGGCGACCTGATCGAGGCCGCGGCATGCCTGTTCGACCGGCTGCACGAGGCGGAAGGACAGGCTTGCGCATCGATCGCCGTTGCCCCGATCCCCGCAACCGGAATCGGCGCCGCGATCAACGACCGGCTGAGCCGCGCCGCCGCACCGCGTCCCGAAGCCCAGGCCTGATTCGACCCGTCAGCCGGCGCTCTCGCGGTTCTTCACCCGCTCCGCATGGCTCTTGCGGAACTTGCGCAGCTTCGGAGCGACGACGGCCATGCAATAGGGATTGCGATCGCCTTCCCGCTCGAAATAATCCTGATGATAGTCCTCGGCGGGATACCAGGCGCCGAGCGGTTCGATGGTCGTGACGATCGGACCGTCCCAGTCGCGCTGCGCCCGCGCGATCGCCGCGCGCGCTGCCGCTTCCTGCTCGGGCGAATGAGGGAAGATGGCCGAGCGATATTGCGTGCCGACGTCGTTGCCCTGGCGGTTGAGCTGGGTCGGATCGTGGGTGGCCAAGTAGATGTCGAGGATGTCGTCGTAGCGGATGACGTCCGGGTCGAAGGTCAGCCGGATCGCCTCGGCATGGCCGGTATCGCCCTCGCACACCTGGCGATAGCTGGGGTTCGGGACCGTGCCGCCGGTATAGCCGCTCTCGACCCGCTCGACGCCGATGACGTCCTTGAAGATCGCTTCGGTGCACCAGAAGCACCCGCCCGCAAGTGTCGCCTGTTCCTGCATCGGTCTCTCACCAGCCTTTCCGGACGCGGCACCGAACGAGGCCCCCGCGACTGGCTTCTAGATAGGGAGCGCCCGCGGGGCGTCAAACGATCCGGCGCTGTTCCGCCTCAATCTCGCCGACGTCGGTGGGCTCGTCGAGCGGCACTTCGGCACGAGGCAAAGTGAAGTGGAAGACCGCGCCGTCGCCGTCGCCGTCGCTGGCCCAGATCTTGCCGTGGTGGGCCTCGACGATCGTGCGGCTGATCGAAAGGCCGATGCCGAGCCCTCCCGCCTTGGTGCTGTTGAACGGCGAGAAGAGCGCGTCCCGGACCGAGCCCGATATGCCGCTTCCGGAATCGGCGACGATGACCTCGACCATGTCGACGGAGTGGGCGCGGGTGCTGATCAGGACCTCGCGTCGGTCGGCATGCTGCATCGCCTGGACGGCGTTGCGGATCAGGTTGATCAGCACCTGCTGGATCTGGATGCGATCGACCTCGACCCAGCGAGCGTCGGGTGCGATGTCGATGCGGTGTGCGATGCCGTAGAGATGCGCATCGACGAAGGCGAGCACGCTCGCATCCTCGACCAGCTTCTTGAGATCCTCGGCGCCGACCGCGACGGTGCCGCGCGCGACCAGCTCGCGAAGCCGCCGCACGATCTGGCCGGCGCGCAACGCGCCCGCTTCCGCGAATTCGAGCGCCTCGCAGATCTGCCGCGCCCGCGCGTCGTCCACCGACGCCAGCAGCCGGCGGCTGCCGCGCACGTAGCTGGTCACCGCGGTCAACGGCTGGTTGAGCTCGTGCGCGAGGGTCGAGGCCATGGTTCCCATCGCGCTCACGCGGGAGACGTGGATGAGCTCCGCCTGCGTCCGCCGCAGCTCGGCTTCCGCGCGGCGGCGTTCGGTCAGGTCGACGACGGCGCCGACCGCGCGGAGCGCCTGCCCCTGGTCGTTGCGGATGATGAAGCCGCGATCGTAGACATAGGCATAGTCGCCGTCGGCCTTGCGCATCCGGTAGGCCGCGGACCAACGGTTCTTGTCGCTGTCGACGGCAGCGTTGATGCTGCGCACGACCCGCGGGCGATCGTCCGGATGGATCGCCTGTTCCCACCAGTCGATCGTCGAATCCTCTGGCGGCTCGGTGCCGAGATAAGCGGCAGCGGCGTCGCTCCAGGCTACCTTGCCGGTCACGATGTTCCAGTCCCAGATCGCGTCATTGGTCGCGCGCGAGGCCAGCCGGTAGCGTTCCTCGGCCTGCCGCAGCGCGTCCGTCGCCTTCTTCTGCTCGGTGATGTCCTCGATGAAGCCGTACCAGCGGATGATCTTGCCGCTCTCGTCCCGGCGCGGCGCCGAACGCCCCTGAAACGTCCGGTAGGAACCGTCCGCGATGCGCATGCGGAATTCGACAAGGTGCGGCCGGCCCTCGCGAAGCGCGGTCTGCCAATTGTCGTACACCCGGTCGTAGTCGTCCGGATGGATGAGCAGGGGCAGCGAATCCTCGAACGGCGTGCCGTCGGACATGCCGGTCAGCAGATAGAAATTGCCGCCCGTGGTCGTCTCGCGACCCTCGGCGTCGGAGCTCCACACCATCTGCTGGCTCAGCTCGACCGTGTAGCGGTAGAGTTCCTCGCTCTCGCGCAGCTGCTCCTCGGCGCGCTTGCGCTCCTCGACCTCACGGGCAAGCCGATCGCTGACCGCCTTGAGGCCGGCGATCTGCTCGGCGACGCTGGCCTCGAGCGTCCCGGTGAGCTGCTTGTAGTGCTCCTCCGCGGCAATCGCCCGCTCGCGGAAATCCCGGCCCTGGCACTGGTACCAGCGCGACCGGAGGGCCGAATCGACGACGATGCGCAGCGCCGCGGCCTGCAGCGGCGGTTCGACGAGACGCAACTGGCCGAGCTCGGCCAGCTCGGGCCGTTCGTCGAGAACGCCGGGATCGATGATGAGGACGATCGGCAGGTCGCCCCAGCCCGGCTGGGCGTCGAGCGCCTTGCGGAGCCGCCGCGCCTGCGCGCGCGACAGGAGCGGCTCGGCGACGATTGCCGTGGTGAGCGTGCCCGCCTCGATCCGCTTGCATAGCTCGGGAACGCCCATCGCGACGCCCTTGACGCCGCGCTCGCTCAGCAGCGCAGTGATCGCGGCGCTATCGCCGTCGGAGACCAGGAGGCCGACAGGCTGGCGTCCTTCGCCGTGTCCGGATTCCCGCGTCCGCCCCACCCACGGCTCCTGCTAGGGGGCAGGATTGAGCGGTTCGACGCCGGCCTGGACTGCGAGCGTGAGCGCTTCGGCCAGACTGTTGACCCCCAATCGATCCATCATGTTGGCGCGGTGCATCTCCACCGTGCGAAGGCTGATATCGAGGCGCCGCGCGAGCAGCTTGTTCGCCATCCCGGCCATCAGTCCCTGCAGGACCTCCTTTTCGCGCGCGGTGAGGGCGTTCACCCTCTCCTGCGCCTGCTGCTTGCGCTGCGCGGTTTCGCCGCGATCCTTCAGCAGGACGAAGGCGCGCTCGAGGCTGCTCAGCAGCACGCCTTCCTCGAACGGCTTCTCGATGAAATCGACCGCGCCGAGCTTCATCGCCCGGACGGCAACCGACACCTCGCCGTGCCCGGTCATGACGATCACCGGCCATTCGACATGGCGGCGCGCCAGTTCCGCCATCACGTGAAAGCCGTCGACCTCCGGCATGCGGATGTCGAGCAGCACCGAGCCGGGCTTCAGATCGTCGATCGATTCCAGAAAATCGGTCCCGCTCGCGAACGGCCGGCTATTGAATTCGGCCGTGGCCAGCATGAAGCTCAGCGACCGGCGTACCTCGCGATCGTCGTCGACAACATAGACGTTCTTCTCGTGCAGCGGACTTCCCCCTACGCCAACCCGGATCGCTTCCCTATCCTGACTGAGGTTTGCTTGATAATCCAGAGCCAGACTCCCCTTGTCGATCGAAGTGCAGCGACGGCCGGATGAGGAAAAGAGCTCGGAGGAAGTCGGCGGCAGGAGTGGGGGTCCTGCCGCCGCAGCCTTGACCGATCGGCGGACGCTCGATTCAGCACCAGGCAGTGCAGCTGAGTATAGTCGTTCGGCATGGTAAGAATAGGCAAATCTGCCAATACCGTAATAACCGCATAGGCGGAGACTACCGTAGTTCACGCTAAGGTAATGAACAGTGCTGCCGCCGTCTTGGCTGGCACTCCGGATGATCTCGATTCACCTCTTGGCCGCAGTACTGGTTACAGCCGTGACTGCCCCGTTCGCCGGAAATCGGGCGGAGCCGGCACCGGCGCGCGGCGAAGCCAGCGCGATCATCCGCTCGGGTGTGACCGTGAACACCTCGGCGCAACGCAAGGCTCCGCTCGTCCGCGGCGCCGGCGCGGAGACCGTCCCGCAGGTGCGCGAAGTGCTTCGCCCGTGCCGCCCCGGAGACCCGGCCGCCGCGCAGACGTGCCGCCTCGTGCTCGTCGAGATGCAATGACGAGGGTTGGGGCGGGCGGCGCCGGCCCGCCGGCCCGTCGCGATCGTTAACCTTTCTTAACGATTGTTCCTCACAATGCGATGAATCCCATTCTCGATGCGACGAAGCCGGGGGGATGTGTCTGGCGGAGCATTGAGATTTCGGGGAATATCGCGTATTTTCCGGAGGTAGCGGGGAATATGGGTGTGATCGTAAGTCGTCGACATTTGCTCCAGTGCGGAGCCGCAGCGGCGGTTGCCGCCGCCGCACGGCCTGCTTCGGCCGCGACCCTGTTCGCCACGCCGGCGCAGAAAGCCGAAGTGAACCCTGCCCTCCTCGCCCGCGCCCGCGCCGCGCTGGACGCGAAACGCGCGATGATCCCGAACACGGACGTCATCGGCATCACCGATTTTTCGAAAGCGTCGCGCGATCCGCGCTTCTACCTGGTCAACATGACGAGCGGCGTCGTCACCGCTTACCATGTCGCGCACGGCCGCGGATCCGATCCGGCGCATTCGGGCTGGCTGGAGCGTTTCTCCAACCAGCCGGGCTCCGAGGCATCGTCGAACGGCGCCTATGTCACCGGCGACATCTACCACGGCAAATATGGGCGTTCGCTTCGCCTGACCGGGCTCGACTACAGCAACAGCAATGCGCTCGACCGTGCGATCGTCATCCACGGCGCCTGGTACGCGGAGCCGCAGGTTGCGGAGCAATATGGCAAGCTCGGCCGCAGCGAAGGCTGCTTCGCCTTGTCCGAGACCAATCTCCAATATGTGCTCTACCAGCTCGGCCCCGGCCGGCTGCTGTACGCCGACAAGATCTAGGGTCTAGCGGCTGTCCGGGAGGTCGGCGCCGCTGCGCGCCGCCCCGTGCCTGATCTCAGTTTGTAGCGCCGGTCGAGGCGGATGAAGCGAGCTTCGCCGCGCCCTCGCGGCTGTTCAGCGCGGCGAGCACCGGCGTGTCGCGTCCGTAGAGATCCGGATAGGTGAGGATCCCCTTCTGGTCGGCAAGCGCCGCCGCGGTGAAATAGGCGACATAGACCGGCGTCGGCGTCGCGGCCTGCGCGCGCACCGTCTTGCCGGCCGCGATCGCCTGGTCGATCGCCGTGCGGTCCCACTGCGGATTGTCGAGCAGGAGCTCCGCGAAGCCGATCGCATCCTGGGTACGGATGCAGCCGTGGCTGAATGCGCGCACCGATCTGCTGAACAGGGTCTTCGACGGCGTATCGTGGAGGTAGATCGCCCAATTGTTCGGCATCACCACCTTCATCCGCCCGAGCGCATTCTTCGGCCCCGGCGGCTGGCGATAGTGGACCTTGTCGCCGTCCTTCACCGAGACGTAGCCGTTCTTGCCCTTGACCTCACCTGCGATGCTCTCCGGCACTTCCCACCACGGATTGAAGATCACGCCGTTGGCAACGGCATTGATCTGCGGCGTCGGTGTGGAGGGCTTGCCGACGACCACCCTGTGGCGCGAGATCACCCGCCCGTCCTCGACCAGGGCGACGGTGAACGCGGGCACGTTGACGATCACGTAACGCTTGCCGAGGTCGCGCGGCAGCCAGCGCCAGCGGTCGAGATTGGCGCGGATCTTGTCACGGGTCGCCGGGTCGGTCGTATTGGCGAGCACGAGCTTGAGCTCGGCATATTGCGGGTGGGTCGGCAGCAGCGAGTCCAACGTGTCGCGCACGCTGTCGGCCGCGATCGCCCGCTGCATCAGCTCGAATTGCTGTTGTCCGTCGAGATCGGTGTCGACCGAATGCCACTCCAGGCGTCCGTCGCCGCGGACGTGGCCGAGCGCGAGATCCGAGGAAAGCCGCAGGAAAGTATCGGTCGCGGCCGCCGCCAGCGCGGCATCGTCGGTTGCCGCGAGCGCCGCGCGCAGCCGATCCGGGCCGTAATCGGCCGGCTCGAGGCCTTCCGCGTCGACCTTCCCGACATAGTCGAGCAAATCCTGCGCGGCCGAGCGCGTCCAGCGGACCGCGGCCATCTGAGCCTGGAGCTCGCGCAGCGCCTGCTCCTTTTCCGGAACGATCGTCGCCGGAGCTTCGCCCGCCTTCACCTGCTCGGCCGTCGGCGCCTCGCCGCTCTGGAGCTGCGCCATCGCCGGGGTCGAGACGGCTGCGAGCAGCAGCGCGAATGGAAGGAGATGTCTTTGCTTCATGGCGTGTCCTTTAACGCATCCCGATAAACCGGACTAGCTTTCCGCTGGCTGACCGGCCATTTTCGCGTGCGATTCCCGATTGGCCGCTTCCTTCCCGCAACAGTCGAGCAGAAGCTCATAACGCTCTGGGAAGCTAAGGGATTCGGCGGCAAGGCTCAAGGATCGACGAGCCGGGCACAAAAAAGGGCGGCCGTGAGGCCGCCCTTTGCTGCGACGGGCTTGCGGTCAAGCCGTCGTCGGAGCGGTTGCCGCCGCGTCGCGATGCACCCAGCCGAAATAAGCGGCAATGAGCGCGAGCAGCGCGTGCAGCCAGATGTCGTTGCTGAACAGCGGCACATAGCCGAACAACGTGTCGAGGCCCGGAATCAGGCCGGCGATCGTCAGCACCGCATAAATGACGGCCACGCCGCGGGCGTAGAGGAGCGCTCCGCCGGCGTTGCGAAACACGAGGAGCCCCCAGATGCCGAACAGGATGTGGACGGCATTGTGCAGGATGTTGACCGGGAAAAGGCCGAGCAGAAGGCCGTAATTCGCATTGACCGCGAGCGTTGGATGCTCCGGATGCGGCATCTGCATGAGCCCGGGTATGAAGCCGGCAATGCCGACAAGCAGGAACACGACGCCGAAGACCAGAGCAAAGGTACGGGTGTTCATTATGCATCCTCCCCAAAATTATCGTTCGGGTACGCAGCACTGGCCGCACAATACACCAACGATGGGTTCCCAACCACTCATTCGTTAACGGCATATCTCTTTGTTAATCAGCTACTTGTGACCGTTCTGAGAGCCGCTCGGCCGGTGAGCCTCCGACAATGAGGCGCGCGCCAGCCCTTGCGGTCATTCCGGCTTTCGCGGCGTGCAGGCGGGGTTGCCCGCGCTAGCGCACGAACGCCATCCTCGCCTTCGCCAATCGTTCGATTCCCGCGTCGATCGTCTCGCGCTTCTTGGCGAAGCACAGGCGCAGGACGTGCCGGACCGGGTCCCCGGCATAGAAGGACGAGATCGGGATCGCGGCCACGCCCGCCTCACGCACGGCGTGCTCGCAGAAGGTGACGTCGTCGACGTCGAGACCCGACTCGCGAAGATCGACGCAGACGAAATAGGTGCCCTCGACCGGCATCGGCGCGTAGCCCGCCGCCCTCAGGCCGCCGACCAGATAGTCGCGCGCGCTTGCGAACTCGGCGCGCATCCCGCCGAAATAATCGTCGGTCTTGCGAAGGCCGAACGCGACGCCCGCCTGGAGGTTCGGCGGCGTCGTGAAGGTGAGGAACTGGTGCGCATTGGCCACCGCGCGCGTGAGGCTTTCGCAGGCGATCGTCCAGCCGACCTTCCAGCCGGTCATCGAGAAGATCTTGCCCGCCGAACCCACCTTGACCGTGCGCTCGGCCATGCCGGGAAGCGAGGACAAGGGGGTGTGAGCCCTGCTGTCGAAGACGACATGCTCCCACACCTCGTCGCTGACCGCCACGGCGCCGTGGCGGACGCAGGCCTCGGCGAGCAGGGTCAGCTCCTCGCGGTCGAATGCGCGGGTCAGCGGATTGTGCGGGTTGTTGAACAGGACCAGGCGCGTGCGATCGGTGAATCCCTGCGCGATCAGCTCCGGCGTGATCCGCCAGTCGGGCGGCCGGAGGCTCACGCGCCGAGGCACGCCGCCGGCGCGGCGCACCATCGGCAGATAGGCATCGTAAGCGGGCTCGATGATCAGCACCTCGTCACCGGGCTCGATCAGCGCGAGCAGCGACGCGGCGAGCGCCTCGGTGGCCCCGGAGGTTACCGTGACCTGATCGACCGCCAGATCGAGCGCCTGGTGGCGACGGTAATGATCGCAGATCGCCTCGCGAAGCTCGTGCGTCCCGCGCATCGGCGGATACTGGTTCGATCCGTGCGCGAGCGCGCGGGCGGCGGCGTCGATCACGTCGTCGGGCCAGCCGAAATCGGGAAAGCCCTGCCCGAGGTTCACCGCGCCATGCTCGCGCGCCAGTCCCGACATATGCTCGAAGATCGTGGTCGGAAGATCGCGGAACAGCGGGTTCATAGGCGCGCCATCAGCGCCTGGGCGGCGGCGGGGGCGCGCACCTTCGCGCCGGCGATGAAGAAGACGAACGTCTCGCGCGGCGTCGCCGGGGCCGCCGTCGCGCTCGCATAAGCAAGCCCGTCCGGCCGCTCGCCGGCGGACCATGCCCTCGCGATGCCGGCCCAGCGATCGAGCGCCTGCCCGTCGTAGCCGGTGGCGACCTCCTCCCGGCAGCGCTGCAGCCGCGCGTAGACGAAGTCGGCGGTCGGATCGGCGATCTGGGGATGGACGTCGCTGTCGGCGAAGACGATCGCGGCGCCCGCATCGCGCGCCATGGCGATGAAATCGGGAGTCCTGAAGCTCTCGTGCCGCACCTCGAGCGCGTGGCGCAGGCGCACGCCGTCCTGCTCCGGTGGGAGCAGGCGAAGGAAGGCGCCGAAATCGGCCGGGTCGAACCGTTTGGTCGGCATGAACTGCCAGAGGATCGGGCCGAGCTTGGGGCCGAGCTCGGTGAAGCCCTGCCGGAGGAAGCGGTCCAGCCCCTCCCCGGCCTCCGCAAGCACGCGCCGGTTGGTGCAGAAGCGCGACGCCTTGACCGCGAAGGCAAAGCCGTCGGGAACGCTCTCGCCCCAGCGGCGGAACAGCTCCGGCGTCTGCAGCTTGTAATGGGTCGCATTGATCTCGATCGCCGTCAGTACGCTTCCGGCATGCGCGAGCTGCTTCGCCCTGGGCAAGCCCGGCGGGTAGAAGGTCCCCCGCCAGGGATCATAGTCCCAGCCGCCGATACCGACATGGATGGGGGCTGACGGCATTCGCGGGACTCCGTTCGGGGTGACGAGGCGCGAACCATATCCTCCCCTGCGGTTGCAGGGGAGGGGGGCCGATCCATTCCCCCGCCTCTTGCCAAGTCGGGCCTACTCCTCTTGGGTGCGCGAAACGGGGGAACATATGGCTCGGCAGGCGAAGGCGGCAGGGACGGCATCGACGCGGCGGGTGCTGCTGGCGAGCCTCGTCGGCACCGGGATCGAATTCTACGATTTCTACATCTACGCGACCGCCGCCTCGCTGGTGTTCGGGCCTCTGTTCTTCCCCGCCGAATCCCCCTCCGCGCAGCTGCTGCTCGCCTATGCCAGCTTCGGGCTCGCCTTCCTGGCGCGCCCGCTCGGCGCGAGCCTGTTCGGCCATTTCGGCGACCGGGTGGGACGCAAGTCGACCCTGGTCGCCTCCCTGCTGCTGATGGGCGGATCGACCACCGCAATCGCCTTCCTGCCGACCTACCAGGACGCCGGCTGGGTCGCTCCCCTGCTTCTGTGCGTCCTGCGCGTCGGCCAGGGGCTCGGGCTCGGCGGCGAGTGGGGCGGCGCCGCGCTGCTGGCGGTCGAGAATGCGCCGCAGGGCTGGCGCGCGCGCTTCGGCATGTTCCCGCAGCTCGGCGCGCCGGTCGGCTTCATCGCCGCCAACGGCCTGTTCCTGGTGATCGGCCTGACCCTGAGCGCGGAGGATTTCCGCGCCTGGGGCTGGCGCATCCCTTTCCTGCTGAGCGCGATCCTGGTCGGCCTCGGCCTCTGGGTCCGCCTCAAGCTCAGCGAAACGCCGGCGTTCCAGGCGGCGGTCGCGAAGAAGGCGCCGCCGCGCGTGCCCTTGGTGGCGCTGATGAAGGGGCATTGGCGCGAGACGCTGGCGGGGATCTTCGCGGTGATCGCCTGCTTCGCCATCTTCTACATCGCGACCGCCTTCGCGCTCGGCTACGGGACGATGAGCATCGGCTACGACCGCGAGACCTTCCTCGCCGTGCAGCTGGGCGCCATCCTGTTCCTGGCGGCCGGCATCTTGCTCTCGGGCTGGCTGTCGGACCGCTACGACGCGCGGATAGTGCTGATGGCGGGCTGCATCGGCACGGTGCCGGCCGGCCTCCTGCTGTCCGCCTTCCTCGGCAGCGGGTCGCTGGTGCTGGTGTTCGTCTATCTGTCGCTGATCCTGCTGCTGATGGGCTTCGTCTACGGGCCGCTGGGCGACTGGCTGCCCGGCCTGTTCCCCGCGCAGGTGCGCTATACGGGCGCGTCCGTCTCCTTCAATCTCGGCGGAATCCTCGGCGGCGCGCTCGCGCCGATCGCCTCGCAATGGCTGGCCGACAACGGCGGCCTGTTCCTGGTCGGCGCCTATCTCAGCGTCGCCGCGGCGATCAGCCTCGCCGCGCTCTGGCTGGCGGGCGAACGAAGGGCGGGCGAGGAATTCCCGATCTCGGTATGAGGCGCGCTTGCACCCGATCGCCCGCCATGCACGTTGCCGCATGATGCGGATCCTGCTCCTGCCCGTCGCGCTGCTGCTCGCAGGCTTCAGCTTCGTACCGCCGCACCACGACCTCGCGGCGGGCGCGCCGGTGTTCGTTCCTGAGGATTTCTTCCTCGGTCGCACGGTCGGAAAAGGGGAGATCCGCGGCGCCTTCTCGGGCCGCACGGCGGTCGACGAGCAGGGCGTCGGCCGGGTCGACGGCGACGGAACCCTGGTGCTCGACCAGCATGTGCAACGCGCGGGCCACCCGCCCGAACAGCGCCAGTGGCGGATCAGGAAGACAGGGCCCGGGCGGTACGCGGGAACGCTCACCGACGCCCGGGGCCCGGTCACGGCCGAGGTCAACGGCAACTGCCTGCACCTGCGCTACACGATCGCGAAGGGCGGCCTGGCGGCGGACCAATATCTCTATCTGCAGACGGGCGGCAGGGTCGCCATCAACCGGATGACGGTGCGCAGGTTCGGGCTTACCTTCGCGACGGTGGACGAGACGATTCGCCGGGTGAGCTAGTAGCGGGGAAGCTTAGCCGGCGTCCTCGGCCAGCCTGATCCCTGCGAACATCCAGCGCGCATGCGGCGGGAAGAAGTTGCGGTAGGTCGCCCGCGCGTGGCCCTCGGGCGTGGCGAACGAAGCGCCGCGCAGGGTCATCTGATTGACCATGAACTTGCCGTTATATTCGCCGACGGCGCCGGCGGCCGGCCTGAAGCCGGGATAGCCGGTGTAGGGCGACGCGGTCCATTGCCACGCCACGTCGCACAGCTGGACCGGACGCCCGCCCTCCGCGGTCGCAGCCACTTCCCACTCCGCCTCCGTGGGCAGGCGCCGCCCGGCCCAGCGCGCGAAGGCGTCGGCCTCGTAATAGCTGACGTGCAGCACCGGCTCGTCCGGATCGAGCGTGCGGCGGCCGGCAAGGGTGAAGCGGGTCCAGCCGTCGGCCTCGCGGCGCCAGTAGAGCGGCGCTTCCCAGCCTTCGCGCACGACCGCGTCCCAGCCGTCCGAAAGCCACAGCCCGGGCGTGCGGTAGCCGCCGTCGGCGATGAACGCGCCATATTCGCCCGCGGTGACGAGCCGGCTGGCGATCCGGAACGGATCGAGCCAGGCCCGGTGGCGCGGGGCCTCATTGTCGAAGGCGAAGCCGGCGCCGGCGTGCCCGATCTGATGGAGGCCGCCGGGCTGGTCGATCCACGCGAGCGCCGGCGCGGCCACCGGCGGCTCCGCCGCCCCGGAATAGACGGGATCGGCAGGGTTGCACGACAGCACATGCTTGATGTCCATCAGGATCAGCTCCTGATGCTGTTGCTCATGCTGCAGGCCGAGCTCGATCAGCTCCGCCGCGGCCGCGGACGGGCCGCCTTCGATCAGCCGCTCCATCGCCACATCGACGTGACGGCGATAGGCGAGGATATCGTCGAGCGAGGGGCGCGACAGCAGGCCGCGCGCCGGCCGCGGATAGCGATCCCCGACCCCGACATAATAGGAATTGAACAGCACTTCGTATGCGGGATCGAAGCGCGCATAGCCGCCGAGGTGCGGAACGAGCAGGAAGGTCTCGAAGAACCAGCTGCCGTGCGCGAGATGCCATTTGGTCGGGCTCACGTCGGGCATCGACTGCACCTGGCAATCCTCTGCCGAAAGCGGCGCCGCGAGCCGCGCGCTCGCCGTCCGCACGCCGCGAAAGCGCGCCAGCCGCGCCTCCGCCTCGGTGGACGAAGGCCGGCGCGCGCTGCTCACGGCTCGATCCGCTCGGCTGCGGCCTCCCACAGGTGCAGGCTGAACAGGCGCTTGGCGTCGGTCCATGCGGTGACCGGCTCCCAACCCGAGGCGCGGGCGAGCAATTGCGCTTCCTCGATCGTGTATTTGTAGCTGTTCTCGGTGTGGATCGTCTCCCCCGCATGCATCGCGAACGGCCGGCCGGCGACTTCGAAGGTGAGGTCCTCGCGCGCGGCAAGATGCATCTCGAGCCGGCCGAGCGCGTCGTTCCACACCGCCCGGTGATCGAAGCTCTCGACCGGAATGGTGCCGCCGAGCTCGCGGTTGACGCGCTGGATCAGATTCAGGTTGAACTGCGCGGTGATACCGGCGGAATCGTCATAGGCCGCGACGATGATCCGTTGGTCCTTGCGAAGGTCGATGCCGATCAGCAGCCGCCCGTCCCGGCCCAGCGTCGCGGCGAAGCTGCGCAGCAGGTCGACCGCGGCGGCCGGGCCGAAATTGCCGATCGTCGAGCCCGAGAAGAAGCCGAGCCGCGGTGCATCGCCGACGATCGCTCCGAGGTGCAGCGGCATGGTGAAATCGCCGGCGATCGGCACCACCCGCGTCTCAGGATGCGCAGCGGCGGTCGCGCGCGCGGCTTCGGCCAGGAATTCGTCGGAAATGTCGATCGGGATGTAGACCGGCGGCCGGACGGCCGCGAGCAGCAGCGGCGTCTTGGCCGAGGAGCCTGATCCGAACTCTACCACGATCCGTCCCTTGCCCGACAGCTCGGCGATCTCGGCGCCGTGCTCGACGAGGAGGGCGCTTTCGGTGCGGGTCGGATAATATTCGGGAAGACCGGTGATCTGCTCGAACAGCTCCGAGCCGCGCCGATCGTAGAAGAAGCGCGCCGGAATGACCTTCCGCGGCTGCGAAAGCCCGGCCAGCACCGCCTGCGCGAAGTCGGTCTGCAACTGTGTGAGCAGATCGGACAATCCGGGCCCTTCCAAGGAAATAGCGCGCCCCTGTGCGGCATCGCGCCAGAGCGCGCAAGGTGAAAAGGGAGCGGGGTTGGCCGGTCAGGAAAGGATCCTTCACGCGATCCCGAGGGGTGGAATCGGCTCACCCATCGATCCGTCTACGTAACAATCCGTAACGACGGCGCGGCGGTACCCTTCTAGGAAGATCAGGCTGCGTCTGCCTCCCCCCCACCCTTCGCGGGCGCAGCCCTGAACTGTGATGGCCTGCCCTCTCCCGCATCCACGGGAGGGGGTTTTTGTTGGAGCAGCAGCTCCGGCGGCGGAGCGCGCGCCGGGCTTCGGAGCGAACGAAGTTCGGGGCCGGCAAGCCACAAGGCGCCGACCCCGCCCTCATACGCGACACGAGGGACCCGCCGGTGCGGGGCATCGGCATACCTGCCAACGCCGCCCCGCACTGGGGACCGTCGCCGTCTCTAGCCGCCAAGCGTTGATGAAGGGCTGAACGGATAATTTAGCCTAGGTTCATGTTTCGCCCCGCGTCGTCCCGCCTCGAGAGAGGGGCCGTCCGGCCGGGGCGTTGCGTCAGGCGCGCACCGCCGGTGCGGGCGTCGCGGGCGCGGGCGCTCCAGTCGCGGCGGCGCCTGCGAGCGACAGCGCGCCGACGGCAGCCATCAGCAGCACGATCGGCCGGCGCGGCATGGTGACGGGTGCGGTGGGCGTGGCGGTCGGCATTGCGGATCCCTTGTTTCTGTCCGGCATTGCCAATGCACCCGATGCCCGGCGAATTCCGCAACGCTGCGGCGAACATGCGGCGTGCGGCGACGGCGGGACGGAAGGTGCGCGCGATGCGACGAAAATGTGGGGCGAAAGCAGCCCCTTCTGCCCTTCCCACCTCTTCACTCGCTTGATCTCCGCCAGGCAATCGAACACCCTCGCGCCTATCCCGGGAGAGACGCCATGACCGACAGCCCCACGACGACCGCAACCTCCGCCGCTTCGCCATCCCCCTCGAACGGGCCGGTGGTGCGGACCGAGCA